>ERZ1035014.419-NODE-419-length-19762-cov-15.334500_pt1 | contig 19762 bp, 24 predicted proteins | sample MGYA00520620_ERZ1035014 | MGnify/ENA primary metagenome ERZ1035014 (study PRJEB33766, sample SAMN09781744) | gut metagenome | biome: gut microbiome | host: Homo sapiens | place: Madagascar | study: EMG produced TPA metagenomics assembly of the PRJNA485056 data...
CAGAACTAAATCCTTTCAATAATTTATTGTCCAACTTTTTGGGGTCAGTACAAAATAAGGCTCTTTTTTATGGATTGATGCTTGCCATTAGGCTATCAGCTGTTGTTTCTGGTAAAATTCGAATGCGATCTAGTGATAATAATCCATCATTTTTATCAGCGACTCCTTCATTTGTTGTAATACCAAGCTTATAGTTGAGTTCACCAGCGAGTTGGAGAGTGGTATCAGAATAACGTCCTGCAGGATAGGCGATTGTCATGGTATCTTGTGATAAGTTGCTATCAAGGTAGCTTTTGGCATCGGACATTTCTGTTTTTTGAGTATTGTCATCACTAGCAGATAAGTCTGGATGGGTTGAAGTATGACTTTGGAAAGATATCCCTTGTTCTTTCATTTCAAGCATCTGGTCGAGACTTAAGTTAGCTGAATTTCCGACAGTACTTGTAATGACATTGTTAGTTGCTTTGGCACTGTATTTTTTCAAAATTGGAAAGGCATTATCGTAAAAATCCCATAAACTATCATCAAAAGTTAGCCAGATGATTTTTGTATTCCCGTTTGGAAGAACATTTTCTGTTAAAACTTTATATGCTTCCTCGGGAGTTAAGAAATAGTATCCTTCATCAGAAAGTCGCTTGATGTGACTTTCAAAGGTTGTCGGATCAACGATAAGGTTGGCATTTGATGCTTCTTCGGGAGCCATGATGTGAATCGCATGATACATTAAAATCGGAAGAGAAACATCAGAATCTTGCTGAACCCAGTTAACTTCGCTACTATTGTCACTAGCTTGAGTTGCTGAACTTTGCTCGGTAGAAGGAGCGGTTGACGTTTGTTGATCAGATTTTTTTGAGATTTGTTCTGTTTTTTCTGCCGATAAAATGAGATGACTTTCTTTTAAGGTAAAGAAAAGCATGGTACCAGCAATAATACAAGCTAGAAAGAGAATAATGTTGATAAGTATCATTGGTTTTTTACTTGTTTTCTCGTGTTTGTGTCGTTTTTTCATGAAAATCTCCCCTGAAGACAAAAATCTAATTTTATTGTACCACTTTTTTAGTACAAATGAAAGGATGTACCTTAAATTAGGAAAAGAGTTTTAGAGTTCGTTATTTTTCTGTAAATTCTGAATAATTTTATGGTATAATGTAGAAAAAGTTTTTATTTTAGGAAGTGCTGGTTGAAAAAATCACTTTTCCGTTCGAAAATTACTTACTAAGGAGAAAAAAATGTCAATAAAAATTGCTTTGCTCGGTTTTGGTACAGTTGCTAGTGGTGTTCCTTCCCTTTTGAAAGAAAATCATTCAAAAATTACGGAAGCAGCTCATGACACGATTGGAATCGCTAAGGTTCTTGTCAAAGACGATGATGAAAAAAAACGTTTGTTGGCTGCCAGAAATGATTATAATTTTGTTACAAACGTTGATGAGATTTTAAGTGATGATAGCATTGATATTGTTATTGAATTGATGGGACGTATTGAACCAGCTCGTACTTTCATCACAAAAGCTTTAGAAGCAGGTAAAAATGTTGTTTCAGCGAATAAAGATTTGATTGCTACTCATGGTAAAGAATTGATTGCTCTTGCTAAAGACAAAGGTGTTGCTTTTTACTATGAAGCAGCGGTAGCTGGTGGTATTCCAATCCTTCGTACACTTGCAAACTCACTCACTTCTGATAAAGTGACTCGTATTTTGGGTGTTCTTAACGGTACTTCAAACTTCATGATGACTAAGATGGTTGATGAAGGTTGGACTTATGATGATGCTCTAAAGACTGCTCAAGAACTTGGTTATGCTGAAAGTGACCCAACAAATGACGTTGAAGGTATCGATGCTGCTTATAAAGCTGTCATCTTGAGTCAATTTGGATTTGGTATGACAATTGATTTTGATGATGTTGCCCATAAAGGTATCACAACAATCACACCAGATGATGTGGCTGTGGCTCAAAAACTTGGTTATGTGATTAAACTTGTCGGTGATGTCCGTGAAGTTGAATCAGGTATTTCAGCAGAAGTGTCACCAACATTCTTGCCAAAAGCTCACCCACTTGCTAGTGTAAATGACGTTATGAATGCTGTCTTTGTTGAATCTATTGGTATCGGTGAGTCAATGTATTATGGACCAGGTGCTGGTCAAAAACCAACAGCAACTTCTGTAACAGCTGATATTATCCGCATTTGCCGTCGTATTAAAGATGGTAATGTTGGTAAATCATTTAACGAATTTGCTCGTGAAACAAAAATAGCAAATCCTTCAGATGTAACAAGCCATTACTACTTTGCAATCAATACACCTGATAAAAAAGGTCAATTGCTTCGTTTAGCTGAAATCTTCAATTCTGAAAATATTTCATTTGAACAAGTGCTTCAACAAAAAGCAAACGGTACTCGTGCGCGTGTGGTTATCATTACTCACTCAATGAGTAAGACACAATTGGCTGCTGTTACTGAAAAATTGGAAGCTGTAGAAGATTTCAAAGTTTTAAATACCCTTAAAGTATTGGGTGAATAAGGAACGATAAGTTTAAAGGTGAAAGGAAGGCTCATTTTTGAGCGATTATAGTGATATGAAAATTACAGTACCAGCGACCTCTGCTAACGTTGGACCTGGATTTGATTCTGTCGGTGTTGCGGTTTCTAAGTATTTGACAATCGAGGTTTTAGAAGCCGCTAATAAATGGGAAGTTTTGCATGATTTGTGTGATGTCCCAAGTGATGAAACGAACCTTTTGATCACGACAGCTTTGCAAGTCAAATCAGATTTAAAACCACACCGTATTAAGATGATTTCAGATATTCCTTTGGCACGTGGTTTAGGGTCATCGTCTTCAGTTATTGTGGCAGGTATTGAGTTAGCCAATCAATTGGCTGACTTGAACTTGTCAGATGATGAAAAGCTTACGCTAGCAACTAAAATCGAAGGTCACCCAGATAATGTAGCCCCTGCTATTTTTGGAAATCTTGTGGTGTCATCATACGTTGATGGAAAAGTAAATAGTGCTGTTGCGACTTTCCCAGAGGCATCATTTGTAGCTTTTATTCCAAATTATGAATTAAAGACAAGTGATAGTCGTAATGTGCTTCCTGTTCAATTTTCATACAAGGAAGCTGTAGCTGCCTCGTCTATTGCCAATGTTGCTATCGCAGCTCTTTTGACAGGTGATTTGGAAAAAGCTGGAAAAGCGATTGAAGCAGATCTTTTCCATGAACGTTTCCGTCAAAAACTAGTAAAGGAATTTGTTCAGATTAAAGAAAAAGCGCATCAAGCGGGTGCTTATGCGACTTACCTTTCTGGTGCTGGACCAACAGTTATGGTTTTAGCTCCAAAAGAGCAAGAAAGTAAGGTTTTAGAGGCTGTTCACTCACTCGGCTTGGACGGTGAAGTGGTTGCTTTACACGTAGATACTAAAGGAGTTTTTGTTGAAAAAGACTAATTTAGGTTTTCTGCTCGGATTAGTAACTTATATTTTGTGGGGCTTTTTGTCCCTTTATTGGAAATTACTTTCAGGTGTTAGTTCATATAACACCTTTTCTTATCGTATCATTTTCACAGTTGTTACCATGTTACTTTATATGCTGATATCTCGGAATCATAGGCGTTATCTGAGTGAGATTGGTAGTTTGATAGCTGATAGGAAGAAATTATTCATGATGGTTCTAGCAAGCCTTTTGATTGCTATTAATTGGCTGACTTACATCTATGCAGTGGCGCATGGTCAAGCAACTCAGGCGAGTTTTGGTTATTATATTATGCCGCTTGTTTCCATTTTACTTGCTGTGATTTTTTTGCACGAAAGTTTAAGTTCTTGGATGCTTTTAGCAATTGCTATTGCAGGATTCGGGGTTGGAATGCTTGCTTTTGACACAGGTCAAGTGCCACTAGTTTCGATTGTTTTAGCCTTATCTTTTGGCTTATATGGCTTGGTTAAGAAAAATGTTCGACTATCCAGTGATGTTGCTATGCTAGTTGAAAGTAGTCTAGTTATGCCTTTTGTCATCATTTATTTGATTGCTTTTAGTAAGGAAAGCATGCTTGATTATACTTTGCTGGAGAATGTTTTGTTGGTAATTTCTGGTGTGGTGACGGCAATTCCTTTGCTTTTATTTGCGGAGGCAGTTAAGCGAGCACCTTTAAATATTATTGGGTTTATCCAATACATTAACCCGACGATTCAGTTGATTATTGCGGTTCTTATTTTTAAAGAAACAATAGCTGTAGGACAATTAAAAGGATTTATCTTTATCTGGATTGCCATTGCTGTCTTTATTTTAGGACAAATTATTGTAATGCGTAAAAATAAGTAGTTTGGAGCTGACATGCACAAAAAAACTGTTGTTGATTTTAAGGAATTAGGGCAACGTTTGATTTTTGAAAATCCCTTGACTGAACTTTCTGCTAAGTCGGTAAGGGAAGTTAAAGACACTTTGCAAGAGGTAGAGAATTACCAAAAGCAAGGATATTATGTCGTTGGTTACGTGAGTTATGAAGCCGCTAAAGCCTTTGATGAGAAATTTTCGGTCAAATCTTCCCCTCTTTCTGGTGAGTATTTGGCTTATTTTACGGTTCATCAAGAAGTTAAAAAAGAGCCTTTCCCGTGTCAATCTCAAAAAAATATTCAATTGCCAAAATCATGGTAATCAAGAACGAGTAAAGGCGATTATGAAAGAGCTATTGCTAGGATTAAAGAAGAAATTAGGCAAGGAAATACCTACCAAGTTAACTACACTTTGCAGTTATCTAGTCTGCTTGAGGAAGATGCTTTTACTTTATATAATCACTTAGTCATTGCCCAAGAAGCAGCCTACAACTGCTATATCCAGCACGATGATTTTGCTATTTTGTCTGTTAGTCCAGAGCTGTTTTTTAAGAAAAAAGGAAATCGTTTGATAACGCGTCCGATGAAGGGAACGATTACTCGCGGTTACAGCACTAAAGAAGATTTGGAAAATAAAATCTGGCTGGCAAATGATAGTAAAAATCGTGCTGAAAACATGATTGTTGATTTGCTACGTAAGGATATGGGGAGCATTTCAGAAATCGGTAGCGTTAAGGTAACAAAACTTTGTGAGGTTGAACAATACTCAACGGTTTGGCAAATGACCTCAACCATTGAAAGTCAGTTGCAATCAGATAAAAGTCTTTTAGATATTTTTCTGCCCTTTTTCACTGTGGGCCAATTATCGGAGCTCCAAAGATTGCGACAATGGCGATTATCAATCAGTTAGGAAAGCAACCTCGAGGCGTTTATTGCGGGACGATTGGGATTTGTCTGCTGAATGGAGATGCTATCTTTAATATCGGTATCTGTATCATTCAAAAACCAGGTAATCAGGCTATTTATGGTGCTGGTGGCGGCATTACTTGGGGGAGTGCTTGTGATGATGAGTATAAAGAGGCTTGTGATAAGGCTGCGGTTTTATATCGCAATCAACCTGACTTTGACATAATCACAATCGCTAGGGTATCTCATAAGCAAGTGGTGGACTTAGATGAACACATCAAGCGTTTAAAAGAGTCGGTAAGGTATTTTGCTTACCCGTTCTCAAAATAAAATTTTTTAGCAAAGCTGTCTAAGCGGCTTGAGGAGTTAGATGATGCTGACTATCGTTTGCGAATTTTAGTGAAGCAAACTGGTGCTATTCAGTTCCAGCTAGCATAACTTAGAGACCTGCCAGAAAATTATCTGAAAGCTGAGCTGGTTCATCGCAGTGAGTCAATTGACAGTCCGTTTACTTATTTTAAGACAACCTATCGTCTGCATTTACAAAGTTTATCTGGTGAGTCTATCTTTATTTCTAATAAGGGTTATCTGCAGGAAACGACTATTAGTAATCTCACTTTAGAAATTGATGGGAAAAGGTATACGCCCTCGGTTGATGTGGGTATTTTAGATGGCATTTGCAGGCAAAAATTAATCAAGGAAGGTCGCGTGTTTGAAGCATATTTGACAAAAGATGATTTAAAGAAAGCTAATCACATTTATGCTTGTAATAGTGTTCGTGGCGTTTATGAAATCACTTTGAATAAATAGCAAAGCTTCTTTTAGAAATCGTTTCTATCGACTTTCCTTGTGCTATAATAGAAGTGTTATTGTAATTTTATAAGAGAAAGGTATATGCGCTAAAAGCTTATCATTGAAAAATTTCGAGGTAAATGTCTCAATCTTATTTTTAATGTCAGAAACTTTTGGACATAGTAGGACATTCATCAAATGAATTATCAGGAAGCTTTAGATTGGATTCGTGGCAAGTTAAAATTTGGAATCAAGCCTGGATTAGAGCGAATGGCTTGGATGCTTGAAGAACTTGATAATCCTCAGGAAAAGCTTGCCGCTGTCCACGTTGTTGGGACAAATGGTAAAGGATCAGTTACCAGCTATTTACAACACATTTTCTCACTAGCTGGTTATGAAGTTGGGATATTTACGTCACCATATATTGTTGATTTTCGCGAACGTATTAGCTTAAATGGGCAAATGATTTCTGAGGCTGATTTTCTTAAATTGGTGGAGCGCGTTCGCCCTGTTGTGGAGCGTTTATCTGTTGAAACTGACTTAGAACCAGCTACAGAATTTGAAGTTATTACTATTTTAATGTTTGAATATTTTGGGCACATGCACCCAGTTGACATCGCGATTATCGAGGCTGGAATGGGTGGCCTTTACGACTCAACCAATGTTTTCAAAGCCTTAGCGGTTCTTTGCCCATCAATTGGCTTAGATCATCAGAATATTCTTGGGCAGACTTATGCGGAAATAGCTGCGCAAAAAGCAGGGGTTTTAAAAGAAGGAGTTCCATTTATCTTTGCGACTGAGCGTGATGATGTTCGTCAAATTTTCACTGAGAAGGCAAAAACATGTCATAGCAGCCTTTATGAGTTTGGTAAGGATTTTTCTGCTTCAGAAAATGAAAACGGTTTTGATTATTGTGGTAAAGAAATACTCAATCAAGTTAACTTAGCCATGCCTGGAAAACATCAGATTAGTAATGCAAGTCTAGCGATTACGGCGGCTCTTCAGTTGCGTGAACGTTATCCAAAAGTGACTAAGGAAATCATCAAGACTGGTCTAGCTAATACACATTGGGTAGGTCGTACAGAATTAGTCTATCCAAATGTTATGATTGACGGGGCGCATAACAACGAAAGTGTTCAAGCACTGGTTAGTGTTATGCAAAAGTACAAAGATAAGCATTTGCATATTTTATTTGCGGCCATTGACACCAAGCCAATTGATTCAATGCTTGAGTTACTTAGTCAGCTAGCTGATGTGGATGTGACAACTTTTGTTTATCACAATGCACTGCCTTTGGAAAAATACCCAAGCCAATACTATAAAGTAGCCAATTGGCAAGATTGGGTTAAGCAGATTGATTTAGATAGTCAGGATGATTTTTATCTTATTACTGGCTCACTTTACTTCATTTCACAAGTGCGTCCTGTACTTTTGTCAAGACAGCAAAATTAAGCTATAATAGAAAAAATAAAAAGATTGGAAAATAAAATGGCAAATCAAGAAAAACTCGAAGCAGCAGTTTACCAACTCTTAGAAGCTCTAGGAGAAGATCCAAGACGTGAGGGCTTACTAGATACGCCTAAACGTGTTGCAAAAATGTATCAAGAGATGTTTTCAGGCTTGAATGAAGATCCTAAAGATCAATTTACAGCTGTGTTTACCGAAAATCATGATGAGGCTGTTCTCGTCAAAGATATTTCGTTTTACTCAATGTGTGAGCACCACTTGGTTCCTTTTTATGGAAAAGCTCATGTTGCTTATTTGCCAAGTGCTGGTCGCGTAACAGGTCTTAGTAAATTAGCCCGTGCTGTTGAGGTAGCAAGTAAACGTCCACAGTTGCAAGAACGTTTGACTGACCAAGTGGCTACAGCATTGGAAGAAGCTCTTCATCCAAAAGGCATTTTTGTCATGATTGAAGCAGAGCACATGTGCATGACTATGCGTGGTATTAAAAAACCAGGAAGCAAAACGGTGACAACTGTCGCTAAAGGGATTTTTAAAGAAGACCATGAAGAACGTAAGGAAATCCTATCTTTGATTTTAGGAAAATAATTTCTTAAGGTATTGAATTGCTAAGGAGATCATAATGAAAATCGGTAAACATGACATTGATGGCAAAGCTTGTATCATGGGAGTTTTAAATGTTACCCCTGACTCTTTCTCTGATGGTGGTTCCTACACATCAGTTGAGAAAGCGCTTGAGCAAGCAGATAAAATGATTACTGAAGGGGCAAAAATTATCGATGTTGGTGGTGAATCAACTCGACCAGGTTATACTTTTGTTGAGGCAGCAGATGAAATCAATCGTGTCGTACCAGTCATCAAAGCTCTCAAAGAAAAATTTGATGTCTTGGTCAGCATCGATACCTATAAAACAGAAACTGCGCGTGCTGCCTTAGAAGCAGGTGCAGATATCTTGAATGATGTTTGGGCAGGACTTTACGATGGGGAAATGCTTGCGCTTGCTGCTGAAAAAAACGTGCCAATTATTTTGATGCACAATCAAAAAGAAGAAAAGTATGACAATATTACTAAGGAAGTTTGTGAGTTTTTAGTAGAACGTGCTAAAGCAGCTTTGGATGCAGGGGTTGCTAAAGAAAATATCTGGATTGATCCAGGATTTGGTTTTGCTAAAAATGAAGCACAAAACATTGAACTTTTGCAAGGCTTGGATGCTGTTTGTCAGCTTGGATACCCAGTTCTTTTTGGTATTTCCCGTAAACGCACAGTAGATTATCTACTAGGTGGCGGGACAGCAGCTCTTGAGCGTGATATGGGAACAGCGGCATTGTCAGCTTGGGCAATTACTAAAGGTTGTCAAATCGTCCGCGTGCATAATGTTGATCTCAATCGCGATATTGTTAAAGTGATTAGCCAACTCGTTTGAAAGGAGTAAGAGGAGAAGAAAGAGTTTGAGAAAAGTATCTCAGACTTTCTTCTTTGTTACCAATAATATGGATAAAATTCATTTAAAAGGATGCCGTTTTTATGGTTACCATGGTGCTTTTGCAGAAGAGCAAACATTAGGGCAAATTTTTGTTGTGGATTGCACCTTGTCGGTTGATTTGACAAAAGCCTCATACTCAGACCGTTTAGAAGATACTGTTCATTATGGTTTAGTTTTTGAAGCTATCAAAAAACAAGTTGAAGAAAATAAATACATTTTGATTGAACGTCTGGCTGGGGCAATTTGCCAGGACATTTTTGAGCAGTTTCTGCCAGTTCAAGCAATTACTTTAAAAATTTCCAAGGAAAATCCACCTATTAATGGGCATTATGATTCTGTTGGTATTGAGCTAGAAAGGGAGAGAGTATGATTAGCGTTTATTTAAGTTTAGGCAGTAATATTGGTGATAAAAAAGCCTATCTTGAAGTGGCTCTTGAACGTCTAAATCAACTGCCACAAACATCGCTTGCTGCTGTTTCCTCATTTTATGAAACAGCAGCTTGGGGTAAGACGGACCAAGATGATTTTTTGAACATTTGTTGTCAATTAAAAACAGAATTAGCTGCTCAGCAATTATTGATAGAGTGTCAACAAATCGAGAAGAATTTGCACCGTGTTCGCTATGAACATTGGGGACCTCGTACAATTGATATTGATATTCTTTTGTATGGCAGCGAGCATATCGCAACAGAAAGCCTTAAGGTGCCGCATCCCTACATGACAGAGCGTGCTTTTGTCCTTGTACCGCTTTTTGAGATTGCTCCGTCACTTGAAATTTGTGGTCATTCTATTACATCTTATTTAAAAACATTAAATCTTGAAGAAGTGCGAAAACTTCAGTCGTAAATATCGTCAAAAGCTGAATTTTTTGTTATAATTAAGGTCGGTTTTATGCCGATTTTTTAGTAGCTTAGTTGCTAATAAAATCATTTGATCATAAATGAGCTAATAGTATTGGTAAGGGTATTAGTTGATTTTAATCAAACGATGACTACAATTTTGATTAATAGTTTTAGAGTTGGAAGAAAATGTTAGAATTTTTATATGATGAATTAAAAGGGATTGATATTCGAGTTAACGAACCCTTAAAAAAATATACTTACACGAAAGTGGGAGGTCCAGCGGACTATCTCGCTTTTCCACGTAATCGATATGAATTGATTCGTATTGTTGAATTTGCTAATAAAAATAATATTCCATGGATGGTGCTTGGAAATGCTAGTAACATCATTGTTCGTGATGGCGGTATCCGTGGTTTTGTTATCATGTTTGACAAATTAAATACAGTCACAGTTAACGGCTATGTGATTGAAGCAGAAGCTGGTGCTAACTTGGTGGAGACAACCCGTATTGCTAAATATCACAGTTTAACAGGTTTTGAATTTGCTTGTGGTATCCCAGGTAGCATTGGTGGTGCAGTCTTCATGAATGCAGGTGCTTATGGCGGAGAAATTTCACATGTCTTGGTATCAGCTCAAGTTCTTACCAAAGAAGGTAAAGTTAAGACAATTGAAGCTCGTGATATGAAGTTTGGTTACCGTCATTCAGCGGTTCAAGATAGCGGTGATATTGTTATTTCAGCAAAATTTGCCCTTAAACCAGGCGACTATGTCTTGATTGAGCAAGAAATGGCACGTTTAACTCACTTACGTGAATTAAAACAACCCCTTGAATACCCATCATGTGGGTCTGTCTTCAAACGTCCAGTCGGACACTTTGCTGGGCAATTAATCACAGAAGCAAACCTTAAAGGACACCGTATTGGTGGCGTTGAAGTTAGTAAAAAACACGCAGGCTTTATGGTAAATGTCGCTGATAGTACAGCTCAAGATTATGAAGATCTGATTGCTTACGTTATTGACACAGTTGAGAAAAATTCAGGCGTTCGTTTAGAGCGGGAAGTTCGCATTATCGGCGAGAAAAAAGATTAAAGAAGCTCCATGGAGGTTTTATGAGAATTGACTAATCCAATTATTGCATTTAAAAACGTATCAAAAGTATTTGAAGATAACGGTACAGTTGTTTTAAAGGATATTAACTTTGAGTTAGAAGAAGGAAAATTTTATACCCTTCTTGGTGCTTCAGGTTCCGGAAAATCAACCATTTTAAATATCATTGCTGGTCTGTTACAACCAACTACAGGTGATGTTTTCCTTGATGGAGAGCGTATCAATGATATTCCAATCAATAAACGTGATGTTCATACCGTTTTTCAAAATTATGCCCTTTTCCCCCACATGAATGTCTTTGAAAATGTCGCTTTTCCTCTAAAATTAAAAAAAGTCGACAAAAAAGAAATTGAACGACGAGTGGAAGAAGCTCTTAAAATGGTACGTTTGGCTGGTTTTGAGAAGCGCCAGATTCAAAAGTTATCTGGTGGTCAGCGTCAGCGTGTCGCGATTGCGCGTGCTATCATCAATGAACCTCGCGTGGTTTTGCTTGATGAACCTTTATCAGCCTTGGATTTGAAGTTGCGTACAGAGATGCAATACGAACTTCGTGAATTGCAACAACGTCTTGGTATTACTTTTGTTTTCGTCACTCACGACCAAGAAGAAGCTTTGGCAATGTCAGACTGGATTTTCGTTATGAATGATGGTGAAATCGTCCAATCAGGTACACCAGTAGATATTTATGACGAGCCAATTAACAATTTTGTGGCAACCTTCATCGGTGAGTCTAATATCATTCCTGGTAAGATGATTGAAGACTATTTGGTTGAGTTTAATGGCAAACGTTTTGAAGCGGTTGATGGTGGTATGCGTCCAAATGAAGCGGTTGAAGTGGTTATTCGTCCAGAAGATCTACAAATCACAATGCCTGAAGAAGGTAAATTACGTGTGAAAGTTGATACCCAACTTTTCCGTGGGGTACACTATGAAATCATTGCTCATGATGAGCTTGGCAACGAATGGTTGATTCACTCAACACGTAAAGCCATCGAAGGGGAAGTCATTGGACTTGATTTTACACCTGAAGATATTCATATCATGCGCTTGAATGAAACAGAAGAAGAATTCGATGCGCGTATTGAAGAATACGTTGAAATGGAAGAGCATGAAGAAGGTTTAATTCATGCCATCGAGGAGGAGCGCAATGAAGAAAAATAATTTCTTCTCGATTCCATATATTTTATGGTTGTTACTGTTTGTCATTGCTCCCGTCATTTTGATTTTATGGCAGTCTTTCTTTGATATCCAAGGGAATTTTACCTTGGATAATTACAAGACGTTCTTTAGTTCTTGGACTTATCTTCGAATGAGTTTTAACTCAGTTTTGTATGCTGCCATCATTACCCTAGTTACTTTGTTGATTTCTTACCCGACAGCTTATTTTTTGACACAGCTTAAGCACAAGCAGTTGTGGTTGATGCTTGTGGTTTTACCAACTTGGATCAATCTGTTATTAAAAGCTTACGCTTTTATGGGGATTTTTGGTCAACACGGTGGCGTTAACGCCTTCTTATCATTTGTCGGTATTGGTCCAAAACAAATTTTATTTACAGATTTTTCATTTATTTTTGTTGCTTCTTATATTGAAATTCCATTTATGATTTTACCGATTTTCAATGCTCTTGATGATATTGATACCAATCTCATCAATGCGAGTCACGATTTAGGCGGAAATGGCTTCCAAACCTTTACAAAGGTTGTCTTTCCTTTATCACTAAATGGTGTGAGAAGTGGGGTACAATCAGTCTTTATCCCAAGCCTTAGCTTGTTTATGTTGACTCGTTTGATTGGTGGTAACCGTGTAATTACACTGGGGACAGCAATTGAGCAGCACTTCTTGACAACACAAAACTGGGGAATGGGTTCAACCATCGGTGTGATTTTAATCATGGCAATGCTTGTGATTATGTGGATGACTAAGGAGAGACGAAAATGAAAAAATTTGCGAATTTATATCTAGCTTTAGTCTTTGTTATTCTCTATATTCCAATCGCTTATCTGATTTTCTATTCATTTAATCAAGGCGGTGATATGAATGGCTTCACTGGATTTACCCTAGAACACTATTCAGAAATGTTTGCGGATAGTCGCTTGATGCTTATTCTGATTCAGACATTCTTCTTAGCCTTTTTAAGTTCAATTTTGGCGACAGTGATTGGGACTTTTGGAGCTATTTTCATCTATCAAACTCGTCGTAAGCACCAACAATCTATTTTATCGATGAATAATATTTTGATGGTGGCACCTGATGTTATGATTGGTGCAAGCTTTTTGATTCTTTTTACGCGCTTGGCAGATATTTTCCATTTTAATCTTGGATTTATGACAGTTTTGCTTAGTCATATTGCCTTTTCAATTCCAATTGTGGTGCTTATGGTCTTGCCACGACTTAAGGAAATGAATGATGATATGATTAATGCAGCTTATGATTTGGGTGCAACGCCATGGCAAATGTTAAAAGAAGTCATGCTGCCATATTTAACACCTGGCATCATTTCAGGCTTCTTTATGGCGTTCACTTATTCCCTTGATGACTTTGCGGTAACTTTCTTTGTTACAGGAAATGGTTTCTCAACTCTTTCTGTTGAAATTTACTCACGTGCAAGACGTGGAATCTCACTTGAGATTAACGCTCTTTCAACCATTGTCTTCATCTTCAGTATCTTGCTGGTAATTGGTTATTACTTTATTTCACAAGATAAGAAGGGAGAAAAAAATGCGTAAATTATACACATTTTTCCTAGGGCTTGTTGCGGTAACCTTGATTCTATTTGGTGTTTCAGTTTATATGCAAAAAATATCAAGTTCATCAAGTCAATCTGATAAATTAGTCATTTACAACTGGGGTGATTATATTGACCCAGAATTAATTACAAAATTCACTAAAGAAACAGGTATCGAGGTTCAGTACGAAACCTTTGATTCTAATGAGTCTATGTATACCAAGATTAAGCAAGGTGGAACAACTTACGACATCACCGTGCCGTCAGATTACATGATTGATAAGATGAGAAAAGAACATTTGCTCATCAAATTAGATAAATCTCAAATCAAAGGCTTAGATAACATCGGTTCAAAATTCATGGGCATGAGTTTTGACAAGCATAATGATTATTCAGTCCCATATTTCTGGGGAACACTTGGTATCGTCTATAATGATACTATGGTTGATAAAGCGCCAGAACATTGGTCAGACTTATGGAAACAAGAATACAAGAATGACATCATGCTGGTTGATGGTGCTCGTGAAGCAATGGGAATCGGTCTTGGAACTCTTGGCTACAGTCTAAATAGCAAATCGATGACTGAGCTAAATGCCGCTTCAAAGAAACTTGATGACCTAACACCAAATATCAAAGCTATTGTCGGTGACGAGATGAAAGGTTACATGATTAATGATGATGCTGCGATTGGAGTCACATTCTCAGGTGAAGCTAGTGAGATGCTTAATTCAAATGAACATCTTCACTACGTGGTGCCTAGCGAAGGGTCTAACCTTTGGTTTGACAACTTAGTGATTCCAAAAACAGCTAAGCACATTAAAGAAGCTTACGCTTTTATCAACTTCATGTTGCAGCCTGAAAACGCTGCGCAAAATGCAGAATACATCGGTTATGCCACACCAAATACAGAAGCCAAGAAACTTTTGCCAAATGACATTAAAGAAAATAAAGCTTTCTATCCATCTGAAGAAACCTTTAACCATTTGGAAGTTTATGATAACCTTGGCCAAAAATGGCTTGGTATTTATAACGATTTATACTTACAATTTAAAATGTATCACAAATGATATCAAAAGAGTTTGGAAGAATTTCCGAACTCTTTTTAAATATGCTCGAAATCAGCTTTAAGATTTGATAGAATAGTAGTGGGTTATTTTTTGAAAAATAGTTGAAACTAATATGATATTTTCAATTTGATTAGATCGGAGTTTTAAATGGAAAGTTATCGTAGAGAGTACGAATTTTCGTTATCCTCAATCCTTAGCTTTGTGTGGCGTGGTGTTATTGTAGGATGTGTTTCCGGAAGCATGGTCAGTCTTTTTCGACTCTTGATTGCTAAGATTTTCGCGCAAGTGGTCAAGTGTTATCAACTCTCGCATGAAAATCCAGCTTTACTAGGTTTGATTTTACTAGTGAGTGTGATTGTTGTCATTGCTATTGGATTTTTGGTTAAATCTGATCCAGATATTAAAGGCTCTGGGATTTCTCACGTCGAAGGAGAGTTGAAAGGCTTACTTCATCCTGATTGGTGGTCTGTTCTTTGGAAAAAATTCATTGGCGGTGTCCTAGCCATTTCAATGGGATTCATGCTAGGGCGTGAAGGCCCAAGTATTCAACTTGGGGCAATGGCCGGAAAAGGTGTAGCGAAATCATTGAAAGCACAGCGCATGGAACAACGTGTCTTGATTGCTAGTGGTGCAGCAGCAGGCTTGTCAGCTGCCTTTAATGCTCCAATTGCAGGTCTTCTTTTTGTTGTTGAAGAAATTTATCATCATTTTTCGCGTTTGGTTTGGATTTCAGCGCTGGTTGCGAGCTTGGTTGCCAATTTTATTTCGTTAAATATCTTTGGTTTGACTCCTGTGCTTGCCATGCCAAGTGATCTTGTTATTTTGCCTTTACATTATTATTGGATGCTTTTGCCTTTAGGAGCATTTTTAGGCATAATGGGTTATCTTTACGAAAAAGTAACCTTGAATGCGAATCTATTTTATGACTTCTTAGGCAAAATTTGTCACGTTCCCAATTATTTTTATGGTATTTTTGTGGCTATCTTGATTCTGCCAATTGGTTATTTCTACCCTCAATTATTAGGTGGCGGAAATGGCTTGATTACATCATTGTCAACTAGTCATTTGACTTTTGCAGTGGTTTGCTTGTACTTTCTTATCCGCTTTGTTTGGAGTACGTTTAGTTATGCCAGTGGTTTACCGGGTGGGATTTTCCTTCCGATTTTGACTTTGGGGTCGTTATTAGGTTTTGGTTTTGGTCTAGGCATGCACCAAATTGGCTTTATCAGTACATCTGTCCTTGTTAATTTTCTCGTTCTTGGTATGGCTGGTTATTTTGGGGCTATTTCAAAAGCTCCGCTGACTGCCATTATTTTGGTAACAGAAATGGTAGGAGATTTCCGACAACTGATGACTATTGCAGTCGTTACTTTGGTAGCTTACATTGTAATGGATCTTCTAAAAGGTGAGCCAATCTATGAGGCGATGTTGGCAAATTTATCCATTACAAAAGACCGCGAAGTTATTGAACCAACGCTTATTGAGTTAACCGTGTCAGATAAAATCGCTGGCAAACGTGTTCGTGATTTGACTCTTCCTAAAAACGTTTTGATTACAACTCAGATTCATCGCAAGAAATCAGAAGTGGTTTGCGGAAGCACTGTTTTAAATGCTGGTGATACAATTTTCTTGGTGGTTAATGAACCAGAAATTGGAAAAATTCGCAAATTATTGATGTAAATATGTTAATAAAATATTTTTGTATCCCTTTTCATTTTAAGGGGATTTTTGGTAAAATTGATACAGTAAGAGGATTGTTACTGGTTAAGCAGGCAAAACCTAGTGTGCATAGGAAGCATTTGTGCGTAAAAACACAGTGCCTTTTGTGTACGCTAGTTTTGCCTTTTCTTTCTGAATTTTTTTGAGGGAGTAGTAGATAATGAGGATAGATAAAGTCTATAATAACAATCTTGTTTTGGCTAAGGGGGAGGGAGAAGAGATCATCGTCGTGGGGAGAGGACTTGGTTTTCAAAAGAAGTCAGGTGACGAGATTGATACTTCTTTAGTTGAAAAAACATTCGTTATGCAAGATAGCTCTACTACACATGAGTTGATGCGTGTTTATATCGACTTGTCACCAGTAGAGATAGAGGTTGTTCTTGATATTATCAAACATAGTCAAGAAGTAATAGAAACTAATTTTGACACAGCATTTTACATTACTCTTGCAGATCATTTGCATTACACACTTCAGCGAAGTCGTGAGAACACCATTGTGCAAAATCCTTTGTCTTGGGAGATTCGTAAATTTTTTCAAAGAAGTATCAGCTTGGTCGTGATTCCCTTAAGATTGTCTTTGAAAAGCTAGGTGTTATTCTGCCTGATGATGAAGTTTTACCAATTGCACTGCATTTTATTAATGCTCAGAAAGACTCTGGTCTGGTTAAGCAAAGCTATCAAATTTCAAAGATTGTGACAGATATTTTAGGGATTGTTCGTTTGTCTTACAGAAACGTTTTCTGATGAAGATTCTGTCAGCTATAATCGTTTTGTGACTCATATTCAGTATTTTGCGCAACGTGTCGTCAATGGAGTGGTGTAAGGTAAAAATGACTGTTTTTTGTATGAACAAGTGAAGCTGAATTACCCAAAAGCTTTTTCTTGCTCTGAAAAAATCAAGAATTATATCGAAAGCTCACACAATTTTCCAATGAGTCGAGATGAACAAGTCTATATCACCATTCACATTCAACGACTGGAAACAAGTAGTAATTAATCATTAAGAATCTTCTCGACTAAGGTCGGGAGGATTTTTTTAATAAAAATCTTGTGTGAAATTTTTTTGAAAACTTGTGAAAGGTGTTATAATTTCAAGTTTTGAAAGGTGGTCAGCTTTCAGAGATAAATGAAAATGTCAAAAATTGTAAAAAATATCATAAAAGCGCTTTCAAAAAATATATGCGCACGCTATACCAAGAATTGTTAGAAGGATTGTTACTGATAAGTAGGTAAAACCTAAATAAATACAAGATAGTTTTGGCGTTACCGCAGATATTGGCGTAGAAAATTGTTTAGTATTTATTTAGATTTTTTCTGTTGTTAGGAAAGAACATTAAGAAAGGAGCCAACTTATGGCTAAAGATTATACTGAATTGGCACAAGATATTGTTGCTCACGTTGGTGGAAAAGACAATATCCTCAAATTAGTTCACTGTGTGACTCGCTTACGTTTCACCTTGAAGGATGAAAGTAAAGCAGATGACGATTATCTCAAACAACGAGATGGTATTGTGACAGTAGTCAAAGCAGGTGGACAATACCAAGTGGTTATTGGAAACCATGTTCCAGATGTCTATGACACTGTTTTAAAAGTTGCCGTTATCCAAGGTGAAGGTGGTATTGATGTTAACGAAGGAGATGTTCTCAAGGAAATCTCTTCGACTAATTCATTGCTTAGGTTTCTGGACTTTTCCAACCAATGCTAGGAGCTCTTTCTGCTGCTGGTATGATTAAAGGTTTGGTAGCCATTTTAGCAGCAGTAGGAGTGAAGGAAACAAGTGGTCTTTATGTTATTTTAAATGCCGCTGGTGTTAGCTTCTTCCAATTCTTGCCGGTTATCTTGGCATTAACAGCAGCAAAACGTTTCAAAATGGAACAATTCAATGCTTTAGCACTAAGCTTTGCTTTGATTTATCCAAATATTGCAGCAAGTTTCGCAAATGGAAATGTTGATTTCTTAGGACTTCCAGTTATCTTCCCATCATCAAGTTACCTTCAAACAGTTCTTCCAATTATCTTAACAGTTTGAGTTGGTTCAAAAATTGAAAAATTCTTCAAGAAAATCATTCCTGATGTGGTTAAAGTCTTCGTTGTACCACATTCTTTGTTATCTTAATCACTGTTCCACTTGCTTATTTAGCAATTGGTCCTGTTATGAACTGGGCATCTAACCCTATCGGTGTTATCTTCACTAATATTTATCGCTTTAGTCCAATTGTCTTTAGTATTTTACTTGGTGCTTTGTGGCAAGTCCTTGTTATGCTTGGTCTTCATTGGGGTCTTGTTCCAATTGCAATTTTGGACTTCTCTACAAAAGGTTGGAGTACATTACTTGTCGCATCAACAGCTATCTGTTTTGCTGAAGCAGATGCCCTTCTCAACATTTTCCTTCGCACAAAAGAAGATAAAGTTAAACAATTGACTATTCTAGCTTTTATCTCAGCTCTCTTTTGGGTTACTGAACCAGTTATTTATGGTATTACACTTCCAATGCGCACACCATTTATCATGACATGTGTGGCTGGAGCTATTCAAGGAGCATTCTTAGGTTTCTCTAACACAACTGCTTACACAATGGGTGGTATGGGATACTTTGCTATCCCATCATACTTCACTCCAAAACATGTTCCTGCAGGAGCAAACACAGATGTAGACAATGTTTGGTATTTCCTTATTGCCATTTTGATGTCATTTGTTCTTGAATTTGTATTGACACAATTGACTAAAATTCCTTATCTTTACGGTGGACCTGATGTTAAATCTGTAAGTGGTGACAAAGCGGCAGAACCAGTTGCTGAACTTAAAGAATTAAAACAAGAAATTATTGCAAGCCCAATGATTGGTCAAGTTGTTAAACTTGAAAATGTTCCAGACGAAGTATTTGCGTTTGCTGCTATGGGGAAAGGGATTGCTATTGATCCTATTGACGGTACTGTAGCTGCTCCAGTAGCTGGTGAAATTACTCTTGCTTCCAACTGGATATGCTATCGGTATGCGTACTGAAAATGGTGCTGAAATCTTGATTCACGTTGGTATGGATACAGTGTCACTTGCTGGTAAAGGCTTCAATACAATTGTTCAAGTTAGTGATAAAGTTGACGCTGGTCAAAAATTACTTGAGTTTGATTTGGCAACAATTGGTGAGGCTAACCTTCCAGTTATCTCACCAGTGATTGTTACTAATTCGACAGAATTTGAAGATATTCTCACAGCACAAGATGTACGTGTTAATATTGGTGACTATCTTCTTACAATACTAGCTTAATAAAAAAAGGCGCTTATGACCTGCACCCCAAAAAAGTTAGACAGAAAAAAATCTAACGATTGGGGTGTTTT
>ERZ1035014.420-NODE-420-length-19749-cov-4.067229_pt1 | contig 19749 bp, 10 predicted proteins | sample MGYA00520620_ERZ1035014 | MGnify/ENA primary metagenome ERZ1035014 (study PRJEB33766, sample SAMN09781744) | gut metagenome | biome: gut microbiome | host: Homo sapiens | place: Madagascar | study: EMG produced TPA metagenomics assembly of the PRJNA485056 data set...
AACCAGGAATACAAGGAACAGTTTACCGATGATGCTTCGGTGGTAGAAAGTCTCGGCTGCCAGGTTGCGATGGTAGAGGGTAATCGTGAGAACATCAAGATTACTACCCCATTCGACATCAAGATAGCTGAAGCTTTGCTGGGGTAAAGCGAAACAACAAGGCATAAAAAAACAAGCAGGAGATTCCTCACGGAGTCCCCTGCTTTTTTTATAACTATAATAAACCTATTTTAAATTATCACTAACCTAAAGTGCAAATCTCTATTTCAGGTCTACCAATAACATCTCTCAAACTCCTTCCTCCTTCAGAAGAGTTTATACTGCTACGGCTGCACGCAACTTCAACATGCCACGATGTACCAGGTTGCGTACACTATGATAGTTCATCTGCATGATGTCGCAGATGTCCTCATACTTGCGCTGCTCTATATAATATAAGGTGAACACCTGGCGCTGACGTGGTGTCAGCTCATTCATCAGAATCTGAACCTTACGAACATTATTGAGTGAACTTTCATCAAGGATATAAGAGTTTTCCACATCTTCTACAGTTGTAGAGATACGGATATCCTCCACCGCAGTCTCCGTCATATAGTTCTTGCGGCGAAACTCATCCAGCAATCTGTTGCGGAGAGAAATGAGCAGGTAAGAGGTTACCTTTGTAACTTGTAAATCCTGGCTTTTAGAGATGAGTTTGATAAACACATCTTGTACACAATCTTTTACAAGTTCTTTGTCTGATGTAATACACAGACCATAATTGAGCAACATTTCCGCGTACATATCATATAAAGACATGAAAGCGTTCTGGTCGCCTTGGCGATAGGCAGCGAGCAACGTCTGTGCTGCTTCCTCTCTTTCTCTGATGTTATTGTAGCTTGTTTTCATCTTAGGTGTACTTTTGTTTGTTGATGGTGCAAAAGTAGCCTAAATACGGCAAACTCTAAGGAAAAATCAGGTAAATGAATGGGAAAAATTGGTATTCAGTGTATTTTTCCTCCCATTTTAAGGGTTTAAATGGTATTTTATGCGATTTTTCAGTTCTTCTATGTCCGTTTCAGACAACAAGCCCGAAATCTCGTCAAGATGAAGAAGAACATATTTTGCCTGCTCTATTTCGGCAGGAATATACATTTTCTCAAACTTTCGAGAAGATGCCGGCCTCCCGGAGTTGGCATCCGGTTCTACAACAGGAGAACCGAATACCGACTCCAGGAAGTCGGAATCCAATAAAAGATTTCTTACAGATTCTGTTACCATCATTCTTTCCATCTTCTCTACTTTTATGATATTCTACTTATTACTTCACATTCGGGCAAGAGCCGCCGGCATCCATCACCGCCTTGCCATTCTCGGGTGCCGAAGCCCCACTGTAAATGACAGCCTTCTCAGGATAAGCCTGACGATACTCGCTCACACTCTTGAAGACATCATCATAAGTAACCTTGCCCGGACGAAGGCGACGCTGATACTGGCGAGGTGCCAGATTCTTGCCTCCTTCAGGAGCATAAAGTCCCTTCTGGGTATAATACCACTGTTCAATATGAATGATGTCAACCACCTTTTTCAACTCCGGATCCTGGAGGATGGCATCCTGCACATCCTTGTTGCACGACAAAGCCACCCAGACATGCTTGCCCGTCTTAGCCTCCCATTCGGCAACGGTCTGCAACCAGAACTTCGTAAAATGATAAGGGCCCGTATATTCCTCGCCAATCGACTGAATCACGTTCGGCTCATCAGCAAAGGCATCCAGCATCTTCATGATATACTGCTTATGCAGCTGGCACATCACCGGATTATCTATATTATAGAAGTATTCAGCCATCCATACACGCTTATCACCGGCAAAAGGAACAGGTTCAGGGAACACCGTACCATTGATATTGTTGACCGGGCGCCATGGACAATCTACCCAATGGGCACCTGCCTCCAGGATATTATGCTGGAAATAGTGCTGATTGATAACCAGCAAACCATTCTTGGCTCCCTTTTCTGCCAATTCCTTAATGCGGCTGATGTACCACGGATTCAACTTTGTAAGGTCATACTTACTCAGTCCGTCCCAAGCCGTGCCCTGTCCGCTTCTGGCAAAAGGTTGCTCATAGAACGGAGCCCAGACATCTCCATCACGGCGGCGCACACGTTCGTGGTCATCACGGCGGCGGTCATACCACAAGCCGTAGTTCTGATTGAAGAGCACCACATGCTTATCACGAAGATGAGCCACCACACTATCCACACGGGTGGTAGTGCCCTGTCCCTCCATTCCCGGCACAAAACGGGTCACGGCATCGGCAATCTTAGGGAAAGCCGAGTAACGAACACGTCCGTTCCACCAAGGGGTATTCATTCTTGCACCCTTCAACAGCGTATCAGCCACCATGATCTTACCCTCCTTTATCGCGAAGACAGGCTTCCCGGCATGGGCAAGGTCCGCCTTTTTCTTAGAACGTTCCTTGATTTTATCCACATCCATAGCCTTGACAGGAGAAACAGAAGCCATGAACCGGGCGCTGTCTGCTATCCACATCTGCATGGTGATGCGAGGTTTTCGCGCCTCTTCCACCATCTTCTGTGCCACATCATAGGTAGGATTGTTGCTCACATTGTTGCGTTCTCTCTCCAGCACACGACATTGGGCAGAGACCTCCCTACCCAGTCGTTTCTCCAGAAGAGAGGCAAAGCGGCTCCATGGTTTGGCATGATTGTTACATTGCTGGAAATCACCAGAGCCGTTAAACTGCGCCCAACAGGCAAACACATGGTTGTTGCTGCCATCAGGAATGCTGTCGGCAAAGATTCCGGCAGCCGTACATTGGTAAGCGAGGCTGTTGGCTGTATTCCATCCGATGCCGTAGCCTTCGAGACCGAGATTGCAGAACTTGATGTCGTTGCCATCGATATTCACATTATCGAAGAGCAATCCTGTACACCAAGGTCCCACAGCACCACTATAACCCAGCGATTCATAACCATCGCATTGTACGAAAGCATTAGGACCCGCCGCACAGAGACCAGCAGCAAAATCGTGCATGCCCTGTTCAGAATAGCAACGCTGGAACAGACATTGTTCGCCCATACAGAGGAAGGTGCGACGACGGTAGCCACCGATTTCTGAGACAGGAGCCTGAGAGATGCAATCCTCTACCGTGATACGGGAAGCATCACGCTGGGTTACGACAGCCGAACCAGCCAGATGGCGGAAATTCACCATTCTCACCCAACCATCTTTCACCTTATTTATATATACACCCTCCCAGGCATGGTTTTCATCCTTCGGATTGGCAGTATCATATTCAGAATCTATCGTGAGATTTTCTACACCCACATTCTTCAAGCGCCAGTCATTACCGGCGATGCGCTGAACGAAGCATTCCGCATCATCCTGACCGAGCGACATGGATAAAGGAGCATCCAACTGCAAGCCTCCCTTTCCATCAGAAACCACACTACGGGTCCAGCGTACATCGATTTCTCCCGGATGCCAGCCCCAATAGCCCAGATCCTTGCCTGCACCAAAGTCAGCACAGCCCATCTTCTGAATCCATTCCTTGGTAGAAGGACGTACTATCAGTATCTCATCGCCCATCTTGCAGCCGGCAGGCAGCGCAACCTTCCGCTCTCCCAACTTCCAGGGAGCAGACAATTTCATGGGTTCGCCCAGCGTCTGCATCTGCTTTTCGCTTTCCAGATACACCACCGCCCCACGGTCTACACCTTTTTTATATAGCACCGTCTGGTTGCGGTCAGTACCTCTCAGCACCACGCCCGAAGTCTGGATGCGAAGCGGCTGTGAGAGTTCGAATACACCCTTATCGAGCAAGACAGCCCCTCGTAGTCCCGTCTTCTTATCCATTTTGCGGGCAGAAACAAAGTCGATGGCTTTCTGTATGCGAGCGCTCAGGTCGCCTTCTTTCCATTTTACGAAGACCACAACGTCCGCATCCGGAATCTCCTTTTCGCTCTGCTGGTAGCCCACGTAGCTAAAATCAAACGCGAAGGGTTGCGCAAAGATTTGCACAACCCCTACTAACGTAAATATCCATATAGAAAATAATCTTTTCATACCTCTTGTTTCATCAGAGTTTTTATAACCTTACGGAAACTGTTTATTTTTTCTTTGCCGCTTCAATACGCTTATACCACCCCTCGCGCTCTGCCTTCAGGTCGTAGCCCCGTTTGGTGAGCCAGTTATTGATGCGTCCCTTGTATTTTCCGAACCAGCCATGTTTAGCCTTGGAATTTTCAGCATCAATGGCAAACTCGCGAGCTTCTTTCAACCAATTGAGAATTTGGAGTTTCTCGTTTTCTTTCAGAGAAGGAATCATCTCCAGATGAGCCTGATAGGTTTTCGGAACGACACCGAAGGTCATACCATCCTTCACCTGCTCTACCTGCTTCTCTGAGAGATAGTTTTCCAGATTGGCAGCAAATTCAAAGTGGTGCTTATAGAGTTCCGCATCACGCTCAGCCTTATTCTTGCCGAACTTCTCATAGATATCGTTCAGCAGGAAATAACGGTTACAGATGATGTGGAGCACATTCTGCTTGCTGCTTTTATCAGTCAGTTGCAGCGCATCCACGATTTTCTGCGAACGGGCGATGATGTTGTTCACATACTTGGCATCACGCCCCACGCTGTCGAGCTGTACCTGTGCTCCTGCTCCCAAAGGAAGCAAGAGCAGACAGGCTGCGCCTAACAACTTATTTCTCAAAAGTTTTTTCATATTCATGTCATGCATTAAGAAATGAGTCCGGAGAAACAACTCCAGGCATTCATTCCTGATTTACAGGAGTTTTCCCTTCTCAGCCAAAGTATCGTGGTTGTTCTTCATGTCAGTCCAATCCACCTTTTCCTTGGTGCTGATACCATTGATATACTTCTCGATATTGGTATATCCGTCACCTGTGCAATCCTTGTTGGCATCGCTAGGGTCGTTAGGATTCAAGCCGTTGGCAATCTCCCACTCATCAGGCATACCGTCGCCATCTGTATCTACGTATGGCTTCACCTTCTTATATTTAGGGAATCCACCAACCTGGCAGATATCTGTGATGATACCCAACTTATAGGAATCCTTGTCCAGACGGCGATACTTAAAGCTGCCATCTTCAGCCTTTGATTTATCAGCCAATCCCCAGAAGTCGCCGTATGGATTCTTCTTTGGCAGTTTCTTCACATAGTAAACTTCGCCGGTACGAACCTCCTCTACGATACGCTGGTCAACGATATCTCGGGAAGGAATGGTTGCACCCACATTCTCAAGTACCTTATCAAAAGTCTGGTCCTTAGGAATAATGGTCATGTGTGGCATGGCGAATGGTTCGTTAGAACGCATCAGCGCCTTAACATCTGCAGGTATTCCATTTGGAAGATCCTTATCAGCAATCTGAATACCGCCGTTCCAGTTGTCCTTGGTTACAGCCTCGTTGCCTTCTACGATATTTCCTTCTGCATAAATACGACCATACTGAGCCCAAGGGAAGAGTTTGTTGCTTCGGCTTTCGCTCTTCACGATACGGTAGCTGATGGCACCCTTCGGAGTAAGAGGTCCTGGCTTATAATAGTTGTTGATGAAATTGCTCATGGTTGAGAACTCACCACCATCTGCTGTACGATGTACCCAGTTGTAAACGATGTTGTTTACGAAGTTGAATACACCACCCCATCCGATAGAAGGGTTACGGCCTGTATTATCTGCCCAGAGGTTACGCATGAAGGTAGAATTCTCTCCACCGATTGTACTGCCAAAGGCATGGTTCCATGTATCGAGTGCCTTGGCAGAGATGGTATTCTGGATGGTTACATTCACCGTAGGCACCTTGCGCTTTGGCTTACCATCGTGCAAATCGAACATGTGGCGGTAGAAAGAGATATTCTCATCCAGACCAAACTCGCAAGAGCAGTGGTCAATCATGATGTTACCTACCGGATTACCACCGAAAGAATCCTCACGATACCATACATGGGTATTACCACGGCGGAAACGCATGTGGCGAACGATGACATCATGGGTATCAACCTGGAAAGATTCACCCGAAATCATTACGCCCTCACCTGGAGCTGTCTGTCCGGCGATGGTGATATAAGGAGCACGGACGATGATTGGAGTTTTCAATACAATATTTCCCGATACATTGAAGACGATGATGCGGGCACCACCCTGTTCGCAAGCCCAACGGAAAGAACCAGGACCAGCATCATTGAGATTGGTCACAGTCAGCACCTTGCCACCACGGCCTCCGAAGGTAAACATACCGCCACCCTCAGCACCTGGGAATGCAGGAATCTTAGCCTGGCGCAAATCATATGGACGGGAAGCCCATGGCACATAAGGACGTCCTGCCATTGCCTCTTGTTTTACAATAGGGAAAGCCACAGCCCAAGCAGAATCAGAATGGGCAGTCCATGCAGCTTGCATAGAATCAATCTTCGCCTGAGCCTCCTTTGTGATAGTAGGATACTGAGCGAAAGTTGCTGCTGGCAAGATAGTCAATGCCATCGCAGCGAAAATCTTCTTACTTCTTTGCATTGTTTTAATATTGTTTGTTCATTATATCTTAAAGACGCCTCTCGCCGGCTTTTGTCCTCAATGAACATGAGCATTTTTTTCGGGAACAGGTGGCGACATTTCATCCGCAGGAACGTCTTACACCTATAATATATAAACGAAAGTTACTTATCTATTATTTTATTGAAACATAAAACAAAAAACATAAAATTGAAAAATGATGAACAGAAGATGCTTCCCTTTAGTTGCCGCTTCGCTGATGGCACTTTCAAGCCAGGCGCAGCAGGTTGACTTCAACATAGCCAGCAGAAAGGCTGCTGAAGTTACTGCCCTCAATTTCACTCCTGTTGGTGTGAAGCAAGGCAATACATACCAGTTTGCTCTGGGTGGACTGGAGATTACACTCGATACTCCCGTAAAAGACCAGATTATCAAATCCAACTGGTTTAAGCAGGGCATACAGTTGGGCGACCGACTCACCAGCGATGGTATTGTAGTATATCCGTCGAAGGGCGATAATGCCCAGCTCCGCATCACCATCCGAGGTCTGAAACCAGGTCATCACTCTCTCCTTGCCTATCACAACATCGTAGACGGACTTACCGGCAATATTCCTTCTATCCAGGTTTCCAGAGAGAAGGAACAGATAATCACCGTGAAGAAGGGCAAGAAGCGTATCCAGCAGAAGAGCATGACGCAGGAGATTCTTGCACAGGATATTAAGCAGACCGTAAGAGAGATGAAGGCATCGCAGAGCGGCCAGTCGTACATTGAATTTGATGTAACCGACGACCATCCTGTAGTTATCCACTATCAGCTGCAAGGTGTGGATAACGCAAACAACACGCTCACCATCAATGGTTTGGTATTCGACAAAGCCAACCCGAAAGCCACCGCTCTCAACCCTTACCCTGCCGATGATGATCTTCATGTCAACGCAGAAGGAGGCAAGGTTGTTCTTCGCTGGCAAACCGGCGAAGGTGCCAAGCAACACCTTATTTATATAGGACAGCGCGCCGACCAGTTGAAGAAGGTTGCCACCACAGAAGAAGCCGCTTTCGAAGCCACCGGTCTCAGCAGCGCCAACGATTATTACTGGCGTGTAGACGAGGTAGATGCCAACGGCAAGGTTTCAGAGGGCGAAGTATGGAACTTCCGTCCACGCCGTCTCGCCTTCCCAGGTGCCGAGGGATATGGAAGATTTGCCATCGGCGGTCGTGGCGGTTCGGTTTATCATGTTACCTCTTTAGAAGATAACCCTGAGAATCCGCAGCCAGGCTCTCTCCGATACGGAATTACCAAGGTTAAGGGACCTCGTACCATCGTCTTCGATGTTGCCGGCATCATCGACCTGAAAGACCGTCTGGTTTGTTCAGACCCATTCATCACGGTAGCCGGACAGACTGCACCCGGCAAGGGAATCCTTCTCCGTGAGCATCCTTTCGGTTTCGGATCAGAAGGCATCTTCCGCTTCATCCGTCTCCGACTGGGAAAATATCTCGATAAAAACGGCAAGACCATTACCCTCGACGGACTGGGTGCTGCAGGCTGCGACAATACCATCATCGACCACTGTTCGGTAGGCTGGACCATCGACGAAGCATTCTCCAGCCGCAACGGCAAGAACATCTCTTTCCAGCACAACCTCATCTCCGAAGCACTCAACCAGGCTGGTCATCAGAATTATGTCAATGCCAAACATGGTTATGCTGCAACCATCGGAGGCAACGTAGGTTCGTTCCACCACAACCTGCTTGCCAACAACGAAGGAAGAAACTGGAGTATGGGTGGCGGACTGGATGGAGCCGGATATTATGCCGGAAAGCTCGACCTCTTTAATAATGTAGTATACAACTGGGGCAACCGCGCCTGTGATGGAGGAGCCCACGAGGTAAACTTCGTTGGCAACTATTACAAGATGGGACCAGCCACCAGCATGAAATATATCCTCAATGCCCAGTTGGAAGGTACTGGCCAGGGAAGTCAGGCTTACTACATGCATGATAATATCCGCCAGAACTATGTGGGCGATATGAAACAGAATGCAGGAGCTGTGGCAGGAAAGCATGGAGAACTGGTCAGCGACAAGGAAGGCGAAACCTACAAATATACCACTTCTCACGGACAGGTAGTCAACTGGAAGGTATTTACCGACAAACCATTCTTCCCATCCTATGCCAAGGTAGAAAGTGCCCGCGCTGCCTTCAAGAACGTATTGAGCGATGTGGGAGCCAACCAGCCTTGCATCGACCAGCACGACCAGCGCATGGTAGAAGAAACCTTGAACGGAACCTATAAATATGTAGGCTCCAAGACTGGCAAGAAGGGACTGATAGATGATAATCTGGATGCCGGCAACGATGCCTGGAAGGAGTTTGAAGCACTCACCGACCGTCGCCCTGCCAACTGGGATACCGACCAGGACGGAATGCCAGACTGGTGGGAGAAGCTGGCTGGTACCAACCCGTCAGCTGCCGACAACAACGAGTTGACCGATGGCGAATATACCCAGTTGGAGCGCTATCTCAACTGGCTTGCAGAGCCACATTTCATCACCTCAGCAGGCAATAAGCTGACTATCGACCTGAAGCAGTATTTCGCAGGTTACAACCAGCAGCCAGTCTTCACCCTGGAGAGCAGCATCCAGCCACAGGAAGGCAAGATGAAACTGAATAAAAAGGGAATCCTCACCATCAGCCTCAACAAAAAGGCTGCCGACTGCCTCATCGACATCAAGGTGAAGACAACCGACAAAGACCAGGTGGCATCCCTGCAACGTACTTTCCACATCGCTATTACCCAATAGCGATGTGGAAACACAAAAGATGATACACCAAACAATATCTAATCCCGAAGAATCAATAAAAACGAAATAAAACAACTTTCAAACTTAAGGTAAAACATGAAAAGACAAGTATTATTCTCGATGGCTTTAGTCTCAGCACTAACAGCTTCGGCACAGAGAATCGACTTCAATCTGGCAGGTCGTTCCGAGTCACAGGTCAATGAACCCGAATACACAGCATGGGCAGTAAACACCTGCGAAACAGAATCGAAGGAAGTAGAAGATGCTGACGGAAATCCTATCACCATCACGCTGGCTAATGATGCCTCTTATGCAGGCAGAAGACTGAAATCATGCTGGTTCAAGAACGGACTCAGCAGTTCCAAGCTCATCGCCGACGGTTTTGCCATCTATGGTTACGAAGACGGTAACACCCCACAGGTAACCGAAGGTGCCGTCCGCCTCAACATCACCCTCAAGGGGCTGAGCGCCGGCAAGCACTCGCTGATGGCTTATCATAACAACAACGATGGTTTCAATGCACCGAAGCTCGATGTATACGTCAACGGTACCAAGCAGCAGGAAGGCATCGCACAGACCAACAGAGCCCTGACTCCATCAGCCTGCGGCATGTCGTACGTAACTTTTGTAGCAGAAGAGGGAAAGGATGTCATCATCTCTTACGTTACCACACCGAGTGCCAGCGATGACAAGAGCGGCAATTATACCACCTCGCTCACCATCAACGCCCTCATCTTCGACCGTCCGAATCCACAGACGGCAGCCACAGATCCTTATCCGGAGAACAGAGATTATCATGCCGATGCCGATAACGGATCGCTCACCATCTCCTGGACTCCAGCAGAAAAAGCCGTCAAGCACCATGTCCTGATAGGTACAGATGCCAACAGTCTTACAGAAGTTGCTACAACTACCGAGGCAAAATATACGCTCAACCAGACATCCAACCTCAACACCTATTACTGGCGAATCGATGAGGAAGATGCTGCCGGTAATGTATACGAAGGCGATGTCTGGAGTTTCCGTCCCCGTCATCTTGCCTTCCCTGGTGCCGAAGGATATGGAAAGTATGCTACGGGCGGCAGAGGCGGAAGCGTTTATCACGTAACCACACTCGAAGATAATGGCGATGATGAGAATCCGATAGAGGGTTCCTTCCGTTACGGTATCAAGAAAGCTACCGGACCGCGCACCATCGTCTTTGATGTGGCGGGCGTCATCGACCTGAAAAAACGACTCGCCTGCAGCGACGAATACGTTACCATCGCCGGACAGACGGCTCCAGGCAACGGTATCATGCTCCGCGGCTGTCCTTTCGGTATGGCAAGCGAAGGCATCACCCGTTTCCTCCGCATGCGTCTTGGACATAAGGAGACCAACGGCGGAACTATCAGCGATGAAGATAAGGTGAACGGACTCGACGGTATGGGAATGGCAGGCAACGACAATGCCATCATGGACCATTGCTCTATCTCCTGGACCATCGATGAGGCATTCTCAAGCCGCAACGCCAAGAGTCTTACCCTTCAGCGCACCCTGATTTCCGAAGCGCTCAATGTGGCAGGTCATCCTAACTATAGTGCGGGTACAGCCCACGGATATGCAGCAACCATCGGCGGCGGCGAAATGTCGGCAACACTCAAGGTAGGTTCTTATCACCACAACCTGCTGGCTCATTGCGAAGGAAGAAACTGGAGTTTGAGCGGCGGACTGGATGGTGTAGGAGCTTACGATGGTCATCACGATGTATTTAATAATGTGGTTTACAACTGGGGTGGCCGTGCTACGGATGGTGGCAGCCACGAGGTGAATTTCGTGAACAACTATTATAAGATGGGACCAGCTACCACCCAGAAGAAACTGTTCCGCCTTCAGCTTGAAGGCACCGGAAGCGGTACACAGAGTGCATACGTTCATGGCAATATCCGTCAGGCTGCAGGCAATGGAGCCCTGACAGAAGATAAACTCAAAGATACCTATGTTGTCGAAACATCAAATAGTCAGGTAGTAAACTGGGAGCCATTCGTTTCGAAGCCATTCTTCGAGTCTCTGGCAGCCATCGAGAGTGCCAAGGCAGCCTATAAGAATGTGCTCTGCGATGTGGGAGCCAACCAGCCTTTTCTGGATAACCACGATACCCGAATGGTGAACGAGACGTTAGCCGGAACTACCACAACAGTAGGCAGTCAGAGTGGCAAGAAGGGACTTATCGACAGCGAGGAGGATAAGGGATGCGAAGGTTTCAAGGGCTTGAATATCACAGAGGCAAAGCGCGAAGCCAACTGGGATACCGACCAGGACGGAATGCCAGACTGGTGGGAAGAAGTGAAAGGCGTAAGTGATGGAAATGCCGATGAAAACGCAGATGGCTACACCAATCTAGAAGAATATCTCAACTGGCTTGCCGAGCCTCACTTCACCCTCAAGCAGGGCGAAAGCGTAACCATCGACATGAAGAAATACTTTGCCGGCTACACCAACAATCCTCAGTTTGAATGCGAGGCTAAGGGTGATGCGATGAGCAAGATGAGTCATGATACGGGTGCCAACGAGGGTGAATATATCTTCACGGCCAACGAAGATTGTGGAAAATCGCTCGTAGATTATACCATCAAGGTAAGCGATGATGACAACATCAGCACCTATACCCGCACCTTCCATTTCTATCTGGCAGATGGTTCTGCAACAGGCATTCAAAACATTCAGACCTCAACCGCAGCCGATAGCTACGAGGTATACAATGCTGCAGGTATCAAGGTGAGAGAAGGCAAGAATCTCGATTCTCTCCCATCAGGTGTTTATATCATCAAGGCATTGAAGGATGGCAAGGTAATCAGTTCGAAGAAAACTTGCATACAATAAGTCAATCTGCACCTTAGAAAGTGCATATTTCATATAACTCAGCATCCTGAGAGATGCAAAAAAGGGAGCGCAACCATTAGTGATGCGCTCCCTTTTATGATCGTTTCTTTTATCTTAAAATTCTAACCGAATCACGTCAGATTACTTCTGAACGAACTTCTTGCCAGAAGTTGAGGACAAGCCCGCTAGGCGTTCCGGCGGATTTGCAATCTGCCGTTTAAAAAGGCTCGACCTATTTCCTTGCGGATTTGCAATCCGCAGGAACGCCTAGCGGACTCGCGTTACTTATTACGTCTAGCGGACTTGCGAGCCTGTATTATGGACTTATGGCACACCCTCCTACAGAAAATATCAGAGATAGAAAACGGGGTGCATTCTCTAAAAAGAGAACACACCCCGCAACCTTAATATATTATGTTATGACAATATCGTCATTCCTCTCTTGCCATTACTCAGCCAATGGGTCGAAGGTACCGTTGGCACCACCATTGTTGTAATCACCCCAACCGATGGTCTGCTTCAAATTCTTGTTGGCATTTGAAGTACCAGAAGTGAAGCCTAAGAAGTAATACTTAGGACGGAAGTTCATGTAGAGGAGATTCTTGTTAGAATCGTAACCATCACCCTTCTGTACCTTCAGCTTCAAATTGTCCTTATACCATGTAGACAAGTTCTCGAGTTGAGTATTCAAATCTTCCTTACGGAGATCAACACCCTTAGGGCGCTCTGTACCAGCCTTCAACAATGGGTCAGAATTGAAAGTTGTACCACCTACGCCATACTTATCAGCAACACGATACTGGATATTCTCACGACGCTGACCGTTCAACGCCTTGAAACCAAGCCATGTACAGGTATTGCCACCCCAACCAGTCAAAGTCCATGTAGAAGGAGCACCCTCTACCTTGCCAGTACCACCATCGAAGAGCATCCAACGGCGGAGGTCATCGAAACGCTTACCCTCGTAAGCAAACTCAATCTGGCGCTCATAGAGAATCTGAGAGATACAGGTAGCCTGATCATTGTAAGCTGCAGGTGTGATACCATCATCCTCAGAATTAGCAGCTGAATAACCAGCACGCTCACGAATCTGCTTAACATATCCTACAGCCTCATCCAGATGACCAGCACCTGCTGCAACCTCAGCAAGGTTCAGGAGAACCTCAGCATAACGGAGTTCAATCAACGGAGCAGCAGAATAGAATGGAGCAGCACCCTTGGTATCAAGAGCTACGTACTTATAAAGAGGAGAAGAATTGACATCCAAATCATCACTCTTCTTGCGTACATATACACCCTGACGGCTCTTCAACAGGTTGTCTGCACCATAAGAATCACCACTTTCAGGGTTGCCGGCATCATTCATACTGGTATACCATACATAGTTCCAAAGTACATAGTTAGAACCATCAGAAGGGTTGTTCGCATCGCGCTCTGACGCATTACCACTGTAAGCCCAACGGAAGCCAGGGAAAGCGAAGGTACGATAGAAACGCTTGTCACGATTCAAGAATGGAGTCTCGCTATCCAAAGTTTTCTCAGAACGAGCCAACTTGGTATAAGTATCACAACTCTCAGGAAGCTTACCATCTGACATTGGGAACATATTGATCAGCATCTGAGAAGCATTCTTACCACTACCACCTGTATTAGCTGGACGAATCTGACGCTCCCAGTTGTTGTTCTTCTGATTATCGAGACCATCACCTGTTACATTATTGTATAAGGTAACGAACACAGCTTCAGGATTATTTCCACCATCGGTAAACATCTTGGCAAAGGTAGAACCATTCTTATTGTCATTGTCTGTATACAAGTGATAACCACACTTGTTGATACGCTCCAAATCAGCCTTCATGGTTTCATAAGCAGTCTTCCAACGGTTTTCATCGTTAGTACGATTGAAGAGAGGGCTACACCACAAAAGCATCAAACGACCCTTCAATGCCAAGGCTGTACCAGTAGTTACACGGCCTTTCTCCGACCATCCAGAACCATTCTCTGTCTTGGCAGCCAACATATCAGCAGCCTTGTTCAAATCATCGAGAATAAACTCGTAAGTCTTCTTAGACGTAGCACGAGGAGTAAAAGAACCCTCTACAGGATCCTGTGTTTCCTTAACCAGAGGCACACCGCCATACCACTTGAACAAGTTGTAATAGCACCATGCACGGAAGAAATATACCTGACCGAGCAATTCATTCTTCTGTTCCTCAGAAAGGGTGCTGCCACTGATACCCTGGATTACATCATTGACGTTACGGATTCTACCATATACAGATGCCTGGATATTAGACTGGTCGCCCATGAAGAAATCAGGAACCGAATTTGTGGTACTGGTAGAACTCAGCTCAATCTGTGGATCTACAAAAGAACTGAGACCACTGTATTCCTCAGTAGACTTACCAGCCTCATCCGCATTACCCATAGAAGGATACTTCCAGGTCAAATCGTTGGTTGTCGGCAAACACCAACTGTAGATATCGTTTAGACGACCATTACATCCTTCATAATAGTTGTAGACGTCTTTATTTACATTGTCATAGTTCTTCTTTTCCTCCAGAAAGCTGTCACTACAAGAGCTGAAAGCCAAGGCTGAAACCAGACCAAGACTGAATAATTTTATTGTCGTTTTCATTGTTCTTTTCTTTTTAAGAATTATATAAGTATCTCATTAGAATGAGAGATTCACACCCACTGTCCACTTACGGAGGTTAGGATAGCTTCCGTATGATCCCGACATAGGATTCATGAAGTTGTCTGGATATGGATTGTAGAAGTTGATGAGGTTCTGACCGGTAATATTGATACGGCAGCTGTTGATGCCGATGCTACCCAACCAGCTCTTTGGCAAAGTATAAGCCAAGGTCAAGCGGTTCAGAGCCACACGTGCTGTACTTACTCTCCAGAAACTTGAAGCAACTGCATTCACAGATGAATAATTCAGGTTAGGATAGTAAGCCTCACGGTTCTCCTTTACTACGAGATTACCTGAGCCATCATATACATCCTGATAAACATACATATTGTCAGGATTCCAGAATGAAGGCATGTTGCAATACTCCAGATTACCTGTTGGCTTCAAAGCTGCACCAGGAAGTGTGGTATAACCACCCCAACTTGCACCAATCTGAGCTGACAGAGAAAGTCCCTTCCAGTCTGCACTCAAATTCATGGTCAAGCCATAGAGATTGCTGCTGCGATGACCCAACTCTACCTGGTCGTTGTCAACATCTACGATACCATCAGGTCCGGCATAAGTACCAGTCGCTGAATCGTAAGCACCACGAACATCCTTATACATCAACATACCAGGACGAACCTGATCCTTGGTCATACCCATATAAGTAGAGATGTTGTACTTCGTGAAGTATTCCTCAATATCCTGGAAGCTACGGAACATACCGATGCATTGCATACCCCAGAGACCTACGTCTGTACGGTGACCAGGAGTAATCTGACGGTAGAGATAGTCTGTAACCCAGTCCATATTCAGTACCTTGTTGTCAGACCAGCCTGTGTTGATACCGATACGATACTTGAAGTCCTTACCGATCTTATCCTTCCATGTAACAGAGAGCTCACCACCCCATGAATCCATCTCACCGATGTTGGATGCAGCACTCTGTGTACCTACGGTAGAAGGAACGGTCTGCTTGATGTTCATCAGCATCTCGCGGTTCTTCTCATAATAGTAATCGAAGGTTACAGCCAGACGATTGTTGAGGAACTGTGCATCAATACCCACATTGGTCTTGTAGTCTTTATCCCAATGAACATCTGAGTTTACAGCAGAATTGTTCTTATTGATGGTGATACGGTTGCCGGAATCCTTACCTGTCTCGAATACAGTACCACGGTTGGCATCCTGTGCATAAACCTGCATCCACTGCCATGCTGCTGTATTGTCTCGACCGGTCATACCCCAAGAAGCACGGAGCTTCAGGAAGTCAACACCCTTCACCTTGTTACGGAACCAGTTCTCCTCGGAGATAACCCAACCTGCAGAGAATGCAGGGAATGTTCCCCAATAGTTCTTTGGAGCGAACTTGGTTGATGCATCAGAACGAACCAGAGCCTCGAAGAGATACTTGTTGGCATAGGCATAGTTGATACGGCCGATATATGACAAGGTACCGCTCTCACTACGGGTAAACTGAGTAGTCATCTCACCTGTTGCAGAGTTATACTGACCGGTTGTGAAAGGATATGGGGTCAAACGCTGTCCCTGCAAGTACTCACTCTCTGCCTCAGACTTCTCAATAGAGAACAGACCACCCAGATGATGCTGACCGAAATCACGCTGATACTGGGCTGTGAAGTTCATCTGATAGTTATCAGTACGAACCATGGTACGAGCCAGATAATCACCATTGGCGGTTGTCACACCATTGAAGTTAGACGCTGCCAGGTAATCGAAATCTGCATTATCGCCGCTGGTAGGAGTATAAAGGTGATTACCGCTACCATAACGAGTCAACATCTGATAGAGGGTGAAGTTTGAACCATACTCATTACCCTTATCGGTATTGATACTCTTGGAATAAGAGAAGCGCAACTTCAAACCCTTCAGAATCTTGCTCCAACCGAAATCATAATCAAGGCTTCCGCTGATATTCAGGTTAGAATTCATGTTCTTGCGGTAGTCGCCATTATTCTGCAGAGTAGCAAAGTTGTACTGCTGGTTCTGGTTCTTCTGTGTATTGCTAGGACCATAAGCCAGGATATCATAACCATTTACAGATTCAGGCATGTAAGTAGGACGGGTCAGAAGGAGGTTGTAGTCCTTCTCATCGCCAGATCCACCCACCTTTACCAATGGCTTTTCCTTTGTAGCATAGTCACCGCTAACAGTCAGATTAGCACCCAACCACTTGCTTACTTTTACATCGACACCGGCACGGTAGTTCCAACGGTTATAGTTGAGTTTACCGAGGTTACCATCCTGATCGAAGTAAGAGATACCTGCAAAATAGTTCACCTTATCGGTAGCACCACTTACGTTCACGCTGTGTTTCTGAGTCATACCGGTTTCCCAATACTTGTCGAGCAAGTCGTAGTTCAGACTCTTCATTGCCTCCAACTCATCAGCCTGGAAAAGAGCAGTAGTCTTATTGAGGGAAGTATTGGTTGGGTCGGCAGCAACAACTGCATTGTACAAACGACCATACTGGTAAGCATTCAGCATCTTAGGGCGAGAAACCTCATCGGTGAAACCGAAAGAACCGCTATAAGAAATGCGAGGTGCACCCATCTTACCCTTCTTGGTAGTTACGAGGATAACACCATTGGCTGCACGGGCACCATAAACGGCAGCAGAAGCATCCTTCAATACTGAGATACTCTCTACCTCTGAGGCATCCAGGTTGTTGAAAGCCTCAGCACCGAGGTTCTGGTAAGTGTTACCTACCTTTACATCGTTAGGATAGATATAACCATCGATAACGAAGAGAGGCTGCTGGGCTGTAGAACCAACTTCGCCCAATGAGTTGGTATCACGAATCATGATACGGGCATTCTCACCAGGACGGCTCTCACCACCACTTACGCTCAAACCGTTAACCAGACCGCCCAAAGAAGAAGCCAAGCCACCATTAGCGAGGTCCTGGATTTCATCTGTTGGGATGTTGGCTACAGAACCGGTCAGGTGAGCCTTCTTTTGGGTACCGTAACCTACGACTACCACCTCCTGAAGAGTCTTGTCGTCAGCAACCAGTTTGATGGTACCACCATTGGTAGTAGCATCCTTAAAACCAATATAAGAAACGGTAACCTTGCCGCCCTTAGGAACTGACAACTTATAGTTACCATCCATATCGGTAATCACAGCAGTCTTGGTACCGGCAACCTTTACGGTAGCACCGATAACAGGTTCACCGAGGTCATCGAGTACAGTACCCTGCACTACTTTATTTTGAGCCATTGCAGGCACAGCACAGGTAAGTGCCATACCAAAGGCCAATGTCTTTATATATTTACGTTTCATCTTGTTTCGAGATTAGATAGTTTAAATTATTTCCAACGTGGATCACCGATTGTACTTGAAATCGCACCGGTAGCCTTGAAATTAAGACCAAAGTTAGGCTGGGTGAAATCGAGTTCCTTCTTGGTCTCTGCCTCATCAAATCCAGCATCCTCTTCAGTAGCCAGCTTACCCTTATCGGTTCCATCAACAGATTGGGCTTTACCCCAGATTGTATTCAAATTCTGATGATATTCCAATTTACAGTTGCCCTGAATGAACTTCTGCAAACGGAAGCAGTCGTAGAAGATGTTGTTATCATAAGTAATCACGTACTTATTGTTGTTAGGGGTATTGTTACCGAACTCCTTCTTGTCATATACACGGATAAAGGTATTATCCATCATGGTGCAAGAACCGGCAGCTGTAGGGAAGACACGATCCAAATCCCTGTTGTTGAAACGGAACATACGGTTCTTACCATTGCCTACAACAGTATTGTAGATAGTAGAGTTTTTGATGGTAATGCTCTTGATACCACCATACCAGAACTGTTTACCACTAGGAGCCTTGAAGCCATTAGAATAGCCGCAGATGATAGCACCATTAGAGTTTTTCTTTCCGTCATTACGCATCTGAACCACACTGTTCATCACGCGTACATCAGCAATACCCCAAGAGCACTGACCTACAGAGAAAAGACCATCGATGACATTCTTGAAGGCACAATCCTGAATAATGATTGGATCTTGCAGGATATATACATCGGCAGGATTACCACCATTTTTACCAGCGCCAACACCCTGAGCCTCTGCAGAGCTGGATGCAGGTGGTTCTGGAGACATCTCGATGATACCACCCTTATGAGTTGTGGCAGAGCAATCGAAATTGATGAACTTCACCTTCAGCTGAGCAGAAGTATAGATGGCAGCACCTTCACCCATAGTAACCAAAGCATGGTCCTTCTTATTACCGCGAAGCGTCATCTTATTACCCTTGAAATCTACCGAGTTGCTGCAGGTATAAGTACCGCCTGCTTCCAACTCGAAAGCCTGCTCCTTATCAGATTCCTGCAAGTTGGCAGCAATGAATTCTGAAATATCAGAACCATTAGGAATGGTCTTGGCTGGAACCAATGTACTATATTTCAATTCTGTTGCCTCATCAGCTTCAGTATTGTTCTTTGCCTTATTACCCAAGGTACGTACAGCAATCTTATAGTTGGTATCTTCGGCTATCTTGAATTGGAAAGAAGTACCATCAATGGTATCACTCGCCACCTCAACAGGATTGTCAGGATCATCCACATTATAAGCCTTACACTCGTAACCACCAGCGCCATAGACTACCTTCCATGATACTTGCAACTTATCTGAACCATCAGAAGCAGCTACAGTCTTTGTCGAAAGTTCTGGTGACTCTAGCTTGACGCCGGACACACCGTCGTCAAACTTCTCTTTGTCATCAAAACCATCAACGGCACACGAACCCAAGAACATCGCTCCTACGGCAGCAAGTGCGAGAGAGAAGAGTCCTTTCCGCGCAATGAAATGATTTTTCTTCATAATTGTCTTTTTTAGGTTTAACTATATTTATATTTATTT
>ERZ1035014.421-NODE-421-length-19726-cov-3.998017_pt1 | contig 19726 bp, 9 predicted proteins | sample MGYA00520620_ERZ1035014 | MGnify/ENA primary metagenome ERZ1035014 (study PRJEB33766, sample SAMN09781744) | gut metagenome | biome: gut microbiome | host: Homo sapiens | place: Madagascar | study: EMG produced TPA metagenomics assembly of the PRJNA485056 data set...
AAGCTGCTGTTGTGCGACGAGCCGACCGGTGCGCTCGATTACGAGACCGGTAAGGAAGTGCTGCAGCTGCTGCAGGATATTTGCCAAACACAAGGCATGACCGTGATGATCATCACGCATAATTCCGCGCTTGCACCGATGGCTCATAAAGTGATTCGCTTCCGCTCCGGCAAGGTGACCAGCGAGGAGGTCAACGCAACGCCGCAGCCCATCGCCGATATCGAATGGTAGGTGATTGGCGATGCTTACTGCAAGACACTCTGTGAAACACCTCGTGAAACAAGCGAGGCGTTTCGTGAAACATCCTGTGAAACGCTCCATGAAACGGCCGAACCTCGACGATAACGGCGGTCGAGGAGCGGGCGTTTCTGCGGTATTTGCCAAAGATACGTTGCGTTGCTGGCTGCGCAGCTGGAAGAGGTTCGTCTCGATCGCCGTCATCACGCTGCTTGGCGTGGCCGTGCTGACCGGCATCTACGCCGGATGCCGCGATGCTTTTCTGGCGGCCGGTCGTTTTTACGATCAGCAGGGACTGCATGACCTGCAGGTGCTATCCACATACGGCCTGACCGATGATGATGCAACGGCACTGCGCCGAATCGACGGTGTGCAAACCGTGCAGCCCGAACGTTCTCAGACGGTGACCACGTTGGTGGACGGCACCAAGAAAACCGTGACCATGCAGGAAATCGGTACCGAAGGGCTTGATCAGCCGTACCTGCAACAAGGCAAACTGCCGAACAAGGCCGGCGAAGTGGCGGTGACTCAGCAGTTCCTGAACGATAGCGGACTCAAGATTGGCGGCACCATTACTGTGACGCCACAAGACACCTCTTCATCCGTCATATCGGTAGCGGCCACGGAGACTGACGATTCCAATAATGCCGATACGGTAGGTGTCGCCGCCAATGCCTCGGCATCCGATGCGAAGTCCGCCGCCAATACGGACGCCGACGCCGAGCAATCCCCGCAGTTCCCCACGAAACTCACCATCACCGGCGTCGTACTTGACCCGCGCGACCTCAACAATCCAGACGGCTATTCGGGCATGACCTCCTTCCGGTCCACCTCATCCGAGGACTATACGTTCTTTGCACCCAGCGACGGCGTGACCGGCAATATATACACTGCGATATCGGTTGCCGTCACTGGTGCGTCCGATTTTGACACGTTTTCCGATGCCTACGATGAAGCCGTCAAAACCGTGGCCGACCGTATCGAACATCAGATACAGACCACACGCCAGAAAGCCCGTCGTCAACAGATCGTCTCCAGCGCGCAGCGCAAACTGGACGATGCCCAAGACGAGGCCAACGAGCAGCTGGACGAAGCCCAGAAGCAGATCGACGACAACTGGGCCGAGCTGGAAGCCAACGAAACGACATTGCAAGATAGCCGTACCGAATTGGAGAACAACAGGACAACCATTACCGATGGCGAACGGCAGCTCGCCGATGGACGTGCGCAGATTGCATCGGCCCGTCAACAGATCGCGCAAGGTCGCCAGCAGATAGCCGAAGCGCGCACCCAGCTCGAATCGGGCAAAGCGCAGCTCACCTCGGCTCGCAAACAGCTCGATGCGGCGCAAACGGAACTGACTGCCAATCGCACGAAAATCGAACAGGGCATTACCCAAATCGACCAAGGCGTGGCACAAATTGATCAGATGCTGTCCATGATTCAACAGGCCGACAATCTACTGGCGCAACTTGACCCGAATATCGACTTCAACTCACCCACATGGCAGGCCATCAAGCAACTGCTCGCGCGCCTTGGCATTACCCTGCCTGAAGTGCCGTCAATCAGTGAGCTGCGGCAACAGCTGGCCGCCAAGCAAACGGAACTGCAAACGCAGCGAGACAGTCTGACCCAGCAGAAAGCCGATTTGCAGCGCACATTAAACGAAACCATTGCCCCCGCACAATCCACCTTGGACCAGCAGAACGCGCAACTGACCGCCAAGGAACAGGAAGCGGCTGCAGGAGAGGCACAGCTCAATACCAAATCCGCGGAACTCGAAGCGAATGCCGCAACCCTCGAAACCCAGTCGGCGCAACTTGAAGCGCAGGCCGCCCAACTGGCCAGCGGCAAGCAGCAGCTCGAAGAAGGCGAGCGGCAGCTGGAAGAAGGCGAACAACAGCTCGCGGACGGCAAGGCGAAACTGGATGATGCGCAGTCTGAACTCGATGCGAAGCGAAGCGAAGCGGAAAGCGAATTCGCCAAGCAGCAACGGCGCATCGACGATGTGGCCAACGCACGTTGGTATGTGCAGACACGCGCTTCGATCGACGGATTCAGCTCGCTCAAATCAGACGTCAGTTCCATCGAATCCATCGGCCGCGCATTCCCGATTGTGTTCCTGCTGGTCGCCGTGCTCATGAGCCTGACCACCATGACCCGCATGGTCGAGGAAGACCGCGGACTTATCGGCACCTACCTTGGACTCGGCTATGGCGGACTCGCCGTGTCCAGCCGGTATCTGCTGTTCGCGTTGCTCGCCTGCTTGGTCGGCGGCGGCATCGGTCTGCTGGTCGGATTCCTCGGCATCCCGGCATTCCTGATGGTGGTGATTGAGGGACTGTATATATTGCCCGGTGTGCGACTCGAATACGACTGGCTGTACGGCTCGGCCGGCATCGTGCTGTTCGTGGTCGGTGTGGGCGTGGTCACCGCGCTCGCCTGCCGCGAGGAGATACGGCACACGCCCGCCGCGCTGATGCGCCCGAAGGCGCCGAAGGCGGGCGCTCGCATATTGTTGGAGCGGATTCGCCCGGTATGGAGCCGGCTGAACTTCCTCGGCAAAGTCACTGCGCGCAATATCTTCCGATTCAAGTCGCGTTTGATTATGACCGTGGGCGGCGTGGCTGGTTGCACAGCGCTGATTATCTGCGGATTTGCGATTAACGACACCGTCGACACGACTGGCGTCAAGCAATATGAGCAGATCTACCAGTATGACTTGATGGTGGTGGCCAATGACGATGACGCCGCCGCGATGCGCAAGCAGGTGGCACAAGATGGCCGGGCCACCGAAACGCTGAATCTGCGCGTGGATAGTGGCGAGATGAGCAATGCGGCGCAGGAAAGCGAAACCGTGCAGCTGATGACGGTGCCCAACAATTCGTTGAACAAACTGAACGACATGGTCACGCTGGAAGAGGCCGGTGACGATGGGTGGTTCGAGCTACCCAATATCTTCGGCAAAGCGGGTGGCGGCACTGTAGCGCTGGACGATAGTGGTGTGATTGTGGCGAAGTCCGCAGCCAATTCGTTGGATATTCATGCGGGCGACACCGTCACGTTGAGCAATGGCGGCAGCGGGCGGGCCAAGGTGAAGGTTGCGGCGGTGACGCGCAACCTCATCGGCTCTGATGTGTACATCAGTGAGCGACTGTACGACCAGAAGTTTGCGGCCGACGGTGTGACGTCTTCGGCTTCGGGAGATGGCACTGCCTCGACCTTGACGTGGAACGCGATGCTCGCCAAGCTGAAAGGTTCCGAGACCGAACAGGCCGAATATGCGGATCGGTTGGGCGAGGAATCGTCGGTGCTCAAGGCCGTGAGCTGTGCGCATCTGGCCGCCACGTTTAAGTTCGATTTGATGGGTGCCGTGGTGACGCTGATTGTGGGGCTCGCCGGCGGCCTGGCGCTGGTGGTGCTGTTTACGTTGGCCAATACGAACGTGTCCGAACGCATCCGCGAGATGGCCACACTGAAGGTGCTGGGCTTCTATGACCGCGAGGTGCACAACTACGTGAACCGCGAGATGATGATATTGACCGGTATGGGTGTGGTGGTTGGTCTGCCGCTTGGCAGGTGGATAGGCGGATTACTGACTGCTGCGTTGAATATGCCGTCGCTGTATTTCGAAGTGGAAGTGCACTGGTACAGCTATGCGATTGCCGTGGTGGCGACGCTGGCGTTCGCGCTGCTGGTGCAGCTGTTCACCAACCCAGTGCTCGATCGCGTAGACCCGGTCAGCTCGCTCAAGTCCGTGGAATAGAGGTAGAAGTTCAATTTGGTGTTGATGAATTGAACTTTTTGGCGGAATATTTACAGTATCATCGCATGTATTCTTGAGCTGAGCGGTTTTCGTGACATATTTCGGTGATACAGTTTGAACTTGTTTTGAACGAGTATCGCGTCTGGTGCGTAACAATCGGGCGGCAGAGAAGAGAAATGAAATCAGTATGGCCGATACGAATGTGAATGGTGGTACACAGCAGGCTACGGGCAAACTCAAGTCTGTCGAAAGCCTGGACCAGACCAACGAGATGGAGCGTGGCCTGAGCAATCGCCACGTACAGTTCATCGCCATTGGCGGCACCATCGGCACCGGCCTGTTCCTGGGCTCGGGCAAGTCAATCTCGCTAACCGGCCCCTCGATCATCTTCGTGTACATTCTGGTCGGTGTCATCATGTTCTTCCTGATGCGCGCCATCGGCGAAATGATGTACCGTGACCCCAGCCAGCACACCTTCATCAATTTCATCACCCGTTACCTTGGCAACGGGTGGGGGCATTTCGCCGGCTGGACGTATTGGGCCGCGCTCGTGCTGCTGGGCATGACCGAGATCACGGCCGTCTCCACGTACTTCATCACCTTCTTCGACACGTTCGGCATCGACCTGACCCATTGGAAATGGCTGATCGAGCTGTGTTTCCTGGTGTCGCTGGTCTCCATCAACCTGATTGCCGTCAAGGTGTTCGGCGAGGTGGAATTCTGGTTCTCGATGATCAAGATCACGCTGATTTGCGCGATGATCGCCACCGCCGTGGTCATGATCGTGATCGGCTACCATTACCCAGCCGTGCAGATTCACGGCGTGGATCACGTGAGCCCGGCCGGCCACGCCGGATTCGACAACCTGTTCGCCAACTTCTCGTTCGCGCCGAACGGTTGGATGGCCTTCCTCATGAGCTTCCAGATGGTGTTCTTCGCCTACGAGATGATTGAATTCGTGGGCGTCACCGTCTCCGAGACCAAGAATCCGCGCAAGGTGCTGCCCAAGGCCATCAACGAGATTATCGTGCGCGTGCTCATCTTCTATGTGGGCGCACTGGTGGCCATCATGTGCATTGTGCCGTGGACCTCGTTCAAGCCGAACAAGGACGGCTCCTTCGCATCCCCGTTCATTATGATGTTCCAGTATGCCGGGCTGAATTGGGCGTCTGCGCTGGTGTTCTTCGTGGTGATTACCGCCGCATCTTCCGCGCTGAACTCGCTGCTGTACTCGGCTGGCCGCCACCTGTACCAGCTGTCCGAGGTGTCGCCGAACCCGACGCTCAACAAGCTCGGTCAGGTGTCCGATCGCAAGGTGCCGGCCCGCGCCATCCTGGTGTCCGCGGCGCTGATACTGCTGTCGCCGATCGTCAACGCCATCCCCGGCGTGTCCGGAGCGTTCGTGCTGTTCTCGTCCGCCAGCTCCGCGGTGTTCCTGTTCATCTACATCCTGACGCTGATGGCACACCGCAAGTACCGTCGCTCCGCTGATTTCATTCCGGACGGGTTCGTCATGCCCGCTTGGAAGGTGCTCAATACGGTGGCAATCGTGTTCTTCGTGTTCATCTACCTGACGTTGTTCCTTGCGGACGATACGCGCAATTCCGCGATTGCCGGCCTGGTGTGGCTTGTGGGCTTCGGTGGATTCTCGATGCTGCGCGAACGCTACCGTAGCCGCGATTTGAAGGCCGCACTGGAACACAAGGAGTGATTGGACGGGCTGATTGGCTGGCGGCTATTAGTTGGGTGGCTGTTGGCTGTTGGCGGCTGACTGGCTAGCGGCCGATAGCCAATGACTGGGCTGATCGTCAGCCAATCGGCTGCCTATAGGTCTCATTGATACATTCGGTCATCCGATTAGTGCATTTGCGCGGACAATTAGTGCATTCGATCATCGGATTAGTACATCAGTGTGCAATTATTAGTACAATTAGCCGCCTAATTAGTACATTAGGACATAAAACAATGTCCTAATGTACTAATTAGATGCTAAAATACGATAAGTGCCATGTCCTAATGTATGAATTATCGCTATGAAGGGCGGAATGCGATGACGCAGGATGAACTTATGCAAGTGCTGCAGGCCGGTGAATCATCTATGGTCGAGTTCAAGCGCTGCAGCGAATTGCCTCATACGGATACTTTTGAGACTGTATGCTCATTCGCCAATCGTTCTGGTGGCAGCATTTATCTTGGCGTTGACGATGACGGTCAAGTGCTCGGCGTCGATTCTAAGCGCGTTAGTGAGATAGAGCGCAACGTTGTCAACGTAGTGTCTAATCGTAAGATGTTCGAACCGGCTCCAATGGTGGAAACGGAACATATCGAGTACGACGAACGGATTATTGTTCGTATTTGGGTAGCTCCGAGTTCTTCGGTTGTGCGGTTCAAGGGCGCAGTGTTTGATCGCATTGCTGATGTGGATACACACATCGAAAGCGATATCCAGATTAGTCAAATGTATATTCGCAAGCAGAACTACTATTCCGAACGGCGAATTTTCCGTTACGTGACTCCGTTTGATTTGCGTCCTGAGCTGATTGCGCGAATGCGGCAGCTGGCGGTCGCTCAGCGAGCTGGGCACCCTTGGGGAACTATGTCTGACGAAGAACTGTTCCGCAGCGCCAAGCTATACGATCGTGATTACACGACCGGCGAAGAGGGCTTTAATCTTGCTGCAGTGCTGCTCTTGGGCAAGGATGAAGTCATTTCCTCGGTTTGCCCAGCGTATATTACTGATGCCGTGGTTCGGCGAGACAATATTGACCGATACGATGACCGACTTATGGTGCGGACCAACTTGTTCGATTCGTACGAGCAACTCCGTGAATTTACTGAGCGGAATCTGCCTGACCGCTTTGTGTTAAAGGGCGATAAGCGAGTGAGCCCGCGTACGATGATCGCCCGTGAATTGGTGGCAAACAGCCTCATGCATCGGGAGTATTCCAGTCCGGTGGTGGCGCGTGTCACCATTGATAATGAATCCATCCGGACGGTTAATGCTTCGCGCTCATTCTTTGAAGGTCGAATGAAGCTGGGCGAGTTCACGCCAATGCCAAAGAATCCGATTATCGCTAATGTGTTTGTGCAGACCGGCATAGCCGAGCAGCTGGGTAGCGGACTGCGGAATCTGATAAGAGCGTCCCGGCAATATACTGAGCGAGAGCCTGAGTTCCGCGATGGTGACATATTCGAGGCGACGATTCCTATTGTTCCTGCGCTGAAGACCGTGGATGGTTCTGGTTTTGCTAGCGTGAGATCTGTAGTTGAGAAAGATGCCGAAGAGGGTGCGAGGCTCATTGGCGGGGAACGTGTGGATGGTAAGAAAGCAGATGCAACCGCATCGGGTGAAATTGATTCGCGGGCAGCGATGCTGTCGGCGATGAATCGACGCTTGACAGAGGTTGACTATGTGACTGTACCTGAACTCGCCAAGATAACAGAGCTCGATAACAGAACAGTCCGCAAATTCCTAAACGGTTTAGTTGCGCAAGGAAAGCTGATTGCTGAAGGCAACACGCGTGGTCGGCGTTATCGGAAGGGATAGCGGGCGCGATATCTCGATGCAGTGGGATTCACTTAAGGGCTACGGCAAATATGATTCGTAGCGATTGGGCCAGCGCAATTCGAATGGCTCATGACTTTGTGCGTCGTTTGTGGTCTCTGAAGTTGTTTGCTGGGTGACGGTTTTGTGATAAAATCGCTCATATCAAAATGTTTGCGTAAACATTTTGGCTGCGCCGAAAGAAGGAGTCGACGTAGGTCATGTATCAGGCAAAGAGGCCGGCTCAGTGAAGCAAAGGCCGATTTTTCCGGTATAAGGCGGACAGCAGGAACACTAAGGAGACCAATGAGGGTACTGAGCAAATCGCTTGCTGCAATGGTTGCGGCGGCAACACTAGTGGGAGGAGGGGCGTTTGCGGTTGCCGGCACTGCGTATGCGGCTGATAACGATGCCATTACCGTGACCCCGAACCCGTGGTATGCCAACAGTTTCGATGGCTGGGGCACCTCGCTGGCTTGGTTCGCCAACGCCACCGGCAGCCTCGGCGAGGAATCGGCCATCACCACCAATCTCGGCGATGACGCTTCCAAGGCTAAGGCTGTGGAATACGGCAAGCAGCTGCGCGAACAGTTCTACCAGTCCATCTTCGGTGATGAAGGACTGGACCTGAACATGGCCCGCTACAACGTGGGCGGCGGCAATGCCTCCGATGTTGCCTACGGCTACCCATTCATGCGCCAAGGCGCTGCCGTGCCTGGCACGTGGAAAGATGACGCCACCGGCTCCGGCACGTATGGCAATGGCGTAACCACCAAGCAGGCCGACAAAGACAAGCTGGCTGCGGCATTCGACCCGACTGACGACAACCAGTATGACTTCTCCAAGTCCGCCGCCCAAGACTGGTGGATTGAGCGCGGTGCCACCGGCGATAACCCCGACATCACCGATGTAGAGGCCTTCGCCAACTCCGCTCCGTGGTTCCTGACCAACAGCGGTTACGCCACTGGTGGATACAACTCTGGTAGCAATAATCTTGCAAACCCTGAGAAATTCGCTCAGTACATGACCAAGAACGTCGAGCACCTCGAAAGCCTTGGCGCAAACGTTGACACGGTCGAGCCGTTCAACGAGTCCGAGACCAGTTACTGGGGCACTCCGGGCGACATGGCTTCGAAGTACACCGATGAGAGCGATGACAACACCAAGCTCATTAACAACTACTGGGATAAGTACTACTCCGACAAAGATAAGTCCGTCACCCCATACTCCAACGCGCTGAAGAAGCCGCAGGAGGGTATGCATGTCAATAACGCCCAGCAGCAGCAGACGATTACCGCACTCGCTGAGGCGCTCAAGGACAATGATGACACCATCATCGCAGCCACCGATGCCACGAACTCCGCCGACTTCGTCAAGTCGTACAACCAGTACCCGCAGGCGATCAAGGACCTTATCGGCCAGTACAACGTTCACGCCTACTCCGACAGCAACCAGATGCAGTCGCGCGATATCGCTCAGGCAGACGGCAAGAAGCTGTCGATGAGCGAGGTGGACGGCTCCTGGCAGTCTGGCTCCTACAACCCGTACGGTTTCGACAACGCGCTGGGCATGATGAGCAAGATCAGCTCCAACGTCACCCGCCTGCAGTCCAAGGACTTCACCTTCTGGCAGGTGGTCGAGGACCTCTACAACATGCAGATGGGCTCGAATGTGAATCCGGCCGGTGAGAACACCAACTGGGGCACCGTGCTCATCGACTTCGACTGCACCGTGGCTGGCATGGACGGCAAGCTCTACTCCGAGCGCCGCGTGAACAACAACGGCGGTACCACCGATGGACTTGAACCGTGCACGGTTATTGCAAACGCCAAGTACAACGGCGTCAAGGCCATCACCCACTTCATCCACGCGGGCGACAAGGTCATCGCCAACAACGATGAGGACAACAACATGACTGCCACCTCCGACGATGGCAAGACACAGACCGTCATCCACCGCAACTCCGGCACCTCTGACCAGACCTTCGTCATCGACCTGTCGAAGTACGGCGAGATTGCCGACAACGCTTACGGTGAGCTCTACCTGACCACCGAAACCTCTGCCGAAGACAAGAACGCGGGTGTCGATTCCGCCACTCCGGAAGTCTTCGCCAAGACCAGCAACGTCAAGCAAGCTGAAGGCTCTGTGATGATTGACAAGGCTGCCAAGACCGCTACGGTCACTGTGCCCGCCCGTTCTATCGCCTCCATCCAGCTCACTGGCGTGACCGGCTACGCTAAGGATGCTGCCGTCGAGACCGGCGACACTTACCAGCTCGTTGGTAAGCAGTCCGGCAAGGCCGTGGCTGATACCACTTCTGGTGATTCCGCGCTGTCCCTGGCCAACGTCGCTTCCGATGCCGAGAACGCCAAGAAGCAGACTTGGACCTTTACCCAGATCGAGCAGCCCGCCGACTCCGAGCGCCCTGATCTCAAGGCTTATGTGATTACTAACGCCGAAGGCAAGGTGCTGGTGTCCAAGGATGGCACGAACGCGCTTTCCAACGAAACGGTTGAGGCCGCTAAGTCCGACCCGGCTGCCAAGTGGATTCTCAACACTTCCGATGGTTCGACCTACCAGCTGCTCAATGCCGCGACTAAGACGAACCTCGATGTGGATAACTCTGGTACCACAGTCGGCACGAAGGTTGGCTTGTGGCAGTCACCGAGCGGCACTTCGCCGTCCGCCAACCAGACATGGACTCTACGCAATGTAACGCCGACCAGCCAGAAGACCGTGAACGTGCAGACCGCCGTTAACGAGAAGGCCGCGCTGCCGACCGAAGTCACGCTCTACTACACCTGGGGCGAAGGCAAGGCCACGGTTGCCAACTGGGATACTTCCAAGGTCGATGTGGCCAAGGAAGGCGCCTACGAAGCCACCGCTACCGCCACCGATGTGTACGGCAACGAGTTCAACGTCACCGCTACGGTCTACGTTGGCGCGCTCACCGTTTCCGATCCGGTATCGGCTACAGTGCTGGCCGGCACCAGTGCGAGCGAGGCGAAGGCCGCGCTTGAGGCTGCGCCGGTGTACCTACACGTCAAGGCATCGCCTGCATTCGAGGGCGATGCGGCTAAGGTTACGTGGAACTTCGATGGGCTTGATACCAAGCTCGCCGATGCCAAGGCTGGCGACAACATTGCCGTGACCGGTACTTACCAGCTGGACGACGCGACCACGATTGCACTGAAGGGCGCGATCTATGTCACCGCCGCCACGCCTGAGAATGTGGCCGACACTGCTTCCAACCTGACCGTGACCAACCAGCAGACGGAATACAGCAAGGGCGATCAGTGGAAGAAGCTCACCGATGGTGACACGTCAGCTGAAGCCTGGGTGACGTGGAACTCTGCTGGTGACTATTCCGCCAGCCCGACCGCCACGATTGACTTCGGCTCTGAGTGTGAGCTTAGCAGAGTGACCATTACGTATGGTGACAAGGCTCCGGCTTCCGCCAAGGCCGAGTACACCACTGATGGCGAGACGTGGATGCAATTCGGTAGCGGTGTTAAGCCTGCCGCAGGCCAGACGGTGACGTTCAAGGCCGATAAGGGCACAGTGAATGCCACGAAGGTGCGCATTGTGAACACCGTGAACAACGACTACATGAACGCCACCGAAATTCAGGCATTCGTGACGCCGGTTCAGGGTGCTGCGAAGAACATCGCCGCGGCCTCTGGCACGAACTTCTCGGTGAACTTCCAGGAGGGTGCCTCCGCTTCCAAGGCCATCGATGGTGACACTACGTCAAAGGGTTGGTCCACTTGGGCTTCCACCGCCTCGACGGTGGACCCGGTCGCCACGTTCACCTTCGACGAAGCTCAGACCATCACCGAAGTGAAGACCTTCTTCTACTACGATGGTCGTGCGTCTTGGCCGAAGAGCCAGACGCTGGAATACCAGGATGAGGCTGGCGAATGGCATGGAGTCGGTACCAAGGATGGCTGGAAGATACAGGCCGGCGATGCCGGCTCTGGCTCCGACGGCATCACCGCCGCCGACACCCCGACCGTTGACTTCGTGCTCGGCACCCCGGTAAAGGCCAAGGCCATCCGCCTGACTAACACATTGCAGGACACCAAGGTGTACATCAACGTGGCTGAGATCCAGGTGTTCGCACAAGACAGCACGGTACTCACCCCGCAGCCAGCATCCGATGCCACGCTGGGCGACCTGCGTCTTGACGGCGAAACCGTTGAAGGCTTCGACCCGGCCAAGACCGACTACACGGTTGATCTGCCGGTCGACGCCGAGGCAAACCCGGTGCTGCAGGCCTTCGCCACCGACAATGCCGCCGCCGTCAAGGTGACTGGCGACGCGGTTGAGAACGGCAAGCTTGGCGGCAAGGCCGCCATTACGGTGACCTCAGCCGACGAGTCTGAGACGAAGACCTACACGGTGACCTTCAACGCCTTCACTTTGGCTTCGCTCAAGGTGATCGGACCCACGAAGACCGAGTACGCCATCGGCGACAAGCTCGATACCGCCGGTCTGAAGGTGACTGCCGTCTACCAGAGTGGCGACAAGACCAAGGAAGTGCCGGTCGCTCTTGACGACCCGCAGCTTGCGATTGGCTCGTTCGACTCCACCACCGCCGGCAAGAAGGCGATTACCGTCTCCTACCGTGGTGTGACCGCGACCTTCAACGTCACGGTCAAGGCCAACGCAGTCGCCCCTGGCCCTGAAGAACAGAAGCCCGGCAACACCAACAAGCCCGGTGCCACCGGCAACGGCAACAAGAACACGGTGGCCAACACCGGTTCCAGTGTTGCCGCCATCGCTGGCGCTGTCGCTCTGCTGGCCGCTGCCGCGGGTGCACTGTTCATGCTGCGCAAGCGTGCATAGTACCCTCGCGCAGTAATGGGTGAAGGAACAAGCCGGCAATATTGACTATTGCCGGCCGGTTCCTCCGCTCTTTGACCATAATTGGTCCGACAAGTTGAATACTGAATTTTCAGTATCGGTATATTGATTTGTCGAACCTTTTCTGGCTTCGCGGATAGCGACATAACTGTTTGTTCAAAAAACCGTTATCATCAATCAAGGAACCAAATCAATGAAGATAAACAATAAGGGCAAGGGCGCTCTTATCGCGGCAATTACCGCCGCGGCAACGCTATTGTCATGCGGGCTGGCCGCTGCAAGTGCCAGTGCGGCAGGTGTGGATTACCTGCCTACCATCGGCCAAGTGCCGACATACACCAAGTTCCAGCCCACAGCCGATCCGGGCAAGAACGCTAGCGATTACTTCCAGCCATATTGGTATGCCAAGAACGCCAATGATAATGGCGGCACACACATCCAAGCGCACGGTGGCCAAGTGGTCAAGGTTGGCGACGCCTACTACTGGTATGGCGAAGACCGTTCTAACGGTTACGACAACAGCCCCGGTGTTCATGCTTATATGTCGACAGATCTATACAACTGGACCGATCTTGGTGTGGCGCTGCGTGCGGTGACCAGCAAATCTCAGTTGACGGATAAGAGCAATGCCGATTACGCCTACTTCGACAAGGCCTACAACCTGACCAAGTCCGACGGCAGTGTGGACGCTGCCAAGGCCGACGCAATCTTCCCGTACCTCAACACCAACCCCGATCAGGATGGTGATGGCGCGGTTGATTCCGTACAGGGCATTTTCGAGCGTCCGAAGATCATCTACAACAAGAAGAACAAGCAATACGTGCTGTGGTGGCATTCCGATGGAAGCACCACGCCGGGCGGTTCCAACTATGCACGTGCACTTGCGGGCGTGGCTGTTTCCGACAATCCGGCGGGCCCGTTCACTATGGTGGGTGCCTATCGTTTGCCTAACCAGAACAATTGGAAAGAAGCCGCAGGTAACCCCAGCTGGGGTGAGAACGGTGACAGCCGCGATATGACTGTGTTCGTGGACCCGAAGGACGACAGTGCCTATGTACTGTATTCTTCCGAAGCCAATGCCACGCTGTACATCGCCAAGCTCAACGATGATTACACCAATGTAGTCAAGACCACGAATGTGGACCAGTCCGAGGGACAAAAGCAGTACTCTGCTGACGGGCAGTACCCATACATTCTTGCAGACGGTACTACGGATGCCCCGGTGCGTGGCGAAGATTTCCAAATCGTCAAACAAAATGGTTCGCTGGAAGCTCCTGCCGTATTCCAATATGACGGGCGTTACAACATCATCGCATCTGGTGCAACCGGCTGGGACCCGAACAAGCAGACCTACTACACCGCCGACTCCATGCTGGGAAGCTGGACCCGTGGCGTGGAAAAGGACGATGCCAACGAGAACACGTGGTACAACAACATGCCGGAAGGCGCGGATGGTCTGTTGTCCGTGGGCGATACCCGCGGCACCACATTCGGTTCGCAGTCGGCTAGTGTGCTCGCAGTAGACCAGGAGAAAGGTCACTTCATCTACCTTGGTGACCGTTGGGATTCCGGTAAAGCCGATTCCACCTATGTTTGGCTGCCGCTGACCATCGGTGAGAACGGCACCATCGAAATGCATAATCCTGCTCAAGAAGGCGAGCCCGACGGCTGGGATCTGAACTATTGGGACAACCATGGTAGCGCCAAGGGCAAGCTGGTCAACTGGACTGTGGAAACCGGCGATGATCTCCCGAAGACCGTGAACACGGGCGGAACCGTTACTCTGCCGGACACCGTCAACGTCAAGGAAGGCGACGATACCATTGCTACCAAGGTGACATGGAATGTGGAAGGCGGTACGGCAGTCAGCAAGTCGACCAAGGCTGCCGGCAGCACCTACGCATTCAATGTGCCGGGAACCTACACCATTACAGGCACTCTTGCCGAGAGCAGCAACTTCAACCCGGGCCGCACATTCCGCAGAACCATCGACGTTTCCTGCTCCAACCCGATTTCCGGAAGTTGGAAGGAAGCCCATTGGAAGGGCGGCAGCGCGTGCCAGGTCGCCGCATCCGGCGGTACCTATGACTTCACCGTTACGGACAACGCCAATCGTGGTGTCTGGACGGATCGCAACGAGGGCAGCGCGGTGTACCAGCCTGATGCTCTGGACGTGAACGAAACGTTGGAAACCACGGTCAAGCCGCTCGACTTGGGCGGTAATGGCGATCCGCGTGCCGGCCTGGTGGTTCGTAACGGTCTTGCTGACGCTAACGGCGGCAAGGGATATGCCACGTTACTTGCCAGCCCAAGCGGCATTTACATGCAGTACGATTCCAATGCCGATGGCTACATCGATAAGGAAACATCGCATGTTGGTGCCGGCTTCGGCGACCAAGTGCAACTCAAGCTGGAGCGCGCCGCAACCGATACCCTGAAAGGCTACTGGCGTGCTTCCGCGAACGATGAATGGCAGGATGTCGCTACGGTAACGCTGACCGGTGCGGACGCAACCGGGCTCGATGCCGGTGTCTTCGCCACGTCGAACAGCAATGCCGGCGCATTCACCGTGGCCTTCAACGGCACTGCGTTCGGTTCGCAGACTGCTGCTGTGGAGTCCATCGCGGCTAAGGACCCTGAAGCCACTATCGCCAAGGGGCAGATGCTCGCGCTTCGGGACGTGACGGTTACCGCCACGCTCACCAATGGCAAAACGCGTGTGCTGGAGCCAAGCGAATACACGCTGGAAGGCTTCGACACCACCAAATTGGGCGAGCAAACCGTGACGGTGCGTCTTGTCGCTGATTCTTCAGTAACCGCCACGTTCACCGTGACTGTGGAAAGCAACCTTGCCCGGTTGTTCTGCTCGTCCGCTGCGGCCTCGAAGTATGAGCCGGCCAGTAGCTGGGCCTCCGCTTCTACGGCCGACCTGACTTGCGACAACAATCTGAGCACCAACTGGTCGAACTGGGGCACCGGCGACACCTCGCCGTGGCTCAGCTACACCTTCGATAAGGCATATCAGCTGGGCAAGCTCAGCGTTGCGGTGGATAAGGCCAAGGGCGAGGCCGCTCCGAAGAGCTTCACTGTATCGTACCTAGCTGAAGACAACGCCACGTGGACTGATGCCACGCTGCCGGCAGTCACTGTGAATGGTGCTGCTGGAGCCGTGACGGAAGCCGATGTGAGCGCTCTGCCCGCCACCAAGGGCATTCGCCTCAACTTCACCTACGCCGATGGCAATGACTATGCCAAGATCGCTGAAGTACGCATCTCCGAAGGTGAAGCAACGCCAAAGCCGCAGCCGTCTAGTAACGCCAATCTTGCTGATCTGACTGTGGATGGCAAGACGGTTGACGGATTCTCCGCGGATATCACCGAATATGCCGGTGCGCTGGCCGGAGACGCTGCTTCCTACCCGACGGTGGAGGCGACTGCTGCTGACGCGAAGGCTACGGTGCAAGTGGAGCAGGCTTCGACCGAGAACAGCGGCGTGGCCACGGTGACTGTAACTGCTGAGGATGGCACGGCGGAAACCTACACAGTGACATTCGGCGAACTGCCTCAGTTGGCCGAGCTTGCTGTGGAAGTGACCAAGGATTCCTATCAGGTAGGCGATAAGTTCAACGCTGCCGATGTGAAGGTATCCGCCATTTACAAAGTCGGCGATACCGAAACGCTGCGCAAGCTGATTGATCCAACTGATGGTGATTCACTGGCTTTGATTCTGCCACCGCAGGCACGAAGACCATCACCGTCTCTTATCGTGGCGTGAACGCGACGTTCGAAGTCACGGTCACAGCCACGGAGGTCACTCCCGGCCCTGGAGAGCAGAAGCCCGGCGATACCAACAATCCTGGCAACACTGCTAAGCCCGGTAACACTGCCACGAATAAGCCGGCTGCTAATGGCGCTGCGCCCCTTTCGAATACGGGTGCTGCCGTGGCTGCCATTGCGGTCGTGGTTGTGGCGCTGGCAGCTGCGGCTGGTGCCTTGCTCGTCATCCGCAAACGCCGCGCATAACCATGGCAACTGCTGAGTAGCGTGGATTGCGTTGCTATTGAGCAATCTGCGATTCACGCCACTCAGCGAGTGCGCCCGAGCTTGCGCAATGCAGGCGCAATACAGTGCAAACAGTACAAAGCAACAATAATGGCCGGTCTGAGCCAGCTGCTCCATGCGAGGGCAGCTGGCTCAGACCGGCCATTGTGTCTGCAAGTACATGCAATTAGAGCATGAACATGTGGAAGCCGTTGAGCGTTACTGGTTGTTTTGCTTTGTTGTTGCGCTCAGCAGTGCGACGGACGTCCGCCCGCAGTGTAGTGCAGCGCTCCGTGAACCAGCGCCGATGTGAAATGCATGTTGCACATGCCCGCTTCTTCTGCTTCGTGCGTGCAGCCGGCGATGCTGCATAGGTTCATACCCCGAATCATGGTCATACCCCCTCTTTGGGATGGCATCCGTGCCGCCATCTGCCTTCAGAGCATAGCGGACAATTGTTGCATTGCCTAGGCGGTACAACGCTTTCTGTGGCCTGTATCACATCCTTGCCGGCGTTCTGCGGCGTGGTTGGGCGTGTACATGTGCACTTGTGCGGTTTTGTTGTGTGTGATTTGGGTATACGGATAGAGTTTCTTCTCTGCAGTGGCAAGGGCCTCTCGGCCGGCGAGCCGGCTGATTTCTCCCATGCGTTGCTCAATGATTTCCGTTTTGCGAGTCTGAACGGCAAAATAGCTCTGGAGAAGTGCCACTTCTTCTTTCTTTGGATCACCGTTTTGAGCAATGAGATAGCAGGCGTATCGGGTGAGCTTGACGTCCGCGATGGAGCGGGTGGCACCGCTGCCGAGAGTCACGTCTCGCGTAGTGTCACGGAAATGGGATTCAACGGATACGCCGGAATTGTCGCAAGCTTGCTTGGCTCGTGTAATAGCTTTGCTGAAGTTTTCCCATCTGTCGTACCCCATATAGGTCATTAGCTCGCGTGCATACCAATACTCAACTTTGGAGTCCTCGGTGGTGTGTGCGATAGTGCTGAGTTCGCTGGTTTTGCGTGTGATTTCGTCGCGGTTCATGGGTGTGTCCTTATGTTTTTCATGACCATTTTCGTGACTCCACGAAAATGGTCAAAGCGAATAATTGCAATGGTTTTGAGGTATGGGCGCGCTCCGCCCAACTGGTCTGTCTTCGTCCGCCTTTTCGACCAGATACCTCATGGAGCACAATGCCAACGTCGCTACCGTTGGCCCAGCAAATATTCTTAGACGACGCCCCGAAGTGAATATCTATGCGGCTTTCAGAATATCAAAGAGCGTGGAGTGTGTGCATTATGCGTTCCAAAAATAGTTTCTAGTAATGAATTGTTTACGGTGTGAGATATTCTTGGGGTGTTTGCGGCGCTCTGCCGTGTGGCGAATGGGAATGGATGGTGCTCTTATGGGATTTGAGCAGGAAGCAGTTAGTGAACTGTATGCCAGCGTGTGGGGCAATCGTTCGACAATGCAGAGGGAATTCACTCGTGGAGCCCATGGTGAGCAGTTCGTGCTCCGGGAGCTGTCCATGAAGGGGACGCAAACGCCATCGCAATTGGCATCGGCGCTGCAGGCCAGTTCCGGCCGCATCTCCACTGTGCTGTCGTCTCTGGAGAAAAAAGGCTGGGTCACGCGTGACATTGATTCCAAGGATCGGCGCATTATTCGCGTGAATCTCACTGATTCCGGGCGCGAGCAGTCTCATCGGATGAGAGAGGAAATGCGTTCCGCAATTTGCTGGATTTTCTCGCAAATGGGGGAGCGGCGCACGCGCGAATTCGTTGACCTGGTGTCTGAGTTCACCACATATATGTCGATTTGCCATCCGGGACAGCCTCGGCCGACTGCTGAACAGGTGCGTGAGGCATTCGTGGAGCGGGGCAAGCGCGTGGCTGAACACATGGCAGCTAAGCGCGCGGAGAACTAATCGGCAAGGCTAATTGAGGACGCTCACAGCGAACATGCAGAAGTGCGCGTAATATCTCACAGTGTAAGTAATCAAACAATAGAAACTATTAAGACATCGTGAACCGATAATCGCCGATAACCCAGCCAACTTAAGAACCAATCGTCAATAACCAATAACCAACCCAACCAACACAAGGGGAAACCAATGCTTCGCATCATGAAATACCTCTCCAAAGCGGAGATCGGTCAGATGCTCATCGCTCTGGTGACCATCGTCGGGCAGGTCTACTTCGACCTGAAACTGCCCGACTATATGTCAGACATCACCACGCTGGTCGAGACGCCGGGCAGCGACATGAAGGACATCTGGATCGCGGGCGGCAAGATGCTGCTCATCTCGCTCGGATCCGTGGCGTGTGCCATCATCACCGGCTACATCGCTGCGCGCGTGGCCGCCTCGTTCACCCAGCGTCTGCGCTCGCTCGAATTCCGCAAGGTCGAGTCCTTCGGCCCGGCCGAGATGAGCAAGTTCTCCACCGCCAGCCTCATCACCCGTTCCACCAACGACGTCACGCAGGTGCAGATGTTCATCACCATGGGCCTGCAGCTCATCGTCAAGTCGCCGATCATGGCCGTATGGGCCGTGTGCAAGATCGCCGGCGAAGGCTTCGAATGGACGCTCGCCACCGGCATCGCCGTGGCGGTCCTGCTGGTGTCCATCACCGTCATGATGGCCATGGTCATGCCGAAGTTCAAGGTCATGCAGACCCTGACCGACAACATCAACCTCGTGGCCCGCGAGAACCTCACCGGCCTGCGCGTGGTGCGCGCCTACAATGCCGAGGACTACCAGGAAGCCAAATTCACCAAGGCCAACAAGGACCTCACCGAGACCCAGCTGTTCACCAACCGCGTCATGGCGTTCATGATGCCGTTGATGAACACCGTCCTGAACGGCCTGATGCTCGCCGTCTACTGGATCGGCGCTTACCTCATCGACGCCGCCGGGCTCAAGGACAAGCTCACCGTGTTCTCCAACATGGTCGTGTTCTCCAACTACTCCGTGCAGGTCATCATGAGCTTCCTGCTCATGAGCATGGTGTTCGTGCTCTGGCCGCGCGCCGACGTGTCCGCGCAGCGCATCATGGAGGTGCTCGACACTGAGCCAATCGTCGAGAACGGCACCAAAACCGCCGCCGACGTGGCCAAAACCGGCCAGCGAGGCACCGTGGAATTCCGCAACGTCAGCTTCACCTACCCGGATTCGCGCGAGGCGATGCTGGAAGGCATCAACTTCACCGCCGAGCAGGGCCAGACGGTGGCGTTCATCGGCTCCACCGGCTCCGGCAAGTCGTCTCTTATCAATCTCGTGCCGCG
>ERZ1035014.426-NODE-426-length-19506-cov-5.791527_pt1 | contig 19506 bp, 17 predicted proteins | sample MGYA00520620_ERZ1035014 | MGnify/ENA primary metagenome ERZ1035014 (study PRJEB33766, sample SAMN09781744) | gut metagenome | biome: gut microbiome | host: Homo sapiens | place: Madagascar | study: EMG produced TPA metagenomics assembly of the PRJNA485056 data set...
TAATGCAATCTATCGTTCCCGCACTGAAACTGCCGACTTCACGGGCGGCGCCTTTTTCTCGATGTACAGGTGCAAATCCTTGTCGACCATAACATCGCCCAGCTGATTGCCCATCAGCGTGTTGGCATAGCTCTCGAACCCGCGCTCTACCTTTCCGACATAGCTATTGGCAAGGTTATCCTTAGCTTGACTCAGCAGGGCAAGCGTTTGATTGGCGAGTGCGCATTTCCTTTCGTCCTTTTCCTGTTCATTTTGCAGGCGTGCCATGCGGTCCTCCCAGGCAGGGATATTTTCGACAGACCGTCGAATACGGTCATGCTCTTGACGCAAATCTCGCAGTTCAGCCTCAATATCATCAACGTCCTCCATATTGACAAGGTTTTCGGGATGTCAAAAGACCGGAAAGACGCCTTTTTCGGCTTTCTTTCCGGTCTTTTTAGGTTTCTGTCTTGTCTTACTTCAGACCTTACAGGCTGCGTTTTTTCTTGAACACCAGCAGGCCCACCAGCGCTACACCGCTCAGGCAGATGATCACCACAACCACAGTCAGCGGGAAAGTATCCTGCGTCTGCGGAATGATTGCGCTGCCCGGCTGTCCGGAAGCGCTCATGAATGTAATCGTGCCATTGCTGTACTGAACGTTCAGCGTCACCGTGCCTTGGTTGATAGCATTCAGCGTGCTGCCGTTCAGGGATGCCGTGCCGCTTTCGTTCAAAGCAAACGCCTTGCTGGCAATTACCGTGCCATCTCTGGACTTCACATACAGCGTGTGGGAGCCGAAGGGCACATTCTCAAAGAGAACACTGCCTTCCTCGCCCGTTATGGCGACGCGCGGCTTAGAGTGCAGCTCGACCGTTACGTTCTTGGCGGGGCTGCCGTTGGCGTCCTTAACATACACCAGCAGGCTCGTGTTGTGGTTGGGGTCAACTGCCACGCCGTCGCTGCCGTTGTTCGTCGTGCTCTGGCTTGCATTGCCCGCCGTGCCTGCATTTGCGGTGCTGCCACCATTGGTGACACTGCCATTGGTGGTGTTGCCACCGTTGTTCGTGTTATCACCAGTGGTGCCGCTGTTTCCGTTGTTCGTGTTATTGTTCTTGCCGCTTTCGTCCTTTTTGTCGTCGTCTTTCTTATCGCCGTCAGCGGACGTGATCTTGCCAAGGCGGAAGTTCTGTGCTGTGCGCTTCAGCTCATTGTTTGTGCTGCCACCCACGCGGAACTCGGCCGCCAGGGTGTTGTAGCCGTCGTTCTTTGCTTTGTTGGCAAAGGTCTGGCTCTTGATGGTAATGCGGGTACTGCCGCGCACGGCCGTATAGTCCTGACCCATCGTCAGCTTTTCGCCGTTCAGCCACAGACCCACGAACTCATACATTTCGCCTTCCGACACGTAGAGCTGGTCGGTGGAGGCATCCGCCAAATAGTAATCGCGAGTTCCAGCGCCCTGCTCCACACCGATGAACTGCTTGATGGAATAGCCCATGTCGGTCTCGTTGTAAACGTTCGTGTTTGTGTTGTCCTTCACGACCAGAGTCAGTTCCTGCTGCGAGGATGTAAACCGGCTGCTGCTGTAGTCAACCTGCACCGTAAATGTGAAGCTGCCGGTCTCCTGCGGCACACCGTAGATCTCGCCGGTCTTTTCGTACAGCTTCAGGCCATTCGGCAGCTTGCCGTCCACGATCTTGAAGGTCGTGTGATTCCACTTGTACATATTGTCCGTGACGATCATCTGGGAGTAGGGGACGTACTTAACCGCGTCGGTCAGCTCCGTAGTGACGATGCCAGGGTTCGCTGCGATACCGGTCAGCTTGATGTCGCGGCTGCCGCCGTTAGCTGTGGTGATGCGCAGCGTGCCGCTGATAGTGCCGCTTCCGTCCGGCAGCAGACGGATCTTTGCAATATTGCCGGGGGTTGCGTAGCTGCTGTAGTGCTGACCGCCCTCTTTATCCGTGTAATAGGTGTTGAAGTTCTCGAAGGCAGGGATCGAGTCATTGCCCGTACCGCCAAGCGTCCAGTAGCTGTCCAGCTTGACGTTCACCGGGTCGATCAGTTCGACCTTGATGCCGGTCAGCTCCTGATCGCCCATGTTGGCGACGACGATGTCATGGACATAGTCGTTGTCTGCCGTCAGGTTGACAAAGCGCTCGTCCGGACCCGCGACCAGCAGCTTTGCACTGCCAATCTGTTTGGAGGCAAAGGTGACCTGATAGTTCTTGACCTTTTCGCCGGGAACCTGTACCTGATACAGGACGGTGTCCGGCATCGTCGTGCTCCACTGTGCGCTGCTCAGGTCAGTCACGCCTGATTCCATCTTTCCGCCGCTGCTGACTTCTGTGCCCTTGGTGACGTTGTAGTAGGGGATCAGGTTCTTCAGGTCGTCCTCCGTGTACTCGCCATTCAGCATCACCAGCTGATAGCCACCGACGTCGTAGGTGTCATCCACGCGGTAGTAGGTGTCCAGCGCAATGTCGCCGACGGTGGTCGCATTGTAGCTGTCCACGCTTCCCTGACCGCCGTTCGCGTTCTTCTTGTAGATACTATTGATGGAGAAGCTGGTATCCGGGGTACCTGTACCCATTGTATACACGTGTGCGGCGAAGTTGGCTGCATTTCCATCCGCCAGTATAATCGTAAAATATTTATACTCGCTAAAATTATTCTTGTAGCCCTGTGCACCTTGCGCGTCGCTATTGTACAGCAAAGTTGCCGTGACGTCTTCAGCGCCCGCTGCAACGGCCGCTGCCTCGTTTGCGTAAGAACCCAAATAGATTTTCTTAATCAGCGAATTCGGTTTTATCGTCAGGTAGTACGGCTCGCCATCATCCTCTTCCTGCTTCACACCAGCCGAAATGCCGCAGTTAATGTTGTCGAACGACCACTCCTCATAGACTTGGTTTCCAGTTTGGGATCTGTCGAGATACACGCTGCCGCCATAATAACTGCTGAAGAAGGTGCCGTTCGTCTTTTTATTGAAGCTGCCATCCTGCATCTTCCACAGCGCCGCTTCAAAGGTCTCATCCATGTGGACAATTTGAATATCGACGCTGTAGTAACCCACAAGCTGCCCGGTCGTCTTGTTGGAAATGGCGATTACGAATGCGTTGGGGGCATCCTTGCAGTTTTCTGCCGTAACTTCGCTTCGGAAATCCACCGCGAGACCTTCGCCGCTGTAGATGCTGTCAACAAATACCTTATCAGTCACAGCACCCGTAAGCTCGACATCGTTTTCAAGATAGTCCATGAAATTCCGAACCGGATACACATTGACAGTATAGCCCTTTCGATCCAGCTGCTCAATTTCATTGTTGTAGGCGCACAGCGTGTAGGCATCCTGAAGTGCGTCCGACGTATACAGCGTATAGCTGATACCAGGCATATGCAGTGTATCCTTCAGCCTGTTTTTCTGGTTTGCCGCCAACTTATACAAGAAAGCATCTTGTCCCTGTCTAACATTAAGACCCAGATTCATGTACATCCGTGTGTTCGTACTCAGAACATACTCCACCTGAATCTTATAGCGTTTGTTGACTGCATCCTCCATCTGCTTGCCATTGCCAACGACGACCGTCATTTCGTAACTCGAAGAGCCGTACGCATAGTTGGACGTCGAAGAATATTCGCAGAGATCCGTCGTCTCGCCGTTGTTGAGCTGGAAGAACTCGTCGTGATCCAGTCTGCTGTTGTGGAACCATGCCGTCGTTGCACCGGCGGGCAGTTCCACCGGGTTTCCCTTTTTGTCCGTCATGTGTGCCAGAAAGTCATCGATCGAATAATTCGCCAATTCCTCCTGCGTCACATTCATCAGGGTGATGTACACATCCTGCACTTCCTCGATCGGCCGCAGGGAAGTCGTGTCGATATCCCCATTGGTCTTCTCAGCCAGTGTGGTGAACAGCTCCTCCGCAGCCGTGTACAGTTCTGGGTACTGTGCCTGAAACTGTGCCGTCTGCTCATCCGTCAGCGCATCAAAGGCTTCATAAGCCTTTGATGCTTCGTCCAACGCCGCTTGCAGTTCCTCATCGCTCATATCCTGCACGGCCGCTGCGCTGGGCAGCGCGGCAAAGGCATCCGCGACATTCTGCAAGGTCTGCTGGTCGCTTGTAGGCGTGTCGACAACAACCTGTTCCTCATCGGGCTGTTCCGGCATGCTCTGTTGTGAGTTCTCTGCTGTCTGTACGACTGCGGCCTGCGGGGTCGTGTCATCCAGCGCATATGCAGTGGCCGGCAGCATGGAAGACAAGAGCAGCGCAGTCGCAGCCATCAGTGAGATAAGTCTTTTCATCTTACTTACTTTACATCCCTTTCCAATTTAGTTTTTGCTTGTTTAAGCAATTCATCTATATAATAAATGCGCGAGGTACGCATGTTGCCTGTCGGGTAATCGAAAATCAGCTCGTCGTCCTTCACATCACACAGATACGGCAGCACCGCCACCGTCTCGCAGTTTTCATCGAGCAGTTCGCCATAGAAATAGCCCTCCGCTGTCACAAACTGTGCTACAATGTACGGCCCCGCTTGCGTTACGTAGGTCAGGTAATCCTCTCCCGAAAGCTGAGCAATCTGTCTGCCGCTGTCCACATCGTAGACGGTGGGTGTTCCCTGCAGCGGCGATTCGATCCGCAGCCCGCCCACCGTAAAGCTCTCCTGCAGGGATGGGTCGGGGGCTTCGCCTTTTTCCGTTCGCAGCAGCGTGCCGTCCTGTGCGCTGTACAATACGCGCGTGCCGTCGTTATAGGTCACTTCCAGCCACGAATCGTCATCCTCTCGCCGGAACTGCTGGTCGTAGACCTGCTCGGCGTCCGGGATTTCCACCTGCGCAGCCAACGTCCCATCCCGCTTGTACACACGGAACTCCTTGTAGGAGAACAGCATGACGGTTTCGCCGTCCGCACTCAGCCGTGCTTCGTCATGGGTGTAGGCCGGGTCGTAGGTGAACAGCTCCGCCTCTGGGTGTGTCCGTGCGCGGAATACCCGCACTGTCGGGGTGTTTCGGTCAGCCGCCAGCACCGTATCCTGTGCCATGCACACGAAATTCTGGGGCTGCTGCTGGCCGCATTCAGTCAACAATGTGGCCTGTGAATCAAAAAATGCCAGCGTCGTCTGGGTCGCGGCGACCGCGCGGTCTGCCGTGCAGGCATAGCCCACGATCGGATCGGATTCCGTGACAAGGGGAACATTGTCGCCCGTCACCGGATCCATACGCACCAGCAGGTTGTCCTGCTGCACCAGTATGCCGCTCTCGTCCGCGCGCAAGCTGAACGGACTTTCTGACTGGAAGCCGCCGGTCTGCTCCTGCGTATCCATATCCACCACGGCCACGACCGAGTTTGTCTGTCCGGTGGCGGCGAAAGCAAAATACTGCCCGCTGAAGCCGCCCTCATAATGCATATAGCCGGAATTCTCCGGCATCAATTCCACTGCATTTTCCGGTGCTTCCACCGGATACACAGCTAGCGAACCGTCCGCAAAACTGACCGCCAACTGCGTGCCGTCCGCGTTCAGCTCGAGCAGTGCGTCACCGGGGTCTGCAAAGCGGTCATTGACGGTCACGCTCTGTTTTTTCTCTGCAAAATCCAGCTCTGCCTCGACCGTACCGTCCGCTGCACGGTAGACCACCGCACGGCTTTCGTCGCGGTTGATTGCCACAATGCGGCTGCCGTCCGCCGAGACCGAGATCCCCGTGGCGGGCTCTGCCTGCCAGCGGATATTCCCGGTAGCAGCATCGCAGACCGTCAGCCCCTGTGCACCGGCGAAACAGAGCGTTCCATTGTCAAGGTAGCGCACCTTCGCCAGAGCGGAATCTTGAGCAGGCAGGCTATACAGTGTTTTGCCCGTCTGCGCGTCAAAAACAATCAGCGTCGCATTGCTGATAGCCGCACCCGTCGCCGCGTTTGGCGCGATCTCCATGCAGACCGGCGCAGCGGGCAGCGCCACCGTGAAGGCCGCACGGTAGCCGTCGCTCAGGTCGTACACGCCCAGCGCATTCGTCAGCGCCAGCTGTGCCTGCGCCGGAGGCTCCGGGATGAGCAGGCCGCCTTTCCCCGGCAGCGCCTTCAACGCATAAGTCAGTGCCTTGTCCGTATCCCCCTGCTGCAGCATCGTTGCTGAGTATTGGGCGTCTTTCAGCATGGAATCCGTCATCTGGATGCGCTTCAGCCCTACAAAGGCCACTGCTGTTCCGGCCGCCAGCCCCAGCGCACAGAGCACACAGCCCACCCGGTGTTGTTTCTTCTGTTGCAGCACGCGCGGGTCGTTTTCCCGCAGGTGGTCGAAATCGTACAACATTTCGGCCGCCGTCTGGTAGCGCAAATCAGGGTTCGGTTCCATCGCCCGGTTCACAATGCGGGCGATCTGCGGGCTGACATCCTTTTCGGTCAGCGGCACGACCTCTTTGGCGTTGACGGCCGGTCGGTGCCCGCTGAAAAGGTGGTACAGCGTCGCGCCGGTGCTGTAAATATCCGACCGCACATCCGGCATGACCGTTCGATACTGCGTTGTTGTCGTCCGCCCGGTTTGCAGCGCACTCTGCGCTGGAAGGGTCTCGCCGTCCGCCGCCACGGTCTCCGCGTTGACATCCACCGCCTCGGTGGGCGGCGTCGAAGCGGCGCTCTCCGTCATATCGCTTTGGGAGGAAAAATCCAGCCCGTAATGCTCCGGGGAGGCATAGCCCGGACTTTTGCCCACAATATTCTCCTCGCCGAGCGCCAGCGCAATATTGAAATCAATCAGGCAGATCGTATTGGCCGGCGTCCGCATCAGATTTGCAGGCTTTATGTCGCTGTGCAGAAAGCCCCGCGGCGGGTCGCCGTGGGTCGGCTCATGCAGGTAGACCAATGCCTGCAGCAGCTGCCGTGCCCACTGCACGACCTGCGCCTGCGAAAAACGCTCGCCGCGCTTCAGCGGCTTGTCGAGGCTTTCGCCGGGGATGTACTCCATCACGGTGTAGACCGTATCGTTTTCCACAAAGAAGTCGTACACCTGTGGAATATAGGGGTGGCTGAGGTTTTTCAGCACATCCACTTCCCGGCGCAGCAGGTCGGGGCGGGTCGTCACCTTGCGTTTGTCGGCTTTCAGGACAACTTTTTTGTTCAAGCGGCGGTGGTTCGCCAAATAGACCGTACCCCCGCCGCCCGCACCGATTTTCTCCAGAATTTCGTAGGTTGATTCAATGATAGACGCCATATCGTTTCCGTCCGTTCTGCGCGTTTAGCTGTTTTTGGGACCATATTCTTTTTCCAGCTGATTTTCCAGCTTTACGCTCCGTATCCGGCAAAGCAGCAGATGCACGACCAGCGCCGCTGCCGACACCGCCGCTGCAGCCAGACCGCCGTACAGCAGCATTTCATCCGTTGTCATCGCTTTCCTCCGTTTATCGCATTGCCTGTATCCCCGTCAGAATCACAGTGAACCAGACACCCGCCATGACCGCCACCGCAAACGGGAAGGCGTAGGGGTCGTTTTCCAAAATCGGGTACGGCACGAATTTGCGCTGTACCGCCATAATCCACAAATACTGCCCCACGCGCTTGAGGCGCCGAAACAGCACATGATGCCGCAGCATCAGTACCAGCGCACAGACGCCTGCGGCAAGAAAGATTGCGGCCAGTGTCTGCGGTAGCATATGTAGCCCGCAGAAGGTACCGACGCACCACAGTAGTTTGGCATCCCCTGCCCGGAAGACGGACAGCTTCCAGAGCACGAACCCCAGCGCAAGCGCCGCCGCGCTGCTCGCCAGCAGGTCTGCCAACTGTGCGGCATCCCATTGCAGAACGCCGGTCAGCAGGGCGGCCACCACGCCGTACAGGTTCAGTTGGTTGCGGATCTTGCGTTCCTTCCAGTCACTGCGCGCTGCCGCCGCCGTGAACAGAAGCAGCAACAGGCCGCGTATCCAGCCCATAAACGCCATAACGCTTACCCCCAGTACGGCAGTCTGCACAGCACCGCCGTGATATTATCGCCCGCGGGGCCGGTCAAAATTTCCCGCAGCATCGCTTCCAATTGACGCTGCGGGTCGTAGTGCCATGGCCACCGCCGCGCCGTCATGCTCTCCTCCAGACTACCGTAAAAGCCGTCTGTACACAAAAGCAGCGCCTCGCCGCGCTTTATGCTGCCCTGCTGGGTGCGGATCTCCAACTCCTGCGAGGGACCAAGCGCATTGACCAACGCCCGCGCCGTGCGGCGGTCTGCCAGCCGGGCATTTTCCAGCCGTCCGGCCTCCACCTCGCGGTTATACCAGTTCTGGTCTTGGGTAAGCTGGGTCGTCTGCCGGGTCGTGCAGCGGTAGATGCGGCTGTCGCCGACATGCTTTACCAGATAGCGGCTGCCCTGCAGAAACACCATCGAAAGGGTCGTGCCCGTCCTTGTGTCCATCTGCTGCTCATAGGCGTAGATTTCCCGGTGAATCTTATAGATCACCTCGTCCAGACTGCGGGAGATTTCCTCCGATGCTGTGTGCGCCTGCTGGCGGGCGTCCCACCACTTTTGCATTTCTTCCACAACAAGGCCGCTTGCCATATCGCCGTTTGTCAGGCCGCCCATGCCGTCCGCCACCAGCAGCAGCGCACAGGGCATGCCGCCGTATCTGTCGGTGCGTACGAGAAAGTTATCCTGATTCGTGCTGCGCTTTTTTCCCAGATTTGTGATCGTTCCGATTTGATACCGCATAGATCAATCCTGCTCAAACGTGAACTGCTCATTGTACAGCCGGATCTGATCCCCGTTTTTGAGTTCCTCCGGGCGGTTCGGGTCTAGGCGGCGGCCGTTCAGGAATGTTCCATTGCGGGACTGGTTATCCTTCAGCAGATAGCGCCCGCCTTGGCAGACAATCTCCGCGTGATTGCGCGAAACTTTATCGTTGCCGTAGATCGCGTAGTCCAAGTGGTAGATCGTGTTATACTTGCCGATCACGAACGGCGTCTGCACGATCTCGATCCGCTGCCCCTGATAGAGCAGTGCTACACGCTGCGGGGCTGCCTGATCATCCCCGAAGGCGGTTCTGTCATCGTCCTCATCCACCAGAATTGTGCCCGGATTCCAGTCCTCCGCCTGCGGGACGGGGGCTGCCTGTGCCCTGCGCTGCGGCTGCGGCGCTGTCGGGGCGGCAGGCTGCGCCGGGGCAGGTGCGGCAAACGGCACGGTGAAGGGCTGCGCGGTGTGCTTTTCCGTTGGGGCGGATTCTTCCTTCTTCTTTTCCTTTTTGCCGAACGGCCAGAAAGACTTCTTTTCTTTTTCCTGCGTATGTGCAGCCTTAGCGGCTTTCTTTTCCGGCTTCTTCGGAGCTGCACCGCCCGACACACCAGGAATCTTGAAGCCCATGTCGGGGGCGGGCTGCGCTTTCGGCTGGCTTTCCTCCTGCTTTTTCTGGGTTTCCTCGCTCAGGAATTCCGTCAGATTGTACAGTTTATCGGCAATTTCCGGCTTGATGCGGTCGTGCGTCTCCTGCGCGGGCATCGGTTTCGGCTGCAACGGTTCCGGCCGCATCTCTTCCATGCGCTGTGGCTGCAGTGCCGCCGGGGCAGTAGGCTGCACCGGGGCGGCGGGTTCTTTCAGGAATTTGTCGTAGAAGGTCTGCAAATCGAACAGGGACGTCCTGTACGTCCACTTGAACATCTCGTCAAATTCTGTGCTGCCCGCCACCGCAAAGCAGTCGCTCAGCAACCGCTCGTAAAAGGACTGCAGTTCCCGGTCGTTCAGTATGATATTTGCCGGGTCGACCGGCACACAGACCAGATAGCACTGCAAGCCGTCCCCCACATAGACCTGTTGCGGGTCAAACACGCACTGATACACCGAGAGGAAGTATTCCTCCAAATGCAGCAGCGCCTTCGTCAGGTTTTGCAGCAGCAACAGGCCGTTCTGGTAGGACAGCCTGTGTTGCACCACATACTCTGTCAGCCGTACCTTGCCGCTCAGGCTGTAGCGCAGGCGCAGGCTGCCGTTTAAAATCTGGTGACGCATGGGCAACAGACCGGCGATGGTGTTTTTCTCCAGCATTTTGCAGCAGTATTCATTGATCTCGCAGTCCTCCGGTATGTCCAGCACAAGGAAATTCTGGCTGCCCTCGGCCTGCATTTTCAATTCAAACAGTTCTTTATCCATTTTGCTTCCTCCCGGATACCAACTTTTTTCAGATCAACGCCGCGAACAGCAGAAACGGAGCAAACGGAAGTTCCGTCTTCAGGGTCGCTTTATGCACAATCAGGCGCACGATGCTGACGACCGCGATAGCTATAAACGCCCGCAGCAGCAGACTCATGACGCCGATTGCCCCAAGGCATATGCCGCATACTGTCACGACACCGATGTCCCCCGTGCCCACGCTGTCGCGCCGCACAAGGTAGGGCAGCCCCATCAGCACCAGCCCGCACAAGCCGCCCGCCGCAGCGTCCAGCAAATTGTAGAAATCCATTGGCAGCAGCTGCCACACCACAAACACAACGGCAAACAACGCTGTTACCCGGTTTGAGATCGTCTTTTCCCGCATGTCGCCCGGCGTGATCGCCAACAGGTAGCCCGCCAGCAGCAGGAAGGTGGCATAGTCGCGCCCCAAACCGAACAGCCACCACGCATACAGCGCGATGCCAAGCCCGGCCGCCAGCGTGATGGCCAGCCTCCTGCGCTGTTCAGGTTGCAGCAGGTGCGCGGCGCGCTGCTTCCAGCCTCCAAGGTCGTCCGCCGCCAGAAACGTGGCCACCGCCCCCAGCACCAGCCCGGATGCCGCCGCAATCAGCAGTTCCATGTGTTGTTCCTTTCCGCCGTTTGCACTACCCGGCCAGTTCTTTCAGACCTGTATTAGACTGGCCAATCCACGGCCGCATCGTCACCATCTGCATCATCGGTATGTCCGAAAAATACTTGATGCTCAGCGGGTTGTGGTAGGTATAGGTGACGACGATCGTAAACTGCTGGTCGTCACCATACAGAAATTTGGATTTGCTGTAGTCCAGCTTATCGATATTCCGCGTATCCACCTTCAGATCTTTTATGTAGGAGTTCACAAACGCACCCACCAGAATGCCCGTTCCCGCGTTGCTCAGCTCGCTGAGAAAATAATCCTTGAGCTGATCCACCGTGATATTGGACACAGTATTGTAGGCATCCTTTGCGCTGGAGGTGAACCCCTTCGCCTCGTCGATAATCGTCGGCACGCTGCTGATGCTGAACTGCTGCAGTTCCTCGCCGATTTTCTTTGCGTGTTCACCCATCGATTTCACGCTGGTCTTGAGCTGCGAGGAGTTCGTCGTCGTACCAGCATCCATATTCAGGATGTCTGATGCCTGTTCCAGATAGCCGGTCTTATACAAAAGGTAGCTGTACTCCGACAGGCGCTGTGCCGTGTTGTTCAATGCCTGCTGGATGCAGGTCTGCATATAGTAGATGTTCAGCAGATTGATGATCGTCAGCCAAGAGATCAACACAAACGGCAGGATCAGCGTTGCTTCTACCGTGAGGGAACCGCGTCTTTTTCCGCTTTTGCGGGGCATGTTCATCGCCTTCCTTATTTAATAGGATACGTTTGTCGCCAGCGTCATCTTGTGGCGGCCATCCAGCTTGAAGCCCGCCGGCATGAACGCCTGCGTCATAAACAGGTATTTCACCGAGCATTCGGTATCGACGTACACATTCACCAGCGCGCTGTCCAGCGTAAAGCCGCTGTCGAGCTTTTTCATGTTCATCTGGATGACGTCCTGCATCCGGTCGACTTTTTGGGTCTGATCCATCATCACCAAGAAGAACATCAGGTAGTCACTGTATCCGGCCACCGTAGCGGCGCGGGTCGGGTTTTCGTTCATCCAGTCAGTTTCCTCTGTGTACAGCAGCGGCATCGTTTTTCCGCTCATGATCTGCTGCATATCGATCGCCGCCTGCGGCAGCGCCCACGCAAAGGGTGCCAGCGCAATGACAAGCGGTGCGGCAATGTTGGCCGCCTCGGCTGCCGTCATGACGGCCTCACGGTACGTCGGCGTCAGGAAGACCGACACATAGTCAAAGGCCAGCCGCATCGCATAAATTGACGCATAAGCCTGTGTCACATCCACCTTGGTATCCGGGTTGCCGTATAAAACGTACTCTGCCTCCGCGCAGGTCGTCTCGATCTTCTGGTACTGCTCCGCCGTCAGGTAACTGTCTCCCTGCAGGAATTTTTTGTTTGCCAGCGTATCGTAGCCGGTCTGTCCCACGTTGCTGCTGTTCATCTTGCCGGTATGGACGTAGTCACGTAAATTTTCCAGCACATAGGCACATTCAAACAGGTTGTCCCGCAGTGCACCGGTCATGTCGGAAAGGAAGGTATTGTTCAGGTTTGCCACCGTGCTGCTCATTTCCTTGGCCTTGGAGCTGGCGTTTTTCCGGTTATAGGTATCCTTGGAATAGTCGTCCACGCCACCGTTTTCCTCCGTGGAGGAGGGCACGCTGCCCAGCCGGTCGCTGAGGCCGTCGGTGTCCACCGACTCCTCCACGCTCTTGGTATCCTTTTGGGCGTCCTTGACCTTTTGCTCCTGCTCCTTCAGCGCGTTGTCGCCGTCGTTCACATCCGCGAAGCCGGGCAGCGCGCCGATCAGTTCCCGACGCTGCCGCTCCGAGAGAGTGTGGTAGCTTTTCACACCGGCATCGCCGCTCAGGTTGTCCTGCTCAATGTCATAGGATTTTTTCAGTGCTTCCAACACGGCATCGGCAGCATCCGAGGCATCCTTCAAGGTTCCGCCGTCGCACAGCGGTTCCAGTGCGGTTTTGCACTTGTCCAGCGTTTCCAGATAGTTGTCAACGCTGTCGGCGGATTTGTCCAGCTGGGTCTGGAAGCTCGCGTAGACATCCGCCGCCGTATCGTTTTTGCCATCGGCCTTTTCGTTGAGGCCACTGCTCTCGCTGCGGATATTTGCCTGCAATTGCTGGCCTTCCGTGATCGCGTCCTCCACTTCTTCAAGAAGCGTCTCGGCGTTATCGTTGATCATCGAGATGTTGTCCGTGTAATTTTCGTAGGCCTTATCCAGCGCCTGATCCGTCGCCTTGCGCTCCTCCTCGTTGGGCTCGTCGCTCGCATCGACGGAATCCGTTTCCGTCGGTTCCGCGTCCGGGGCACCCCCGCCGTCGTCATCGGACGTCGAGTCGCTCAGCGCAGTCTTTGTCTGCTCCAGCCGATCCCTGATTTGATTTGTCAGGCTGTCGATGGCGTCGCTGGCCTTTTCGTCGAACTTTTGAGCGTATTGCAGGGTGTCGTCCACGTTGTAATCGTCATAGTGGTCGTCGTCCGTCAGGGTGTGCGCCGGGTTGTTGCAGTAGTTATACAGCTTATTGCGCAGCTTGGTAATGCGCTCCTGATAGGCGCTGATCTGCTCCGTGACGTTGGAAACTGCCCCGGTGCAGTCCGTGACTGCCTCCACGCCCTGCGTCGCCTCACTGATGCCATCCAGCAAATCGAAGAAGTTGTTCGCCAGAATCAACGGGCCGCTGTATTTCATGGAGTCGTTGATCTGGCTTTTAAAGACATCGTTATCAGCCAGATTCATATTAGAGCCAACGCTGATGTAATCGATCTGCAAATCATACGGGTCGAAAAAGTTTTTGCCGTCCGTCGTCGTGATCCACGTTGCCCCCATGACAGTTTGCAGCGCACCGCCGTTTTGGGCGTTCAGTGCCTGCGTCATGGTGTTTTTGATCTGGGCGTCCATCTGGGTCGTGTCGTACTTCGTCTCGCCAAAAAGGTCGTAGTACTCGTACAGGGCGCGGTGATAGTAGGTCAGCATCGACTCATTGGCGAGCTGCTGCACCTCCTCCGCCTGTGCCTGCGCCAGCCGGATGCGGCCGCCGTCCACTAGAATGCACATCAAGGCAAAGACAAGGATATAAATCAGCACCAGAAACACAGAAATTGCGCCTTTTGCCTTATGGCTCAATCCAAACATAGCTGTTTCCTCCGGGTTTGTGTTACAGCAGCCCTTCGCCCACATCCCACAGAATATCCACATTGCGGATAAACTCTGTGGGGTTGGTGATCAGCGCCGTCGCTTTGGCGCTGTAGTCCTGCTTTTCCCCTACGCCGATCCGCGCCAGCAGGGTGCCCAGCGGATTGATGTAGTGCTTTTCAAACGATACCTCAATGTAGCTGGACAAAAAGCCGTACTTCGCCTCTACCTGGGTGTGTGCGCCGCTGCCGTCGGTGTAAGCCTCAAACGGGATGCCCTCCACCTGCGTTTCGGCGTACTGGCGGCCGTTCTGCATCCGCAGGCCGCCCAGCGTCGCCAGCGTTTCGACGATAAAACGGTAGGGCGAACGGCGGGTGTAGGAGTCCTTGTTGATCAGCTCCGACGCCGATGCGCCGTCCGTCAATGCCGGCGGGTTATAGCCATCGATATAGCTCCAATAGGAGGCGATGCGGTTTGCGCTGCGTGTGGCCTCCGCCATGGTTACGGTGTTCTGGTAGAGCAGAACACTGAGGTAGATGATGGCAAAGATGGAAAATATCATAATGGGGATCACAAAAACAGCTTCGACCGTCACGGAACCACGCGCGCGGCCGCGCTTTTTCTGGTTATCCATGTGTTCCCTCCTAATAATCTCAGAATCCGGCTCGGCGGTTCTGCCGAGCCGGGGGCGTATTTCTACTTAAGAGCCACTTGTAACTTTCGTGGCGTTCTTGGTATCATCGCCAAAGACATTTTTCAAGGCGTCTGTCATAAAGTCAGTAATAGCCTTCCGGAACACCAGTGCCACCGCTACCAGAGCCGCAATGATCAGAACAATCTCAACGGTACCCATACCGTCTTCCTCGTTCCAAAACTTCTGCAGATCATTCATCTTGTTTACCTCCTCTTAGTAAAAATTTATATACAGCCGCATATTGCGGCGTATACCGCGTTTACATCTGGATGCTCATGACCGCCGGGGCGATCGTCATAATAATGACCGACCCCAGCATCAGCATCATGGGGAACAGCAACTTCGTGTCCGCCTCGGCAGAAACGCGCATGGCAGCCGCCTTGCGCTCCGCCCACTGCTCCTGCCCGATGTCCTGCAAGGCCAGCAGCACATCGGTGCCGCCGCGGTTCAGGTTTTGGATAATGACCGAGGTGAACCGGCGCATCTGCGGCGTGTTGCACCGCATTTCCAGATGCCCCAGTGCCGCCTCGTCCGTCACACCGTTCTCCATCATCTGTACGCTGTGCGCCAGTTCGTGATACAGCGGCGTGTCGTTCGCCATCTCGTGCGAAATCTTGATGATCGCTGCGCGCAGCGTCAGGCCTGCACCGGACAGAATCAGAATCTTGTTTGTGAAGTCCGGCATATCGATGGTAATCTTCGTGTGCCGTTCCTCGATTTTTTTCTCAATATCATTGAAACAGGCATACGCCATCACAACGCCGACTGCCAGCCCCAGCACCGCGCCGACCACGCCGACGCCAACTGCAAGGATAGCGGACATAAGCAGCCCGATGACAACATAGCTGGCTGCTGCACCCCAGTAGACTCGCAGGTAATACTCGGTATAGTCCGGGTCGTACAGCTCCACCAGTTGACGGCGAATCTTGCGATCAAAGGCCGAGCTGTACTGGTATTTTGCCGTCTCCATCAGCGTGAAGCCGATGGGGAAGAAGTCCTTCAGGCCAAAATCGTCCTTACTCAGCGGCTCGATCATAGCGGCGTACTTTTTGCCGCCGCGCTTGTACAGCACGTAGGTGACAACCAGCACAGCCAGCAGATAGACTGCTGCAATCGGTGAAACATTTTCCATCCTCTGCTGCCTCCCTTACACTTCGATCTGGGTGATCTTCTGCGACCAGAGCGACCCCGCCAGAATGCAGCCCAGCGCCAGCGTCGCCACCAGCCGCCCGCCGAGCGTTGTGAAAATCGGCTCCATAAAACCGTCAGTGGTGTACGTCATGAACAGCACCAGCAAAATCGGCATAGCCGTCAGGACTTTTTGCTCCATCTTGCGGCCGGACAGCGCCGTCTCGATCTCGCTCTTCGTCTCGATCTTTTCGCTGATGACGTCCGTCGTCTGGCGGATAATGCGGATCATATTGCCGCCAGTGCGCTTGGAAATTTCAAAGATATTGGCGAAGGTCTGCACATCCTCCAGATGGCTGCGCGCCGCGAAGTCTGCAAACACTTCCTCGATGTTCTGCCCGAAGCTCACGCGGGAGACCATCAATTCCAATTCCTGAATGATGCTCGTCTTGGGGTCAACATACTGCTTGCGCATATCCTCCAGCGCTACCGAGAGCGCCCGCTCCACTGACGTGCCCGCACCCACAGCGGACGAAAGGCTGTACAACATATCCTTGAACTGCAGGGTCAGTTCCCGCTGGCGTTTCTGGGCAATCTCCTTCGCGCGGAGCGGCGGATATTTGACCGACAAAAGCGCCGCCAGCAGGGAGACCACCACGCTACGGTAAAATACATAGCCCACCGCAAACAGCACGACCGCCGCCAGCAGGGTATACAAAATCCTCTCCTTCTTTGTCATGATGTAGACGCTGTAATCCAGCTGCGCCGTCTCCTGCTGCAGGGTCGGGGTCAGCTTTTCTTTTGGCGCGCGAGGTTCGCGCTTTTTGAGTTTTTTCTCTTTCGCCGGTGCGTCCGGCGCGCTCTTTTCCTTTTTCATCTGGCTCACCTTTTACAGGCCGCGGCACTGTACGCCGGACATTTCAAACTTGTGGGTGTTGTGCAGGGGATTTTCTGTGCGGACAAGGCCGCCGACGATTTTTCCGTTGACTAAGTCCGGCTGGCGGCGGAACTCGAAAAGCGGATTCATCACATATTCGCCGTTTTCGTAGCCGATCAGCTCGTCGATGTTCAGCGTGCGGCGGCTCTTATCACTCAAGCGCCCCAGATGCACGATAATATCCACCGCCGAGCCGATTTGTTGGCGGATTGCCTCGATGGGGAAGGACGAACCCGTCAGCACCATCGTTTCCAGACGCGACAACATATCCTGCGGGGAGTTGGCGTGGCCGGTGGACAGCGAGCCGTCGTGGCCGGTGTTCATGGCCTGCAGCATGTCCAGCGCCTCCGCGCCGCGCACCTCGCCGACGACGATGCGCTCCGGGCGCATACGCAGCGACGAGCGAATCAGATCGCGGATCGTCACCGCGCCCTTGCCTTCGGCGTTGGCGTTGCGGGTCTCCAGCCGGACAAGGTTGGGGATCGTTTTGATCTGCAATTCCGCCGAGTCCTCGATGGTGATGATGCGCTCGTCCTTCGGGATGAAGTTTGACAGCGCGTTTAGAAAGGTCGTCTTGCCGGAACCTGTGCCGCCGCTGACGAAAATGTTGTACTTGGCCTCCACTGCCGATTTCAGGAAAGCCGCTGCCTCCGGCGTGACGGAGTTCCAGCGGATCAAATCGTCGAACTGGATGACCTTGTCCGGGAATTTACGGATCGTGACGATGGGGCCGTTCAGCGCCACCGGCGGTAGCACGATATTGACGCGGGAGCCGTCCTCCAACCGGGCGTCGCAGATTGGGTTTGCCATATCCACGGTGCGGTTGACCGTCGCGACGATGCGCTGGATGATGTCTTCCAGCTGGCGGGCACTGTTGAAATGCACATCCGCCTTTTGCAGCCGGCCGTTTTTCTCAATGAAGATCGTGTCCGGGCCGTTGATCATGACTTCGGTGATCGTGTGGTCGTCCAAAATCGTCTGCAGGGGGCCAAGCTTGCGCATGTTGTTGAAAACGTAGTTGCTCACATACAGGCGCTCGTCCACCGTTATGTAGTGTTCCGGCGCGGCGGCCTTGTAGACTTTATAGGCCGTGTCCTTGATCTGCTCGTCCGTGACGTCTTTCTGCCCTTCCAGCACATGCGCCGTTTTGCGGCAGAGTTCATCCAGAAAATCAACTGTCAGTTCCATCCGATTGCCTCGCTCACACAATCTTGTCTACCAGCGCCGTGCAGGCCGCCAGATAGGCCGGGTTTCGGTTTTGCACGTCCTGCACCATCCGCCCCGCCTGCAAACTTTCCGAGAAGGGCAGCAACGCATCGACGTCCTGCGCGGCTTTGCTGCGGCTGCGGTTCAGCACCGTCAGCGTTTTGCCGCCCACTGAAAGGTTCTGGAAGTATTCATCCTCCGCCGTTTTGCGCATACGCTCGCGTCCCATGGCGGTATCGCTGTACACCTGCACCAACGTCGTGCATTCCTCCAGCACCCAGAGGTTCAGCGGCAGGTAGCCGCAGCTCATATCCACAAACACATAGTCGAGGCCGGTCTTGGTCGTCAGTTCTGCAAAGAAGTTTTTGATTTCCGTTTGGGTAAGCGCCAGCACATTACCGATGCTGTGGCACTGCGGTAGCACCAGCACGCCATCTTGGTCACGCTCCTGCACGTCCAAAATTGCCTGCGCCACATTGCGCCCATCGCGGATCGCATAGAGCAGATCGTCCAGCTGGTGTGCAAAGCTGTGCTCATACAATTGCTGCACGCAGGGTGCCATCTCAAGGTTCAGATACATCGCCTGCTTGCCCGCGCGTATAGCCGCCAGCGCCGCGGCGTAGCAGGCTGTCGTCTTGCCAGAACCGCCCTCGTTGGAATAAAACGCCGCCACGCAGGCCTGATTTTCTGCGCCGCTACGGCCACTGTGCAGTGCCGCCGCAGCCCGCAGATCAGTAAGGATTGCCCCGACCGGCTGGTAGATATTCAGCGTCGCGACCGCTGCATCCGAGAAGGCCGTTCGCTCCCCAATTTTCAGGCAAAACGCCTTTGTATCGGGCAACTGGTGCAGCAGTTCTTCCTCCGCAGCAATCAGGTCAACCCGCAGGCGGCCTTTTCGCAGATAGTCCAGCGTTTTGGCGGCGTCGGTAAAGCAGAGGAATTCCATATCCTTGCACTGGGCGCTCACATAGTTGCTGAACGCCTCGACGAAATAGGTTTCCCTGCATTGTAATACGACGCGAATCATGTGAAATCCTCCCTTATCTTATGTAGTAACCGCCGCAAACTCGGCATTTTCCGCGCAAATTCTATAGTTTGGCTATTATTTGGCTATTATTTATTGTCTCTATTATACCCCCCCCCATTCTTTTCCTGTCAACTAAAAATACACAAATTTCATTGCAAAAAGGAGTCATACAGAAAGGTGTTTCACAATAGATTTTTTATAAATTCAGACAGCTTATATTTGCAATCATTGCTGCCTCAACTGAACAGCAATGTCCACAGCATGGACGAACATAAGCGGCACGAAATGGACAAGATGGATGATATGTTCAGGATGCAGTACAGCATCTCCGTAGAGAACCAGCCTTATCCTGTGCTTTGTACACTCTCGGTAGGCGGCTGCACCGCCCATGTTCCCGACTTCCCAAAAATTGCTACCCAAGCAGCTACGCTGGATGCCGCCCTGCTCGAAGTCAAGCAGCAAATCGAAAAAGCCCTGCGCCAGTACAAAAAACCGCCCATTCCCACCAAACAAGACCAAATCGTAGTGCCAACCAACAGCGTGTTGGTACTCGTCAAAGCAGGTTGACCGCTCCTATTTTTACCTGCCAACTCCGCAAAATTTATCCACAAAAAGCGCC
>ERZ1035014.427-NODE-427-length-19473-cov-7.991966_pt1 | contig 19473 bp, 14 predicted proteins | sample MGYA00520620_ERZ1035014 | MGnify/ENA primary metagenome ERZ1035014 (study PRJEB33766, sample SAMN09781744) | gut metagenome | biome: gut microbiome | host: Homo sapiens | place: Madagascar | study: EMG produced TPA metagenomics assembly of the PRJNA485056 data set...
CATAACAGGCAGGGTGTTGGCACACCCGTTCACTGACTCTGCCGGAGTCTTACTGCTTACAACTCTGGCTCGGTCACCCCCTCTGACGCGGGAGGCCGCTGGCGTATCATTGTACTCTCTCCCACCTCAATTCTGGTTTTCCAAACCGCCCTCTGGGCTTGCCGGGAAAGGAACGTACCTGTTATGCTGGGTATTCTGTTGTCAAGGTGCGCAAATAGCACAAGGCTATCAAAGAGAAAAACGACGGAGAATGGAATGTGTCACAAGGCAATCTTCCTCTGTCACAGCTTCGGTACACTTTTTCTGCAGCCACTCGATCTCAAAATCCATTAAATAGGGACTTCCCTTATTCTCTGTTTCTTGCTTTATTTCAATTCCCCCATGGGGGCCAGGCTTTGATACCACATTATAATGCTGCGAAAGATACACGATATCAGAGGAAATTGTACGGCGACTCACGCCGAATCGCTCAACGAGATCATTGACATTACACTTTTTATGTATCTTTAAAAGCTCCAATATCTCGTTTCGCCGCAAATCGGCGCTTGACACCATCCATCACCTTCCTTCACGGATTTTCTCTTTGAAAAAATCTTATCTGCCAATCGCGAAGAAAACCTTCACTAATTATTTGAACTTTTTGTGAATTTTGAAGCACAAAAAACACCGTTGATTTCTTTTACGGAAACCAACGGTGCTATAGTCAATATCTATTGGATGATTTATTTTGATACTTTTGGGTGGTGCAGGATTCTTTATAAATTTGTTCCCCAGACTTCCACCTGCGTCAGCGCGGGGAAGGGGCTTGGGTCATCGGCCTTTTTCAGGTTGTCAAGCGCCAGCCCGGTGATGGTAACGCCGTGCAGGTCCAGACATTGCCTATGACCATCGGGGGCTTTTTCCAACTGAAGTGTCATGCTCTCGCCATCGGAGAGGGTCAGGCGTGCGCTTGTCCACCATGCATCATGGGGAAAGTCCGCGCGGGTCGTCAGCGCCAGCATTCCTGCCTTGACGGGGCGGCCAAATTCCAGCGTCCAGCAGGCATTGGGGTCACGGTTGATTCCCCAGCTTTGGAACGGATAGTGCCCATGACACCATGGATAGACCACACCGTCAATGGCATTGCGCGCTGCAAACACACTCTCGCCGCGCGTTTCCACATTGGCCGTGGCGTGGGGCCAGCATGCCGCATTACCGTGGCAGTCATAGACATTGCGGGCCAGGTTGCGCGGACAGGCGATTTCCTCTGCGTGTGCAGGGCGTGCCGTCAGATAGTGGTCGATTCCCACAAAGGCGCGCGGACTGTAGCTGACGCGCCCTTCCCCAAAGGGAACCTCCAAGGTAAACGCGGCGCCGTTCATCCAGACGAATTCTTCGCCCATCGCGTCGTCCAGGCAGATGACATAATACCCCGGCCGCGGCACACGCAATACGATAGCATCGCCGGGCAGGTATTCTTCCGGGTAATACAGCACATTTTCGCCTTGAGCCGCCGTTGTGCCGTCCGCATGGCGGATACTAAGCAAACAGTTTTCCATTTTCCTCTCCTATCGATAGACTTCCAGCAACCGCAGCGTTGGCTCCGTGCGGGAAGCTGTAATCTTTATGGTAAGCGTCTGCACATCCACGGGGGCGAAGCGGCAGATACGCTTATGTCCAACTACCGTAAATTCAGAAGCCTTGCTTCCATCTGCCCAAATCTCGCCGCTTTCTATGCGCTGCCCTGTCGGAAGATGCTCCCCCAGCACAACACAGGAAACCTTCTGCAGCTCCGGGAATTTCAAAGTAATCGTATCGGATTCTTGTCCGTAGGCAGCCTGCCAATAGGTATCTGCCATACCGTCCACAGCCTGTGTGATGGGGTGCTGCGCAATCGCAGAATCTGCCGTAATTTCCGCCTTTTCTGTTACATTGTCGGCAAAAATCTGCCGGATTTTAGTACCCAGCTCTGTAAGGCTGGCGCAGTCCGCCGCGGCAATACGGCCATGTGTATCGGGTGGAATGTTCAGCAGCAGACTTGCATTCGCACCGACGGCATCCAGATAGATGTCCAGCAATTCGCCTGCCGTGCGCACGTCAGTGTCCTCCTCCGGGTGGTAAAACCAACCTGTTCGGATGGAGGTATCCACCTCGGACGGATACCAGACAAGTTCTCTTGCATTGCGGATGACCGCTCTGCTGCCGATGTCCTCGTCCTGAGAGTCGATTTTGCGGGAAAATTCTCCGTCATCTGCCTGCTGCGATTTCGATGCCGTGCGTTCTGCATCCCGCAACTCTGCGGGAACCACGCTCCACTCTGCTTTCCGGCAATGCCCGGCCTCGTTGCCGCACCAGCGCACATCGGGACCGCAGACATTCAAAACCGCATTCGGCTGCAATTTGCGCAGTACTGCATAGTAGCGTTCCCAATCGTAAATTTGCTTTTTGCCGTTTTTGCCCTCGCCACAGGCACCGTCAAACCAGAAGCAGAAAATATCACCATAGTTTTTTGCAAGCTCGGTCAGCTGGGAAACGAAATAATCATCATACGGTTTTCCCTGCCCATAGCGTGCATCGTGGCGGTCCCACGGGGAGAGATAGACACCAAATTTGATACCGCCGCGCCGGCAGGCATCCGAGACCTCGCGCACAACATCGCCCTTGCCGTCTTTCCACGGGCTGTTTTTGACGCTGTGCTCGGTGTAGGCGCTCGGCCACAGGCAGAAGCCGTCATGGTGCTTGCAGGTCAGAATCAGCGCCTTCATGCCGGCACTTTTGACTGCGGCGACCCATTGGTCGGCATCCAGCGCATCGGGGTTGAACAGCGCCGGGTCTTCGGTGCCGTCGCCCCACTCGCGGTTCGTGAAGGTATTCATGCCGAAATGGGTAAAGGCGTAAAATTCAAGCTGCTGCCATGCCAGCTGGCGCGGGCTGGGCGTGATAGAGGCCGCATAGCGGATCTGTTCTTCGGGTGTTCTCATTCTATTACCCCTCAATGCTGTACCACTTGATCTCATTGGTATCCAGATGCAGATCGAAGCAGCTGCCGTCGCCGGTGTAAACGGTCGTGTCCTGCGGTTCGTAGGTGTTGTTGACCACGCAGTACTTGCCGTTCTTAACGTAGGCATGGACTTCCACATTGTAGTTCGTGCTGAACCATTTGTGCAGGTCGGCTTCATCGTGGGCAGCCCACAGGATGGCGCGGTACAGCACGCGGTTGTTCACAAAGCTGTACGGCAGACCGCTGATATACACGCCGCGCCCCTGGCCGTACTCATGCGCGGACATCTGGACTTCCTTGTCGCGCTGAATCAGAATCTCGGTGCTCTCCAGCGCAAAGATGCTCTTTTTGCCCTCGCCAAAGTCCACATCGTGGTTGGGGCAGTCGGCCAGAATGAAGTGGTCGCGGTGCTCGTCCCAGTTGTACTTGTCGTAGTTCAGGGTGCAGCCGGTTTCCTTCTCCACGCCAAGCGGCGCGGACAGCTGCAAATAGCGCCCCTGATACTGGTGGCCGCCGGGTTCGCCGACACCGATCAGGCCGCCGCCGCGGTGGACAAAGCCCTTGACGGCGGAAGAAATCTCCGGGTCCTCCCAGACTTTGCCTCCGGTGTGGGCGGTGTCGCCGTCGCCGACATTGATGAGGACGTCGATGCCGTCCAGCACCTTCGGGTCAGCCTTGATGTCATCAAAGCTGATGAACTTCACATCGAACGGCGCACCGGACAACGCTTCGATAACACCTGCATAGCTGTAGTTCTGCTTCTGGTACAGCGCATGGTGGACCATGTGGCAGCCCCACGCGCGCTGCTGGCCCCAGCTGTTCAGCACAGCCACGGCCTTGACGCAGTAGGGGGTGGTGCCTTTGATGTTCTCGTACAGCTCGCGGAACTCGTTGCAGACGCTCTCGACATAGTCGAGGAACTCCGGGAACTCGCAGGCCAGCTTCAAGTAGCCGCCGTAGCCGATGCGGTCAATGGGCTTGCGCAGGATGGCGCGGCGAGCGGTGACCCAGTTCTCCTTGGCCTCGCGCACAGGGTCGCCGCCCTCGTGGAAGGTATCGGGGAAGAAGTAGGGCAGGAAGCGTCCCTCGGTGTACTTGACGCCGGGGATGTCGGAAATCAGGCGCAGGGTGCTGCCGTTGCCGACACTGCCGACAATGGCATCCACGCCGGACTTCCGGAATTCCGGCATAAATGGCTCGCAGCCGATCCAGTGGTCGCCCAAGAACATCATGGCTTCCTTGCCGTAGGCGTGGACGATGTCGGTCATTTCCTTCATCAGCCCGGCGACCTCGCGGCGCTGGAATGCCTGAAAATCCTTGTACTCCTTGCTCGGCACGCGGTACTGGTTGTTGTAGTAGCCCTGGTCAATGATGAACTCGGGGCGGAACTTATAGCCGACCTCTTTCTCAAACTGGTCGAGAATGTAGGGGGAAACCGAGGCCGAGTAGCCGTACCAGTCCACATACTTCTCGCGGCGCAGCTCATCAAACACGAGCGTGAACAGGTGGAAGAAGGTGGTAAAGCGGACGACATTGACGTAAGGATGGCTCTCCAAGTACTCACGCAGACGCTTCATTGTGTAGGCGTGGGTCTTGGGCTGGCGCACATCGAACGGGATCTGATGCTCCACGCCCTTCCAGTCGTTGATGACAGAGTTGTACATGTGCACGGGATCCCAGATCAGGTACGCCAAAAAGCTGACCGTGTACTCGTGGTAAGCGGCGGGGGCGTCGATGACAACGCTCTCGGTTGCTGCATCATAATGCCACGCAGCGGCATCCAACGGCTCGCCCGTCGTGCGGTCGATGACCTCCCACCAGCGGGCAATGTCGTCGTGGTCGTTGACCTTCATCAGCTCGCGGCTGATGCCCGTCATCAGGGGGATGGTCAGCGCACCGTCCGCAGCGGTATAGAACGGGGTCATAATGTAGCACTGCTGCGTTTCATCGGGGTTTGCCTTAGCCCAAGCGTTGTCCTTGCGGGTGGTGTAGTAGGTGGCGTAGATCTTGGCTCCGGTGTCCTTCAGCTCCTGCGGGAATTCGGTGCCGTCGCAGTCGCGGATGGCATCCGCGCCCCAGCGCTTGAGCAGGTCAAGGGTTTCGGGTACTGCGTCCATATCGGTGGGAATGGTTACACGGCCGTGGTTCAGTTCGTTCATACAAGATACCTCATTTCAGTCAAGGCAAAGTCCGTCAGGACTCTGCGGGGTGAAAAGCAAAACATTGCCGCGTCCGCTGCAGCCGCCTGCACAGAGCAGAGCACCGTCGTGCGGATCGCGTTTATGTACAAAAATCAGGGTATAGTCCGCACCTTCGCGGCTGATGCGCAGCGCCTGTGCGGTGTCGGGCGGCAATTCCTGCCCGTAGGCGGTAGAGACCGGCAGCAGCACGGCCTTACAGGTCCCGCCCAGGCACAGCACAAACGGCAGTGCCGTTGTGCCGGTGATCTGCGTTGTCAGCCGCAGCGCCGGGGCTTGCGTCATTACATTATAGGTGGGAGAAAGGGGCGCGTAACAGGCAGCGCTCTCTCCGGCGAACCAGTGAAGCTCCGCCGTGGTTTTGCTGCCGCGCCAGCGGGCTGTCTTCCCCTCTGCGGTCAAGGCACCGCGGCCAAAGTGGAAGAACTGCTCTGCCGTGTGCGGGGTGTTATCCGTCGTATACACGGTGTCCACACCCACGACAAGATCCGGACGCAGCAATACCAGACGCCGGGTTACGACCACGCCTTGCGGCAGGTAGCCCAGATGCCCGCCGCTGACAAAATCGGCCTGCGGGGTGAAGCAAGTGCGCTGAGGCAGCGGCGGTGCAGGGTTTTCCCAATTCCATGTGTCAACATACCGGGTAAAGTCCTGTCCGTCCAGCAGCAGTGTGTTGTGCGCGGCGGGCGCCTTGAGCTGATACCGCTGCGCACCGTTTACATAGGTGTACCGTCCGGAGTCTGTCAGCACGGCCTCACCGCCATGCCAGACATCGAGGTGCAGCAGGTCGGCGTGGCCGTGGCCGCCGCCCAGAGAGCCGGTGTGTACATGCAGGTAGGTGTCCGTTTCGCCCCAGCCTGTGCGCAGTACCGGGTTGCCGCTGGCCGCAAACGCCGCCGAGGGGCACGCCGGGCGGGCTGCGATCATGCTCTGCAGCCGGGCAAGGGCCTCTGACCCAAAGTCCCATATGGTTTCCTCGCAGACAGCACCCTGCGCTGCCGCAGCCAGCATCGGATCCTTAAAGAGCAGTGCGCCCTGCGCCAGCAGATCACCGGCGTCAATTGCATCGCTGTCGCCCTGGGGCAGGATGTACCGGTTTGGTGCTGCCCAATAGGCCAGCGCCGTGGCCATGGCGTGGGTCAGCCGTTCCAATTCCACCGGCACAGATGTGCCGGTGCGCCGGGCGATCAGCAGGGTATCCGCCGCCGCGTGCAGCACCTCGCAGTGATACATCGGGCTTTGCTCCCAGTGAATGCCATCCGGCAATACCGCATTGTGCAGATTTTCCGCCATGCGCTTCAGCGCCAGGTTCTGCCAGTCGCGTCTTTCCAGCTGAACACTGATGAGAAACAACCCGTGTGCCTGAATCGCGCCCCAGTTGCTCAGCGCGTGAAAGGCACCGTGGGTTCTTGCCAGATATTCGCCATGCTGGCGCAGGCTTTTGTACATCCGCCCGCGCAGTGCGTCCGGGACGGCATCGCCAAACAGTTCCAGTGCGCGCAGCCAGTATTCCGGACGGATACCGGCCTCCAATGCGCGCCATGCGGTGGCCTCGGTTTTGGGCGTAGGCGGAATATGAACCAGCCAATCCTCCGCCAGTTCGACAAAGCTTGTCAGGTATTTGCTGTCGCCCGTATAACGCCATGCCTTGGCCAGATTCAAAAAAATCGTATGCCGATTCAGCGCATAAACCCACTCCATATCCCCGGCGGGGGCGCTCTGCCAGTCCACGGCACCATCGAAATGGACAGGACGGTTCGTCTGCTCCATCTCCCAGTGGTCGCGGAACACAAAGGTGTGATTGCAGATTTCATCCGCCCGTTCTGTGGCTGCGCGAGCCGCTGCCGTGCAGAGTTCCTGCGCGGCACAGGCTGCAGCAGCAGGGTCCCTTGTCCATAGATTCATTCGGATTCCTCCTGTTCGGCGGCAAACAAAGCCCAGCGCCCAGCCGTCACGGCACTGACCGCAAGGCCCAGCGCCGCCATGAGGAGCCAAAGCGCGAACGCCGCGCTCCAGCCCCAGACACCGGCGGCACTGCCGATGCCCCATGTGGCCGCTGCCGCACCGAGATAAGTAACTGCATTTAATGTGCCGGAAAGCACCGCTGCGCCGCCCTTACGCCCGGCCCGTACCGGCATGACATTGATAAACATCGTATTGATGCCCAGCATCGAGGCCGTGACCAGCGAAAGCAGAATGACCGACACGGCCAGACTGTGGGCCACAGCCAGCGGCAGTGCTGCCAGACAGACAACTGCCACCGCAAAAAGGGAAGCGGAGGTTTTCAACTCGTTGTGGAACACGTTTCGATCCAGCCAACCGGCTGTATAGGCACCGGACAGGTTCACCAGCGGCAGCACCGCGGAGACAGCCGCCGAAAACGCGGGGCTGACGCCGAAGTTATTCTGTATCATGCTGGGCACCCAGCTTGTCACGCCGTCCTTCAGCCCTCCGTGCAGCATGGCGGGGATCGCCAGCCAGATAAGCCCTGCGCCCAGCGCTGCGGCCAGCACAGGAAAGCTGCCGCTTTCCCGCTTTTCCGGTTTGGGTGCGGGCTGCATTACAGTTGCACGGCGCAGCGGTACGGTGCCAAGGCACCAAATCAGCGCCATTGCCAGCAGCAGCCCGCCGCAGACAAAAAACACCTGCCGCCATCCCGCCAGCGCCAGCAGTGCCGCACTGACAAGGTAGGCCGCCAGTGTGCCCGCCGGGGTCGTGGAGTTTACATTCACGCAGGCGGCCCGCTGTTGCTCCAGGGGCATACTCTCGGCAAACAAACGTACAATAGGGGGCCAGATCATTGCCTGACACAGACCGTTCACCGCCCACAGGGCAAGCATGGCTTTGCCGGGCAGTGCGGCCATACCTAAGTTGCATAAGCCGGACAGCACCAGCCCTGCGGGAATCATCCGATAGGGCGAGAGGCATTGGCTCAGCCCGCCGCAAAGGATCTGCCCCAGAGCGTAGCAGATAAAATATCCCGTGGAAACCGCACCTGCTGTCGGCAGGCTGAGAATGCCCTCCGTTGTGATGGCTCCCATAACAGCAGAATAGTTGTAGCGCCCCACATAGGCTACCGCATAAGCTGCCCAGCTCAGAAGATACAGGCGCCGTCCCTGCTGCAGCTCCGGCAGGCGTGAACAAATCATTACCGTCATATTACCAATACGGGTGCCAGCTGCGTGTGCGCCGCACCAGTGCCTCCATGTAAAAATAGTCGCCCCAGAGATTGCACTCGTCCACGCCGTAATCCTTTACGGTGTTGTAGGGGCTTGCCTTGCAGTAAACGCCGTGGGCCAGTACACCGCCGCCCGGCGTCAACGCCGGCGTGCATTGCGCAACCAGTGCCAGCAGCAGCCTGTCGGCGGCTGCCTGCACAGCGAGGCGTTCCGTTTCCGGCAGCAAGGGCAGGGCCTCGTACAGACCACAGACCGCAATGGCGGCAGCCGAGGAATCGCGGGGCTCATCCCCGCTCGTGAAAATCAAATCCCAATAGGGGACATTGTCGGCGGGCAGCCGTTCCAGAAAGAACCTTGCCGTTGCACGGAATTTGTTCAGATATTCCTCACTGCCGGTAAAGCGGCAGGCCAGCGCCATGCCCAGCACGCCCCATGCCTGACCGCGCGCCCAGGCGCTGTCGGCCTTGTAGCCCTGCGCTGTCATAACATGGTCGGCCCTGCCGGACACCGGGTCCATAAAGCAGGTGTGGCTTGTCGAGCCATCGGCGCGGAACAGTGTTTCAGCCGCCGTGGCCGTGTGGGCGCGGGCAATGTCGCTGTATCGGGCATCGCCGGTCTCCTGCGCAGCCCACCAGAGCAGCGGCAGGTTCAGCAGGCAGTCAATGATCAGGCGGTACTCCTTCGGGTCATCCATGCGGCCCCATGCCTGAAGGAACCGCCCGTTCTTCTGGTAGCGGCGGGTCAGTCTCTCGGCGGCATCCAGTGCCGCCTGCCGGGCAGCCTTGTCGCCGGTCAGCCTGTAGGCCGCCACGCAGGACGGTGTGTAGAGAAAGCCCAGATCGTGGTGATCCAGATTTTCATTCACAGCAAGGCGGTGGGCAAAATCTGCCGCCTGCTGCAAGCCCGCCGTGCGGAAAAGCTCGTCGCCGGTGGCCTCATAGGCAAGCCAGCACTGGCCCGTGTAAAAGCCGGGGGTCCAGTCGGTATTGATGGAAGCGGGATACACATTCTTCTCTGTGCAGGGCAGCGGAAAGGCCGTACCAAAGACAGGGATATTCATCCGTATCTGCGCGGCTGCCGCCTGCAGGGCTTGCTCAAAACGCCGGGTCAATTCGTCCATACTGTACCTCACAGAACATCAAGAAAATAAGCATTGGAATGGGCGTGGTGACCGCCTGCATCGCGGCAGTCCACACGGATGTACCCCTCGTCGCCGCGCAGCGGGAAGGCTGCCTGTGTCAGGCCGTTTTCCCCGGCAGGGGCCAGCTCCATCAGGCAGCGGCGGCCCTCGGTGACGACGTAAATTTTCTCCACGGGGCTGCATTTTACATAGAGTGTGTTGTCCTGAATATACAAGTCGTGCAACTCGGGGCCGGTGGAGGCGTAGAAATCGCCCTGCTTCAGCGCGGCGATGACATTCTCGTAGGTCAGCTTCTCGAGCCTGAGCATCGTCCAGCCGCCGAAGGAATCGCAGCGCGGGTCGCCCGGTGCATAGCAGTCGTGGTTGTCATCGGTAGCAACGCAGTGCAGGCGGGTGCCTGTGCGCAGCATTTCATCGTAGCTCTGGGGCGCATAGCCGTACAGACCGTCCAGCTCACAGCCGTGGTTGTAGATCTCCATGGCAAAGCAGCCGCACAGGTCCTTGTAATCGTCATAGCATTGCAGCGACCAGTAGGGGTGGTTATAGCAGCAGAGAAAGCCGTTCTCGTTCATCTGCATGATAAACTGGTTAAGCGCGTGGATGTCGCCGTAGCGCTGCGGCGGCTGAATTGCGGTAAAGCCCTCGCGGTGCATCGGGTCGGTGTCATAGAAATTCAGGTGGTAGGTGCGCACCCGCTGGAAGTCCCCCTGCTTGCGGAACGGCTCGTTAAGGTCGCCCTCATAGGCGGCCAGCGGGATGAAGCTCTCATCCATCAGCTCGGGGTGCCAGCCGTAATGCCGATGGTCGGTGAAGGCCACGACGGAGTAGCCGCGCCTGCGGTATTCTGCCTTGACCTGCTCCTTGGTCCAGTGACCGTCGGACAGCACGGTGTGGCAGTGCAGGTTGGCCTTGTAAAATTGCCCGCTGCGGGGCAGAAGATTTCGATCATTCATACGCAAGTTCTCCCTTATGTTGCCCTTACACAGAAAAACGGCGTTCCCCGCAGCCCGGGGCCGTGGGGGACGCCGTCCCTTTATAGAAAAATTAGCCCTTGACTGCGCCGGAGGTGATACCCTCGACGAAGTATTTCTGGCAGAAGAGGAAAGCAATGATGACGGGGACCAGCACCAGCGTGGCACCGGCCATCTGGGCACCGTAGTCCTGCACCTGACCGGAGGCAAACAGCTTGATACCAACAGAGATCATCTGCTTGTTGATGTCGGAAATGTACAGATAGGGACCCTGATAATCGTTCCAGCTCCAGACAAAGCTGAACAGCAGCATGGTGGAGACCTGCGGGCCGCACAGCGGCAGGACGATCTGGCGGTAGATGCGGAAGTGACCGCAGCCGTCAATGCGGGCGGCCTCGCTCAAGGCGTTGGGCACCGCGATAAAGGCCTGGCGCAGCAGAAAGACGAAGTAGACGTCCACCGCAGCCGGCAGGATCAGCGACCACATCGTGTTCAGGATGTGCAGCTGCTTGAAGATGATGTAGCGGGGCATGATCATGATGTCGCTGGGGATCATCAGACCGGCCAGCAAGACCAGAAAGATCGTATCGCGGCCCGGGAAATTCATCTTGGCGAAGCCATACGCCGTAATCGTGATGATGATGTATTTGAGCACCAGCGTGAGGCCGGTCATCAGGATCGTGTTGCCGTACCAGCGGAAGAAGTCGTAATACTCGTTGTTGAACAGAGTGTTGAAGTTGTTCAGGGTAAAGTGCTTGGGGATCAGCTGCAGCGGGGTGGACAGAACATCGCCGCTGGGCTTGAAGGAGGAGGACACCATGAACAGGAACGGATAGATGCAGCAGACGCCCAGAACCAGCATAACAATGGTCAGGACTGTTTTGAGCGCTTTTTGTTGTTTTACACGCATGGTCTTTCTCCTTTACTCGTTTTCAAACTTTTTCTGGCCGCGCCACTGGATGGCGGTGATGATCATAACGATGACAAAAACGACCAGAGCCTGCGCCGAAGCGTAGCTTGTTTCATACTTGACGAAGGCTGTGTTGACAATGTTGATGGACATAACCGTCGTTGCCTGACCGGGGCCGCCATCCGTCAGGGAGGAGATGACCGTAAAGTTCTGCAGGCTGGTGATGATCGAGCTGATCGTCAGGAAGAAGGTCGTGGGGGCTACCGCAGGAATGACAACATTCCTGATCTGCGCCCACTTGTTGGCACCGTCAATCTCGGCAGCTTCAATCAGGGACTTATCCACGCCCTGCAGCGCACCGAGGTAGGTCAGGAAGTTCAGACCGATGCCCTTCCAGACGGAGATCAGAACAACGGCGGGCAGCGCCCATTTCTGGTTCAGCAGCGGCAGGATGGGATCCTCGGAGCCGAAGAACTTCTGCAGCAGGTAGAAGGGGCCGCGGGGGCCGAGCAGCAGCTGGAATACAACGGCAACCGCCACCATGTTGGAGATGTACGGCAGGAAGAACATCGAGCGGATGCCCTTGGCCCAGAACACACCCTTGTTGAGCAGGTAGGCCAGCACAAAGGCCAGCACCATAATGACCGGCACATAAATCAGCGTGTACAGCGCCGAGCGCCCCAGCGCTGCCATGGCCTCGCTGCTGGAAAAGAAGCGGATGAAGTTCTTAAAACCGACAAATTTCAGGTTGTCGAGTTTGGAAATGAATTTCACATTTGTGAAGGAGAGTACGAATGCAGAGATAAACGGAATGCCGGTGAAAATCGTGAACGCGATCAGATAGGGGGTGACGAACAGATACCCCTGGAATGCCTCGGTTTTCCAGAAAGGGGTCTTTTTTTTCTTCAAGGCCGGTGTTGCAGAATTTGCCATAGGGTTTGCCTCCTTTGAAAAAAGCCGCCGCGGATCAGGCGGCGGCTTAACAGTTGAGTGAAAGAGAAACGCAGTGTCAGCTGAAATTATTCGACAGCGGCCTCTTTGATCGCCTCGTTGGAGCGGTCAAGGATATTCTGCATGGTGGTGTCGAGATCCTGCTGGCCCATGCCGTACAGGGGAGCCTCGCTGGTCCAGATCTGGCTGATGGTGGTGTCGGCGGGGCCAACGACCTTCTCGGACAGGACCTTGCGGTTAGCGTCGAACCAGGCAGCGCGGAAGGCGTCGGCGGTGATGCCGTCGGTCTCGGCGTAGGTGGGGACCATGTTGTTCTCGATGTAGTCGTTAATCTCGGCGTCGCTCAGGTCGATGCGGGCGGGAACACGGCCATAGCCCAGGCTGTACTGGTTCTCCGCAATGCACTTGATGGCCTCGAAAGCGGCTTCCTTGTTCTTGGAGGTGGCGGGGATCGCATAGCAGCCGGTAACCGTCAGGGTAGAAGGCTCCTGACCCTCCGGGTAGGGCATCGGCAGGATGGTGCAGGTCCAGTCACGGGGATACTTGTCGGTGTTGGGGAGCAAGGAAGCAGCCCAGCCGCCGCAGACGAACATACCGAACTGCGCGTTGTCGTAGCTGCCGTCATCGTTGGCAACACCGGTGGAAGCGAAGCCGTTCCACGGATACACGCCCGCCTTGCAGGAGGTGATGTCGGGCTGGATCTTCAGATCGTTGCCCAGGCTGTAGAAGAACTCGACGCTGTCCTTGAAGCGGCTGTCGTCGTAGTTGGAGGTGCCGTCCTCTTTGTAGTGCTCGGCGCCGTTCTGCAGGGCGTACATGTAGTTGTAGCAGTCGTAGTCCAGCATCAGGGAGCCGAAGACGTTGTTGTCGGTATCGGTCAGCTTCTGGGCGGTCTCGATGTACTTCTCCCAGGTCCAGCCGTCAGCGGAGGGAACCTCAACACCGGCCTCCTCAAAGACCTTGTTGTTGATGAAGGTGCACCAGACGTCGTTGAAGGCAGGCAGGCCGTAGGTCTGGCCATCGCTGTAAACAGGCAGGCTGTCGCCAAAGACGCCCTTCATGTCGTAGCCTGCGTTGGTTGCCAGCTCGTCAACGGGGGTCAGAACACCGGCATCGTAAAAGGCCTTCAGCTGAGCGGTGGTGCCGTAGATCAGGTCCAGCTCATCACCGGCCTGCAGGCTGACGAGGCGCTTGTCGACTTCACCGGTATCGGCCTTGGGGATGATGGTGAACTCAATGTTGATGCCGGTCTTTTCCTTGACCATCTTGACGATGTCCTGCATCTCGGCACCGGCAGCCTCGGTATCGGTGGCGGCGTAGTGCAGGGTGACACCCTCATAGGGCTTGTCGGAATCGGTGGCAGCCTCAGATGCAGCGGTAGAGGTGCTCTCGGCAGTGGAAGCAGCCGTGCTGGAGGAAGCGGCGGAAGAACCGCAGCCGGCCAGCATGGTGGCAGTCATCGCTGCCGTCATGGTCAGGGCAAGTGCTTTTTTCATGGTTTTCTCCTTTTCTTACTTGGTTTCGGATTAGCGTCGGGGTTCGTTTCTCCGTCCCCGGATCGTATCTATATTGTAAACAATGAGCGAAAAGTATGGAATAGACGGATTTTACCCTTTATCTGCAAATTTTGCAATAGTGCAACATAAGCCCATGGATGACAAAAACAGCCGATTCCTGCTGTAGGGGCAGCGGGATCGGCTGTTGTTCGGCAGAGGCTTACTTCCCCTGCAGGGTGCTGCGCCATGGCAGAGTCAGCACGACCTGGGTGCCGATGCCGGGCAGGCTCCACACCGTAAGGCTGCTGGTTTTCCCTGTGTACAGCTTCAGGCGGGCAGCAATGTTGTGCAGACCGATGCCGGTGCTGCGGCGGTTCTTTCCCGCATCCGGCCTGCGGCCATGGGCAATCTGGCCGCGCAGCTTTTCCAGCGTGGCTTCGTCCATGCCGATGCCGTTATCGGTAACCGTCAGCACAAGGTCGTCCCCGCGCCGCCGCGCCGAAATGCGGATGCTCAGTGTGTGATCCAGTCCCTCCATGCCGTAGAGCAGGCAGTTTTCCACGATGGGCTGCAAAATCAGCTTGAGGGTCTCGACCTCGGCTGCCGCCACGCCGTGCAGGCGCACATCGTAGGCAACTTTATTGCCGTAGCGGCTCTGCTGGATGTTCATATACATCCGCACATGCTCCAGCTCTTTGCTCAAAGGCACAAACAGTCCGCCCGCGATGCTCAGCCGGTAGAGCTTGCCAAGGCTGGCCGCCAATTTGCCAATGTCCGTGCGGCCCGCCTCGCCCGCTTTCCAGACGATGGTTTCGAGGGTGTTGTATAAAAAGTGCGGGTTGATCTGGCTCATAAGCACCTGCATTTCCAGATCCTGCTTGTGGCGCTCCAGCTCCATGCGCTGGTCAAGCGCCACCCGGATGCCGTCCAGCATGGCGTTGTAGCTGTCCATCATGCGAGCGACCTCCGCCGTGCCCTTGGGCTTGACATAGGCTTTCAGGTCACCGGCATCCGCACGGCGCATAGCCTGCTCCATCTCGGCCAGCGGCTCCATAAAGCGGCGGTAGAAGAAAAGCAGCATCCCGGCAAACAGACTGCCGCATACAGCAATGACCAACAGCGTTTTCATATACAGGTTGGAGGTTGCCGCCGTCAGCTTGTCCGTAGGCACCATCACCAGTGCGGTCCAATCGGTGGACGCACAGTCTGCGCGGGCCACATTGCAGCTTGCATTGTTGATCCGGATATTGCCAAAGGGCTCAGTCAGTGTTTCGTAGGCATGGGCCACATCCTCCGGCAGCCAGCAGGTGGCAACGGCCATCTCATCGGTCGAGGAAATCAGCTGTCCCTCACTGTTCAGGATATAGACCTCCGCGCCGAGATGCTTTGCCTGCAGCTCATACAAATCGTAGTAGGTTTTTTCCGGAATGGCAAAAATATGCACATAGGGGTAACCGCTTCGATAAGCGTTATAGACGCGGCGGCTGCCGATGACAACATGATCCTGCCGCGCAGTCGTGAACTCCTTAGTGGAGAGAAAGTTCGGCTGCAGGGGATACATGTAGAAGTTGCCGTATTTGGCGATGTCATTCACATTCAGCCGCTGCATCTCCTGCAGTAGCAGATCAACATCCTGGTTCGGGTCCAGAAAATCCATCACATCGTTGTGGTTGACAATATAGATGGCGTCGATTTTTTTCTGCTGCACCAGACGGGCATAGCTTTCAAACAGGGCACCGTTGGTGTGGGTGATGGCATACTGGCGGGCGTTTGCATTGTCTGTGTAATCCTGCTCCAAAACATCCAACAGCCGCTCGTCCGTGCAGAAGGCGTCCGACACATTGTAAACGCCGTAGTTGTAGCGATCCAGCGCATTGGCGATATCCTGTGCCGTATATTGCAGCGTCTCGGCCTCCGCCTTATGCTGGGTCGAGATCGACTCCCCGAACAACAGCGTGATAATGATGGCCATGGGCAGAAAACAGGCCATCAGCGCCAGCACCATGCGGCGCCGCAGGGTCGAGCGCCCGGCCGTCATGCCTTGCCCCCGCCGATGGTGCGGTACTCTGCCGGGCTGATGCCATAGCTGCGCCGAAACACCCTTATAAAGTTGGAGGCATCGGCATAGCCACATTGCTCTGCCACGCTGTACACGCGGGCATTTGGGTCGTTCAGCAACTCGGCTGCCAGCTTCATCCGTTTCTCGGTCAGGTAGTCACTGAAATTACAGCCCAGTTCGTTTTTGAAGATACGCGAAATATAGGTAGGCGTCTTGTGGACGCTGGCGGCCACGCTTTCCAGCGAAATCGTGTTGGAGCAGAACTCCCGATCCACATAGTCACGCACCCGCATGGCGACACTGTTGGCAATGTGGCCGGTCTCCCGGCGGAGATGCAGTTCCTTCTGAAACCCGAACAGGATCGCAAGTACAAAGGTGCGTTTGCTTTCCAGCGTGTCGCATTCGAAAATATCGGTGAAGCTCGTGCCCAGAGAGTGCAGCACATTCTCCATCAGTACGCCGTAGCGCAGCCCCCACAGCGAGATGTGGAACAGCAGCGACAGGCAGAGCTGGTCGAGGTACTGGTAGTTTTTCATCGGGGTATCGTATCCCGCAAAGACGCGGTCCAGCTCTTGGCGCACACCCTCATAATCCTGCGCCAGCGTTGCCTTCTCGACAACAGGAAAGTCGAAATAGGGCAGGTTCTGCGGGTGGTCACCGGCCAGCTGGTGAAACCGCACCACGCTCCCTTGCCCCATAAACAGGCTTTGTCTGGCGCAGCAGTTGGCCTGCTCATACCCCTGGGGCAGCATATTCGGCTCGGTACACAGGTTGCTGATACCGGCTGAAAGCGTTTCGTGCAGGGTGTCTTGTATCCTGCCCTGCACGGCCTGCACCGCGGCCTCGATCTGCGGATTGGTGATCTCCTCCTCACTGCTGAACAGGGCGATCATGGCACCGGCTTCGTCCAGAACGAACAGCCGGTGCAGGTCGTTTGCCGGAACGGTCTCGGCCTTTTCCAGAATACGCCGCCACAGTGCCGCGCGGTCACTGTTTTCGTCGCCGCCGTGGCCGCCCAGCGTGAACATCACCACAACCGTGTTGTCCAGGTCGATTCCCTTGTCGGCCAGCATCGGCTGAAAACGCTCGGTGTCATGGGCCGTGGCGGTGCCGCGCAGCATGGCGCGCAGCCAAACCTGAAAATGCCGCTGCACGCTCTCGCTGATTTCTGCATTGCGCAGCCGCTCATGGTCAAGCGTATCCTTTAGGCGGCGAAACGTCTCCTTAAATTCATCAATGTCCGTGGGCTTGAGCAGATACTCGGCCACATGGTTTTTGATGGACTCATTCAGGTATTCAAAGTCGCTGTAGCCGCTTAGAATCACAATTTTTATCTCCGGGTGGTCGCGGTTCAGCCGTTTCATCAGCCCAACACCATCGAGAACCGGCATACGGATGTCCGACAGCACCACATCGGGGCGGTACTCGTCCAGCCGGTCAAGAACTTCCTGCCCGTTTTCACACAGGGCCACCACTTCAAAGCCCAGCTCCTGCCAGGGCAGACTGTGGGCCATGCCGTTGCGAATGGTTTCCTCGTCGTCAGCAATCACCAGACGGTACATAGTAAACTGACCTCCTCATCAAGGTTTGTCTTTTATAGGCAGTTTTTGCTCTGCTCATTTACTTTGGAGCAGGGCTTATTATAATAAATAAGATGAATTAAAAAGAAAGAGGTATCCTCTATGCGTGTTGATTACCATATCCACTCAGCATTCAGCCATGACAGCAACTACCCGATGGAGCGGATTCTGCAAGATGCCATCGCCTGTGGCATGGACGAGATTTGCTTTACCGAGCATGTCGATTATGGTGTCAAGGATGACTGGGACTGCGGTCATCCGTTTGTGGAGCGGAATGGCTATGTCATGTACAACGCCAACTACCCGATCTATCTGGCCCGCCTGCGGGAGCTGCAGGCAAAATATGCCGGAAAAATCACCGCCAGGGCCGGGCTGGAATACGGCGTGCAGGTACAGACCATCCCCCGGTATGAGCTGCTGTACAAAAAGTATCCGCTGGATTTCATCCTGCTGTCCATCCACCAGATTGAAAACAAAGAATTCTGGACGCAGGACTATCAGCACGATCACACCCAGAGGGAGTACAACGAGCGCTACTATCAGGAGCTGCTGAATGTCGTGCGGCAGTTCAAGCACTACAGTGTACTGGCGCACATGGACCTGATTGTCCGTTACGACAAGCAGGGCCGGTATCCGTTCGAGGCCGTGAAGGACTACGTGGCCGAGATTTTAAAAACGGTCATCGCTGACGGCAGAGGCATTGAGCTGAACACCTCATCCCACCGCTATGGGCTGGATGATACGACCCCCAGCGGTGACATTTTGCGGCTGTACCGCGACTTGGGCGGTGAGATTCTTACCATTGGCAGCGATACCCACCGCCCCGGTCAGGTCGGTGGCTATTTTGACGAGGCCTGTGCCCTGCTGAAAGGCTATGGGTTCCGCTATTTCTGCACCTATGACGCCATGAAGCCCACGATGCACCGACTGTAACCCCAATATTTATTATCATAGCACAAAGTGTTCCGCCGGGGCAAGCCTGGCGGGGCAGATGACAAGCATTTCCTATAAAAGATAAAAACCGACCATAAAGCCGACAGGCGCTGCTCCGTGGGGAGCAGCGCCTGTCGGCTTTACGTTTTAGAGAAGGAGGAAAAACGATTTAACGGTTGTGCTTTTTGCGGTACAGGAGCAGGGCCGCAGCAGCGGCACCGCTCAGGGTCAGGGCGGCAAGCAGGACCTCCAGCGGGAAGGCGTCGGAGGTCTGCGGGATGATGGCAGGACTCTGAGCCTTGGGTTGGGCTGTTGCAGCAGCCGGCGCAGATGCAGATCCTGCCGTGCTGTTGGAATTACCGCCGGGGTTATTGTTGCCCGCACTGCTATTGCCGGCAGGCGCAGGCGTCTGCGTCGGCACGGTTGGCTTGGGCGTAGATGTCGATTCGCCGGGTTTCGGGGTCAACGTCGGTCCCTCGGGTTCGGGGGTCGGCGTGGAATCGGGAATCTTTTTCAGCTCCTCGATTTTCGCGGCAAGGCGCGTGCGCAGGGCAGCCAGATCCCCCTTCTGGGCGTCGGACAGAGCGCGCTCGTCCAGCGCATTCAGGGCATCCAGCAGGGCCTGCCCCTCGTCGGCATCGGCCTTACCCAAGTCAGAGCGATTCAGGAAGGACTCGGCCTTCTGCATCGCATCCAGGGCTTCGGCGGTGGAATCCTGTGCTTCGCCGGAAACAGTCGCACCGCGCAGACCGGAGACGTCCACCGTGACCTTGACACCGCCCTCAATGGCGGCGACATTGCCGACAGCGCGGACGGCGGCGGGGGTGATGCCCGTGCCCTTCAGGGTGACGGTGACAGTGCTCTGCTTCTGGGTCGGGTCAGACACACCGATGTGCAGCGTGCCGGCCTCGTTCCACAGCGTGACAGAGGCAGCGCTGTCAGCGGCAACGCTCGTCAGGCTGGTGTAGGTCGCGCCCTCGAGCAGGTCAACACTGCCGGCGGTCCAGAAGTTGAAGCCGGCAGCGCCGGTAGCACGGTCCGCGGCGGCCTGCACAGCGTTGGTGTTGGCCAGCAC
>ERZ1035014.430-NODE-430-length-19376-cov-8.973914_pt1 | contig 19376 bp, 16 predicted proteins | sample MGYA00520620_ERZ1035014 | MGnify/ENA primary metagenome ERZ1035014 (study PRJEB33766, sample SAMN09781744) | gut metagenome | biome: gut microbiome | host: Homo sapiens | place: Madagascar | study: EMG produced TPA metagenomics assembly of the PRJNA485056 data set...
CTCATAAAAAGTTGGCAAAGGAAGGAGGGAGGATGAATGGGAAGACCGAGAAAGCCGCTGACAGAGCAGCGGGGAAATCTTACCGTGATCACAATGCAGACCAGGGAAGCTGAAGAAGACAGTGTGACTACGGACAAAAATCAACTGAAACGTCCTCCCACCTGGCTGATCGATAATGTGGCAAAAAAAGAGTGGCGCAGGATTGTCAAGGAACTGGAAAAGATCAATCTGATCGGGAACCTGGACCGCAATAACCTGGGCGGTTACTGTAATGCTTTTGCCAATTATGTTAAGGCCACTGAGATACTGAAAGAGCAGACATATTACATTGACCGAGAGACCAGGAATGGCGTTATTGTGGTGAAAAATCCAATGGTTGATATTCAGCGCACATACGCAGAGGAAATGAGAAAATTTGCTTCCCTGTGTGGACTCACTATTGACGCCAGACTGAAAGCTGCAGCAGTGAAGTCTGATAAGACAAGGGAAGCTATCACAAATAAATTTGGCAATATATGACCATTAAAGAAGAACTGATAGATTACGCCAACCGTTGTCTGGCCGGGGAAGAAATATCAGGGAAAAAACATAAATGGGCTTGTATGCGCTTCCTTAGGGATTGCAAGAAAGAGGATGCAAAGAATGTACAGGCTAATGTATGGCCTTATCATTGGGATGAAGAGGAAGCATCAAAAATTGTAGACTGGTTTTCCATGCTCCGGCATTCTAAAGGTGACCTTGCAGGGCAGCCGATCAGCTTGACGATATGGCAGAAATTTAATCTGTGCCAACTTTACGGATGGCGCGAAGATCTTACCGGTTACAAAAGGTTCAAACAGTCTTTTATTGAGGTAGGAAGGAAAAATGCCAAGTCTCAGATGGAGGCTGGTGTAGCCCTCTATGAAATATCAGTTATGGCTACGAGAAATGAAGAAAATTATGAATATTATACTGCTGGAACCAAGAGGGATCAGTCGAAGATTATTTTGAATGAGGCTAAGCTCATGCTGAATAAATCTCCACTGAAACCTCTTTTTAAAATCACCAGAGATGCTGTTATACACAGAAAAACTGGAAGCTTCATAAAGGCATTGTCGAAAGAGGATGGCCAGAATGGAGATGGAACGAATCCGGCCGGATTGATTCTTGATGAATACCATCAGCACAAGACTACTGAGTTTTATGATCTTGGTCTTGGAGCAAACACCAAAGAGCCATTGCTGATGATAATTACAACTGCAGGGATGGATCTTACTTATCCATGTTATGTCCAGGAGTATCAATACTGTTCTAAGATTCTGGATCCGGATGTGGATGTGGAGAATGAAGAGTATCTGGTGGATATCTGCGAAGTGGATCCGGAGGATTACAAGGATGATATCCGTAACCTGGAAGACGAAAACATCTGGAAAAAAGCGAATCCGATTAGGATGAGCTATAAAAATGGTGCGGATAAGATCCGTACAGCATGGCGGGTAGCCAAAGAAATACCGGAAAAGATGACGGCATTTCTCACAAAAATGTTGAATATCTGGGTTCAGGCAAAAGAAAACGGATATATGGACATGGCAAAGTGGAAAGCCTGCCAGGTTGATAAAATCCATATTGATACTCATGGAATGAGTGTTTATGTGGGGTTCGATATGTCAGCCAAAATAGACCTTACATCTGTTACATTCGTAATTCCCTTTCTATCAGGCGAATTTGACCAGACTGGAAAAGAAATTGTGAAATACATACTGTATTCCCATTCTTTCATTCCAAATCGGGAGAAGTTGGCTGAAAGAAAGGCAAAAGATAAAGTGGATTATGATGCATGGGAAAGAATGGGATTTATTACGGTGACAGATACTCCGATTGTAGACCAGAATGCAGTAATGCAATATGTATTGGATACATGTGCAGAGAATGACTGGAACATTGAATGTCTGTGCTTTGACCCTGCCAATGCAAGTAAGCTGATGATGGATCTATCAAACGAAGGTTATACAGTGGAGGAAGTTTTCCAGAGCCATAAACACTTGAATGAAGCTACTCAGGGATTCCGTGAGCAGGTATATTGCGGAAATGTCCTGTATGAATACAATCCTGTATTGAATTTTGCAATGAGCAATGCAGTGATCAGAACCAACCAGGGACTGATTAAGATAGATAAAGATGCTACAACAAAAAGAATTGACCCTGTGGATTCTACCTTGTGTGGGTTTAAGCTGGCAATGTATCATGAATTCGGATCCAGCTACCAGGAAGGAATAGATCAATTTTTGGAAAGTGACTGGTAACAATGAGTATATTAGACAGATTAAAAAATGCATGGAATGCAATGACGCGGCCAACGGTAGACATGAATGACGATGATCTGAAAGAATGGCTGGGAATAACTGGTACTAATCCAGATGTTGAGAAAGAGGTGACATATTACACCTGCTTAAAAATGCTCAGCGAAACCATGGGAAAGGTGCCGTTAAAGTACTACCAGGAAACGCCTAAAGGCCGGATCAGGGCAGAGCCGAGCAAGATAACCAGGCTTCTGACTGTGAGACCGAACACGATAATGACGCCCACAACTCTGTGGACTACTACAGAGATGAACTGTCAGCATTATGGAAATGGCTATATCTGGATGCGTGGTACCTTTGAAAGAGAAAAATATGGAGGACATTACAAAGTCCTGGATCTCTGGCCAATGCAGGCGAATTGTGTGACTGTATATATGGATGATGTTGGTGTGTTTGGAGGAAAAGGGAAGCTGTACTATCAGTACAATGATCCAAAGACCGGTGAACAGTATTTGTTTAGATCCAGTGAGGTTATGCACTTTAAAACCTGGTATTCCTTAAATGGAATTATGGGAAAATCTGTGCGGGAAATTCTGCAGGATACCGTGGGTGGAGCATTGGAAAGTCAGAATTTTATGAATAACCTTTATCGTCAGGGACTAAGTGCAAGCATGGCATTACAGTACGTGGGTGATCTGGAAGAGAGCAAGATAAAAGCGCTGCAGAAAAAATTTGCAGATAAACTGTCAGGCCCGAAAAATGCAGGAAGGGTAATACCTGTCCCAATCGGACTACAGCTTACTCCACTGAAAATGAATCTGACTGACGCACAGTTTTTCGAATTAAAAAAGTATTCCGCACTTCAGATTGCAGGAGCATTCGGTATTAAGCCGAATCAGATCAATAATTATGAAAAATCCAGTTATTCAAACAGTGAAACCCAGCAGCTGGCATTTTTGGTTGATACCGCTTTGTACAGACTAAAAATGTATGAAGAAGAGATCAATGCGAAAGTTCTGAGCTTGAAAGAGGAAGAAAATGGATTTTTTTATAAGTTTAATGAGAAGGCAATTTTGAGGACTGATACAAAGACACAGATGGAAATGTTAAAAGATGCTGTAAACAATGGAATATACAAGCCAAATGAAGCGAGGAGATATCTGGATATGCCGGATGATCCGGATGGCGATAAGCTCATTGTGAATGGAAATTATATTCCGCTTGAAAAAGTTGGAACACAGTACACCAAAGGAGGTGAGTAGAATGCCAGTATTACTGCTGAAAAATCAGAAAAAGAATGTAGGAAAATTGGAAATCTGCAATCAGACAGAAATCTCAGCAGATCTGAATATTTTTGGGGATATCGTATCTGATGACTGGGGAAAATGGTGTGATGATGATACCTGTCCTTCTGATATTTCAGATTTCCTGAAAAATCTGGAAGACATACAAGAGATTAACCTTCACATAAACAGTGGAGGTGGATCTGTATTTGCTGGAATTACCATTTATAACATGTTGAAACGTAATAATGCCAGGATTACCACCTATATTGATGGTATTGCGGCCAGTATTGCTTCTGTGATTGCATGTGCCGGTGATCGGATTGTGATTCCGGCAAATGGAACCTTTATGATTCATAAGCCTACAAATGGTTACTTTTTTACCAGTATGAACGCAGATCAGCTGAGAAAAGATGCAGATACTCTGGATATTTGCCAGAAAGCAATCCTGCAGACATACATGTCGAAGACCAAAGAAGGGGTTACAGAAGAGGAAATCAATAATCTGATCAACGAAGAGACCTGGATGGTCGGAAGTGATACTACTGATTATTTTGATTTTGAAGTAGAAGACAGTGTACAGGCAGCAGCTTGTACAAGTAATTACTTTGATGAGTATTCAAAGACTCCAAAAGCATTAAAGCAGCATGAAGAACCGGAAAATAAAACTCTGGATATTGACGCTATTGCAGATGCAGTTATGGAAAAAATCAAAGCAAAAGAGGATAATCAGAGAAATCTGGAAAAAGAAAAGATAAAGGCTGAATTATTGGGAGATCTTGACCGGTATGGTGTTTGATTTCCCTTTTTGAAAGGAGAAAAAGACGTGAACAAAAAATTATTAGACCTTCTGGAGAAGATTAACGCGAAAAAAGATGAAGTTAAGAACCTTGCCAATGAAGGAAAACTGGAAGAAGCAAAAAAAGCTAAAGATGAACTGAAAGAGCTTCAGGATAAATTTGATATTCTGAAAGACTTGGACGATGGAGCAGCCGTGCCGGAGAGTAAGGTTCCTGCAGGAACACCAAAAGATTCTACGGCAGAGTTTGCGCAGGCTGCCAGAGCAGGGTTCCACGTACAGAATTCCATGAGTGAAGGCTCAAAAGCAGATGGAGGCTATACTGTTCCAGAGGATATCCAGACCAGAATCAACAAATACAAAGAGTCCAAGTTTTCCTTAGGCCAGCTGGTCCGTAAAGAATCTGTCAAAACTGAAAAGGGTTCCAGAACATTTAAAAAGCGCTCTCAGCAGACTGGATTCACCAAAGTAGGTGAAGGAGGTAAGATTGGTGCAAAAAATACTCCACAGTTTGAGCGGATTGATTATGAAATCGGTAAATATGCAGGATATTTCCCAGTGACCAATGAGCTTCTGGCTGACAGTGATGCAAATATCGCTTCTACACTCATTGAGTGGATTGGAGATGAGGCAAGAGTAACTGAGAACAATCTGATCATGGATGCGATTAAGACCAAAAAAGAAGTGAAATTAAGCGGGTTGGATGATATTAAAAAGGTGCTTAATGTAACACTCGGATCTGCGTTTAAGCAGTCTTCGAAAATTATTACAAATGATGATGGCTTACAGTACTTAGATACCTTGAAGGATACCAATGGAAGATACCTTCTTGCACCAGATCCAAAAGATACCATGCAGATGCGACTTGCTGTTGGAGGGACATATATACCGGTTGAAGTTATCCCGAACGAGGATTTGTCAAGCACACCGACATATGCAAAGACGACAGATACTGATGTAAAAGCAGGAAAAATTTATTACAAAGAGGCAGAAGGAGTATATACAGAAGTAGAAGAACCTAAAAAAGCGGAAATTGCAGGTTACTTTGAAATCAGTGAAACCAAGATTCCGATTATAATCGGAGATCTGAAAGAAGGTATCTGGTACTTTGATCGTGCGAAAACTACGATCATGACTTCCAATATTGCATCTATCGGTACACTTAACGCATTTGAGGAAGATCTGACTATTTACCGTGCTATTGAAAGAGAGGACGTCAAAGTAAGAGATGAGAAAGCGTTTGTAAATGGTTATCTGCTGTTGAAATGATGGTGAGTAAATGCTGGAAAAAATAAAAAAACGATGTGGAATCGCAGAAGGTATTAATGTGTATAACGATGATATCAGCGACTATATTGCAGATGCACTGGAGGACATGAAAACCTCCGGTGTACCTCCTGATATTCTTCGGAAGGATACGGATGATTCAAGAGTTCTTACTGCCGTGACATTATATGTAAAAGCATATCTTGGGAATGATCGTTCAGATACACGAATGTATCTGGATCTGTATCGAAAAAAGGTTTTTCGTATGACATTGGAAGGGAATGGTCTGGATGTGGAATAAAAGTATTTCGCTGCCGGTAAAGAAAAATGATCCAACGATAAATGATAATGGAATCATGATGGAGGAAACATATGAATTTATCGGTGGTATTCCGGCAGACTTCCGCGACAGTACCAGGGATGATGAGGTTCTTGCTAAACAGAATGGTTATACAGCAGACCAGGTTGTTGAGATCATGGCGTGTAATTATTCTGGAGAATCATTCCTGGTGGATGAGTCTACAGGTGAAATTTATGATATAAAGCGCAGATATCAGAAAAATAAATCCATGAAGGTGCAGCTGACTTGTCAGATGCGTGAACGTGGGAAAGCACAGGTAGGACAATGGCAAGGATGACGATAACAGGTTTTGAAGATGTTGAAGAGATGTTGAATAAGCTGGCAAATCCTTATGAAATGGCTGAAAAAGCAGTGAATAAGGCCACCCCAATTGTCGAAAAAAACCTGAAAACACAGATCAGATCCGCAGCTAACAGAAGGGATAAATACGGAAAACCGTATTCAACAGGCGAACTGGAAGCTTCCATAGCTGCTACAAACGCAAGAGATAATAGTCTCGGAGTGTTTGCTGTGGTAAAACCCAATGGAACTGATAAAAATGGTCTTAGAAATGCTGAAAAAATGGGTTATCTGGAATATGGTGTAAGGTCACACGGCCAGGAGCCAAGACCTGTACGCGCGGCAGCAGTAGCACAAAGCGAAAATGCAGTAATGCAGGTTATGGAAGAGGTAATTGGCGCGGAGGTGGACAAGCTGTGACAATAAATCAAAAGATAATAAAAGCGTTGAAGCCTCTTGGCATTCCGGTGACATCAGATTTCTTTGGCGGTGGAAATGGCGAATATATTACCTTTAATTATGTGAAGGATGGTGTAGAACTGTTTGCGGACAATCAGCCTGTAGAGGATATATCCTTAATGCAGATTCATTATTTCCTGCCATCAACTAAGGATTACCTGGAAGCAAAAAGAAAAATTCGCAGGGCGATCCTGGAAGAAGGTGGAACGTATCCTGATGTAACCGTATTGATGGAACCAGATAATAAAACAAGACACATTGTATTCGAATGTGAATTTGAAAATGATTATGATATGGAGGAATAACACATGGCACATATTGGTATGAAATATCCAGTTGCAGCAACATGGACAGAGGGAAACAAATATGCAGATGGATTTGTTCTTGCAAAGGCAATTAACTTTACAGGAACCCCAAATAAAAATGATGCTGATCTTTGGGCGGACGATGGAATAGCAGAGACTGATAAATCCGTGAAGGACATGGGCACTTCTCTTGGTGTTGATGATCTGTCTCTGGAAAACCAGGCAAAACTGCTTGGACATACATATGTTAAGGCAGTAGCTGGTAGTTCTGGTGGGGAGGGTACTCCGGAAAGCATTGAGATTGGAACCGAAGATGAGGCTCCATTCTTTGGAGTTGGATTCTATAAGCGTAGAAAGAAAAACGGAGTTACCAGCTTTACTGTAATTTGGCTCTACAAAGTTCAGCATAGCGAGCCTACAGAAAATGCTGAGACAAAAGGTGACACCACAAACTTCCAGACTGCTAGCATCGAAGGAAAGGCATATCCGGTAGAAGTCAATGGAAAAATGTCTGTCGGCAAAAAACTTGTATTCAATACTGAAGCTGAGGCTAAGGCATGGCTGAACAAACAGGTAGGTATTGAGTAAGGAGATCGTATGAGTGATTTGAGACCAACCGGAGCTCCAGTGACCATCGGTGGACAGGAATACAATATCCTGTTCACCATCGGAGCAATTGAAGCAATTCAGGAAACCTGTAATAAGGCATTAGTGAATATTATGCCGGCAATTGCGAGAGTGGCGGATTATAAAACCGATTCGGAAGATATAAATACACTTTATAGTGTTGTAGCTGCGTTTCTCACTGTAGATACAGGTAAGGAAGTAAAAGTAGAAACCATTGACGGTCTTATAAAACCGGCTGAAATGCAGAAACTTGCTATTACTTTGCTGGAAGCATATGGCTTTTCAATGCCAGATCCGGATAGTGAGGATTCTGAAGAGGATGAGGATGAAGACCCAAACCAGAAGACCGGGCTATAAACGTAGCCCGGTTGTTGTATGTTGGGTGTAAAGTGCTTAATTATAGTGAAAAAGAAGTGTTTGGCATGACATTACGAAAATTTTATTTAATCTATAATGAGTACCTGGATTATAACGGATTAAGAAAAAAGGACGAAGAGTTAAATTTGGACACCATTTTCTGATTTTCTTTCACAGCTCTGTTAAATGATATTGAAATTTACAGAGCTGCGGATTATAATTAAGAAAAACAGAAAGGTGGGTGGCATATGTTATTGGTAATATTGTTTGTATTGTTATTATTTGCAATACTGATAGGGGCTCTGATAAAGAAATTTATCAAATGGGTTACATCACCGGTGGTGTATAAAACCCACATTGAAGAAGTCCCAATATCCAAGAAATAAGTATAAATAAAAATCCATGTAAAAAGAGCATCTCGGTCTGAGGTGCTCTTTTTATGTGGATTTTTTGTTGGGAGGACTAGCTATGGCAGGAAAGAAAATTGGAATTGTACTTGCACTGGACGGAGAAAGACAATTTTCACAGGGCGTATCAAATGCGAAAAAAGAAAGTGCAATGCTAAATTCTGAACTGAAAAAACTTAGCACAGAATATAAGGGAAATGCCAATTCTCTTGAATTTCTGACTAAAAAGCAGGAAAACCTGTCAAAGCAGACTGAGAGTTATCAGAAAAGGGCGGAGTCTGCGAAAAAAGGACTGGAAAATGCACAGAAGGTATCGCAGAAAGCCGCACAGCGATATGAAGAACTTTCCAAGGCATTGAAAGAGGCTGAAAAAGCCCAGGAAAACATGCAGAAATCTGGAAAGGATGGTACAAAAGAGTATCAGCAGCAGTCAAAGGAAGTGGAAAGCCTGCAGAAGGCTGTTGAAAAGCAGGGCTTGGAGTGCCAGAAGTGCGAAGGAAAAGTATCGGACTGGTCTAAAAAAGTTAGTGACGCCGAGAATGATATAGAAAAAAATAACCAGGCTTTAAAACAGAATGAAAAGTATCTGCAAGAAGCACAAAATGCTACAGATAAATGTGCAAAGAGTATAAATGAGTACGGAAAAGAAACAACGACTGTGATTAGCACCACAAAAGAGTTTGGGGAAAGCTTGAAGGAAGGTTTTGGAGAAGCTTTAGCCGCAAAGGGCCTGGAACTTGCAGGAGAAGCTATTTCGGCAATTGGTGATAAGGCAAAGGAAGCAGCAGAGTATGTGGTGGAAGTCGGAAGTTCCTTTGAAGCTGGAATGAGTGAAGTGGAGGCTATCTCTGGAGCAACCGGATCAGAGCTGGAAGCACTGGAAAATAAGGCAAAGAGCCTTGGAAGTAGTACGAAATTCTCTGCAACGGAAGCAGCCAGCGCGATGACAAATATGTCCCTGGCCGGCTGGTCTGTGAGCCAGACCCTTTCGGGTATTGATGGTGTTCTGCAGCTGGCAGCCGCTTCCAATATGGATCTGGCAGATGCATCTCAGGTTGTTACAGACAATATCAGTACTTTTAATCTGGAAGCATCGCAGTCAACACATATAGCAGATATGATGGCATATGCACAGGCGAACAGCTCCACCACAGCGGCTGAGCTGGGGGAGGCGTACAAGAACTGTGGTGCCAATATGAATGCTGCTGGTCAGGACATTGAGACCACTACTTCTTTCCTGGAAGCATTGGCAAATAATGGACTTAGAAGCAGTGAAGCTGGTACTTCTCTTGCTGCCATAATGAGAGATCTGACCAGCAAGATGAAGGACGGAAAGATTGCCATTGGTGATACTTCTGTAGAAGTCATGGATTCCAACGGAAACTTCCGCGACATGACGGACGTCCTAAAAGATGTAGAAAATGCTACAGATGGAATGGGAGATGCACAGAAACAGGCGGCTCTCATGTCAACATTTACGTCTGACTCCATTAAGGGCTTGAACATGCTTCTTAATACCGGCGCTGATCAGGTAGCTGGTTATGAGGAGAGTCTGAGAAATTGTTCAGGTGCGGCTTCTGATATGGCAGATACTATGCAGGATAACCTGCAGGGTAAACTGACAGAGCTTAGCTCTGCCACAGAGGGACTGGGAATTGCAGTGTATGATTACATTTCAGGTCCCTTACAGGACGGCGTGGAATTACTCACGGATGTTGTGTCTGGATTGACAGACGCGATTACGCCTCAGAAAGATGCAATGGAAGAGATGTATGATGACGTCATACAGTCTTCGCAGAAAGTAGCTGATAATGTACAGGCCATTGACGATCAGTTTACCGGAACCCTGGATTCAGTGGAAAATGTTGGGGCTTTAGCCGCTAGGTTGGAAGAGCTAAATAGCGTTGAAGATAGAACGGCTGTTCAAAAACAGGAAATGGCTGCTATCGTGGAAAAACTGTCTCAGTCTATTCCAGAACTGGCAGGAGCTTATGATTCTGAAAATGATAAGCTGAATGTAACAAATGATGAACTGGAAAAGCTGGTAAAAAATTATCAGGATGTAGCAGTTCAACAGGCTCTTGTTAAAGCTACTCAGGATCTTGTGAATGAGTCTTTGGAAGCCCAGAAAGTAAAAGACCAGGCAGAAGAACAAAAGGAAATTGTTGAAAAAAGACTAGATCTGCTTAAGCAGGAACTGGAATTAAATAATAGAATTCAGAATGAGAGAAGTCAGGGAAATTGGGACACAGATTATAAAACTGAAGCATTAAAACTGTATGAGCAGGCTTTGAATGATGGAGCAATAACTCTGACAGAATATGAACAGGCTGAAAAAAATCTGGCCAATGACCAGTTGGAGAATCGTTTTGCAGTATTGACAGGACAGGTAAGCCAGAGCGGAGATGCAACTGGAATTCTGGCAACCAGTGTAGAAGAGCTGACCGACCAAGAAGATGAATTAAATGGCGTCATCGATACACAGAACCAGACACTGGAAGAAAACGAAAAGAAGAAGGAAGATTATACTGAAAGTGCCGAAAAGCTCATAAAAACCACAAAAGACGGTACTGACGCAACAGAAGATAACACAGAAGCTCAGGGAGATAATACCGATGCAATTAATGCTACAGGTGTAGCTGCAATAGGTGCTCAGAGCGCTCTGGAAGGATTCAACAAAACCATGGAACGTTCCCAGGAAGCTGCGGACGCTGCCAAGACAGCCATGCGCCAGATTCTGGATGAATACAATTCCACCATGGATTCTATCAAAGCTGATTTGCAGGATAAAATCAGTTTTGCAGATAAATTCGATGGTGGGGATGATATCACCACAGAACAGATGAACGAAAACCTGCAGTCCTGGGTTGATGGAATCCAGAACTATCAGCAGAATCTCCAGCGTCTTAAAGAAGCCACAGATGAGAGCGGGCAAGCAATCTTTTCCGCAGAGTTTATCCAGGCAATCCAGGAGCAAGGAACTGATGCGGCTAATATGCTCCAGCACATGGTATGGACTCTGGACAATCAGGGTGAGTACGGCGTAGAACAGTTGAAAGGCATATCCAAAAAGTGGACTGATGCCATGGATATATCAGAAGATACAGCAACTGTAATGGCAGCTAATAAGACCGCCTATGAGATGGCAATGGGAGATCTTGGTTCTTCAGATATTGATTTTTCTGATTTGCGCGAGTCCATTGATAACGCCGTTGCTTCAGCAGTGGAAGGCTGGGCTGAGCTTCCAGCGGCCACCCAGGAATCCCTCATGCAGACCGTACAGATGGCACAGGAATGCGGTGTGCAGATCCCAGAGGGACTTGCAGAGGGAATTGCAAGTGGTGAAATCACTCCTCAGCAGGCAATAGATCAGCTGAATGGAACCATTGAAGGAACAATCCAGGGCGTTGCGGAAATTGCCAATAAAGCCGGTATCCAGATCCCGGAAGAAATCCAGGCTGGAATTAATGCCGGTGGTACGCAGGCAGTATCCGCTATGCAGGAGCTTCTGGCACTGATCCAGCAGCAGGCAGCAGATGCACAGTCTGCAGGTGAAGATGTTGGTACTGCTGTAGGAGAAGGAACCCAGAATTCAATTAAAGATCAGCAGTCTGGCGTTGAACAGGCTGGTGGCGAGATGGCGTCCGCCGGAGCAAAGGCAGCCGAAGAGAAAAAAGGCGAATATGAAAAAGCCGGAAGCGTAGCTGCTCAGCAGTACCAGACAGGTATCAATTCTGGAAAAAGTGGTGCAATCAGTGCAGCTGGAACCATGGCAGGACAGGCGGAATCTGCTGTTAGGACCTATCAGAATAGCTTTTACACTGCGGGATATAACGCAGCTGCTGGTGTAGCACAAGGTATATCAGCAGGCCAGTCCCAGGTCATCAGCGCTTCAATAAGAATGATCAATGCAGGTATTGCCGCAGCCAAGGCAGCAGCAGAGATCCATTCTCCATCAAAGAAATTTGAGAAAGAAGTCGGCTATCAGTTACCTGCAGGTACTGCATCTGGTATAACTAAAAACACAAAGGTAGCAACTGCAGCCGCTGGAAAAATGTCAAAGGCTGTGTTGAAAAACGCCACAAGCTGGCTTAAGCAATACAATAAGAGCCATGAAGTGTCCTTGGACAATGAAAAATGGTACTGGCAGCAGATACGTGATACAGCTGTGAAAGGATCCACAGCCTATAAACAGGCAACCTCTCAACTTAATAAGCTTAACAGCAGTTCCACGATCAGCAAGGCACTGAGCAGCAGTATAAAGAACAATTTTGGCGTATCCAAAGAAAAAGTTACCGGATCCGGAGATAATCAAAAGAAAACTACTAAGGACGCAGAAACTTATAATTCTGAAGTCCTCAGTGCTGCTGAAAAACGGCTGGAAAAGTACAAGACATTACATGCTGCCTCTTTAGCCCAGGAGAAAAATTACTGGACCACCGTTCGAAAGAATTTAAAGAGCGGAACGGATGCCTGGTATGAAGCAACACAGAAGATCCAGGAACTGGACACTCAGATCTACGAGGAAAAGCAGGAGAAACAGGAAGAGGCAGCCAAAGCCAGAGAGGAAGCTGCAAAGACCCAGGCTTCAGTACAGAAATCCCTTCTGGAGACCTACCAGACCTATTATTCTATGTCCGCCAGGGCAGAGATGGAATATTGGGATATTGCCAGAAAACAGTTCACAGCCGGCACGGATGAGCGCATAGAAGCAGATAAAAAGTACCTGGAAGCCAAAGAAGATTACGAAAAAGAAAAGCTGCAGCTTGATGAAGATTACAATGATAAGCGGGAAAAGCTTGAAAAAGAACTAAATGAGACCATACAGGAACTGGAAGAAAAAAGGGACAGTGCCATAGCTGATCGGAAGAAAGACATCCTTTCATCCATGAATAACTATGATGCCTGGGATGCTTCCGGATATACTGCAGATCGTCTGATTTATAATATGAATACCCAGGTTGAGGGACTGAAACTGTGGGAAACCCAGTTGCAGGAACTGAGCGGAAAGGGACTTTCAGAGGGGCTGCTGCAGGAACTGAAAGACGCAGGACCAGAAGCAGCCGCCAATATTTACAGCCTGAATCAGATGACTGCAGAGCAGCTGGATGAATTTAACAAGCTTTGGGAAGAAAAGCAGGAGATAGCAGACCGGCAGGCAAAAAAAGATACACAGGCTTCGCGGGACGCCATCGATCAGCAGATAAGTGACACCAGGAAAGATTACAAGAAACAGTTGGATGATCTGGCGGCTGAAAATGCTTCTGCGGTTGCAAAGCTGAATGAGGGCTTATCTACAGGTCTAAAGTCTCTGGTGGAACAGGCTGGCCAGATTGGTGAGGACATTGTAGGGAGTCTGATCGCCGGAATTCAGAATGCAGGAACCGGCGGGACATTGCTTGATGTAAATGTATCGCCGGCTGGAAAAAATGTGTCAGCTTCTTCTGGAACCAGTGGAGCAACTGCTTCCGGCTCAGCTTCTTCCGGATCCGGCACTTCTGGAAATATATCCAAGACAGAAATTGCGCCGGCGCAAAAGAAAGAACTGGATAAAGTGACTGTGGGCGCAGCTGAGGAACCGGCAGAGATTGCAGAAGTACAGAAGCTGATAAATGCAGGCAAGGCGCATAAGAAATCTGTGTCGGATGCAGAGAAAAAGAAACATTCAGATATGTGGCAGTATATTGTAAAAAAATATGGCAGGAGTGTGAATGATTCCACTGTAAAAAAGATAGCAGATGCCCTTAGCGTGGAAGCGGATGCAAAGCCGTCATCTAAGCAGAAGAAAGCTATACTGGCAGCGATGAAAAAGCGGGGACTTCGAACCGGAACAGAGAATATCCTGGAAGATCAGCTGGCATGGCTCTTTGAAAATAACGCCCAGGAATATGTACTTCGCAAATCGGATGGAGCAATCATGCAGAATATGCTTACCGGGGATAAAGTGATCAATCCACAGGGGGCAGAAAATCTTTATAATTTTGCCACAAACCCGGATCAGTTCCTGGCAGACAGATCTCTGGATGTAGGGAATGCCGGAATTGAAAAGCTTAACAGGCTGATCCGGCAGCAGTCTGAACGGCAGATGAAGCGGGCTGGAAGCTCACAGGCAGATAATGCCGATATTTTGAACAAAATGGATTCAATGATGAGAACCATGGAATCCATGACGGAGAGCATGATAAGCACCATGAAGAACTTAAAGGTATTCATGGATAAAGACAAATTGGTCGGAGAAATCCGGGAAGACATGAATACCAAGAATGAAATGGCAGCTACAAGACATACAAGGGGGCGGCTGAGATGAAAATAAATGGCTGGGATATATCCGGGGCACAGGCCAGGCAGTGGAATGTGACTCCGGCTTTTTCGAATATCGAAAATGAAAGCGAATGGCAGAGGGGCAGCCCACTGCCATTTTTCGTCAACGGTTCCATCGGGTTCAAAACAATACAGATCACTTTTCTGGTATATGGCGCGGATCGGAATGAAATCCTGCAGAACTGCAGCACCTTGCTTTCCAAGATGATGTCCGAGTCGGTCATCCTGGAACTGGATAAGTTCGACCATAAATTTTGCGGATATATGGTAAAACATGATTTTGCTGAAAACCCACTTGGAAAACTGCGGGTAACATCCAATAGACTGAGCAGGATTACGGTTGATTTTTCGTGCTATGAATACGCTGAAAAACCGGATGGTTCTCCATATTCACAGTCTGCTTCCGGAATGTTGGAAATAGCAATAACAAACCCTGGAAATATCTGGACGCCCTGCATAGTGGAAATTACTCCGCGTGCTGCAGGTACGTCAGCATTCACGGTTAAGGGGATTAATCGTAATCCGGATACAGGGGAGAGCCTGCCGGTTACAATCAGGAATACAACAAAGGATAAAACCGTTATCCTGGATGGTGAAACCGGAAAAATCACAGAGGCAGGAGTAAATAAATCCGCTGATGTAGACATCTGGAGCCTGCCGGTTCTTATGCCAGGAACGAACAGAATCACATTGGATAATACCTGGATGGATATCACGGTTAAATACCGTCCAAGATTTATGTAATTGCGGAAAAAATCGACAGGAATGTTGAAAAAACATAAATTTTTCAAAGAAATATGTGCGTTAAGGAGGATTTTTGAAAGTGACAAATCAGGAAATGATATTAGCATACAATGGAATTATGCAGTTCCAGAATATGGAACTAAAGAAATTTGAAGAATCCGGGAAGAAAATTCTTTCTGGAAAAATTCAGCTTGCTTTTTCAATTAATAAAAATAAAGCAGCAATTGTTCAGGCTCTGCAGCCGTATGAGGAAACGAAAAAATCAATCATTGAAGAGTGCAGAGACACAGCCGCAGAGCGGAAAGCCTGGGAGGAAGAGCAAAAAGCCGCAGAGGCAGAAAAACGACCTGTGCAGGATATAAGCATAAGTCTCCGACCAGGTAAAAGTATGGAAGAGTATCAAAGAAAACTTAATGAGCTGGCAATCCAGGAAACCGATTTTGAGCCTAAAAAAGTGCCATTATCATTATTTGAAGGGCTGGATCTGACCAGCACAGAGCTGGAACCGTTTATTTTTATGATTTCTGAAGATTAAAAGAAGGAGGCCCTATGCTTAAGATCTACGATACAAACCACAATGCCATAGGGCATATTGTTAAATACAAGGATTTAAAGATTGAGGGCGACGTTACCACTGGTGACCGGACGCTCTCTTTTACATACATGGCTCGTCACCATGAAATCTGTGAGGAATTCTATATTGAGACTCAGGATGATGAGTATGTAGTAAAAGAAAAAGGTGTGAGTACAGATGGATTTCTTTCTTTTGTAGCGGTACTGAACCTGGAAGAACTGGAAGCTAAACCATGGAGCTCTTTCAGCATTGTAGATTCCACAATTTCGGATGCTGCCAAGCTTGCCCTGGCCGGATCTGGCTGGACAGTGGGTGAATGCACGGTGACAAAGAAAAGAAATGCAGGCATCCTGCAGACGAATACGCTTGGAGTAATCCAGAAGCTGTGCACCGCATTCATGTGTGAAGTTGTTTATGACACCAAGAAAAAGACGGTATCATTTTATGAGCAGGTCGGACAGGATAAGGGAACCTTTTTCCTTACCGGGCTCAATCTTAAAAGACTGCAGAGAAAAGGCAGTTCCTACGATTATTACACAAGAATTATTCCAATTGGACAGGATGGACTTACCATTGAGACTGTAAACGATGGAAAGAACTATCTGGAAAATTATCAGTACACGAAAAAAGTTAAGACATACATCTGGAAAGATGAATCCTATACGGATGCTACAGCATTGAAGGAAGATGCAGAAGCGAAACTGAAGGATCTGTCTAAGCCGGAAGTATCTTACAGCGCTGATATTATCAATCTGGCGAAACAGAAAGCTGGATACAGTGGATTCTCTTTTTCTCTGGGAGATACAATCACATTGATTGATGCCGCTACCGGGATACGTGAAAAACAGCGGATTATCAAGCTTACACAGTATCCGCAGGATCATACGAAAGATGAGTGCGAACTGGCGAATAAGCTTCCGTCCTTCGAAGAAGCCAGGGAAAAGCTCCAGGCGGCACAGGAGATTATCAATACTGTAATCAGTGATGATGGACGGTATACAGGAACGATCAATGTATCGGATATTTTGCATTTTGAAGAGGGTGTATCCGGAAGTGGTGCGGTTGGAAATCTTCAGGGACTATATAATGCTCTGAATGGAGATCTGTCTGAGTTAAAAGTATCTGTTGGACAAATTGAAACCAACTACATTAAAGCGGAAGACGCTGATCTAAAATATGCAACAATAAAAAAGCTGGAAGTGGAACAGGAAAAAGTAAAAAATCTGGATGTATTATACGGAAACATCAAGAATCTTCTTTCCGGAGCTGCCGGTATCGGAGAACTACAGAATATTCACCTTACATCACAGAATGCAGTATTGGAAGAAGCTTTAATTAAAAATGCAGTAATTCAATATGTTTCTGTGGGAGATTTACAGGCTGGAACAATCCTTACAAGCAAATTCACCATAATGGATCCAGATGGAGGACTTCTAATCAAAGGTCCCACAGCGCAGTGGAGTGACAAAAACGGAAATGTTCGTATTCAGATTGGTCAGGATGTCAGGAAGAATTTTACATTTTCTTTATTTGATGAGACTGGTACTGGTGTACTTATTGATTCAACCGGAATCAAGGAAAAAGCCATTGCTGACGGTTTGATCGTAAATAAGATGGTATCCGATGATGCAGCCATTGCCGGCACAAAGCTTGATATTCCGTCTGTGGTATCGGCAATTAATGGAAGTGATTCAACTATTAAGAGCAGCCGGATCTGGATGGATGAATCTGGACAATCTTTGAACCAGATGTATACCCGGCTGGATCAGAATATTACAGTTATTGATCGGAGCGCCTCAGAAGCCAAAAAGACAGCAGCGGCTGCAAACAGTACTGCATCTGCAGCAGCGGATACTGCACAGCAGGCGCTTTCAGTATTATCAGGTATCTCTACTCTGGATGCTCTTGGAGCTTCCCTGGATAATGATTCTCATGTGGTTCATACCAACACGGATGGATCCGGGGGAGATTACAGCGATTGCTATACAAGGATGACGGTGTATTTAGGAGATACGGATGTATCATATGATGCGGTTTTTGAAGTGACGGTATCAGAAGGAGTTTCCGGTAACTGGAATGCGAAGCTTAGAACATATTATGTAAAATCAATGTCCACGGATGATGGATATGTTGATATAGAAGCAGTGTATGGCTCCGGTGAAAGATATTTAACTACCAGGTCAGGTTTGCGACTGACTACCCGATCCGGTGCTTACCTTACTGCAATATGCGGTGGCTCACGCATCAAAAAGAGATTTTCCATCAGCAAAGCGAAAGACGGAAAGATTGGTATTAACTACAATCTGCGGGCGTCTGTTCTTGCTATCTGTAAGCAAAAAGATGGAAAAACATTGATTCCGGCAAGTGTGACTTTTTCCGCGCTGGAGTTGGATAATGGTACAGTACACAGCTATACAGGGCGGTACAAAGTGGAAGAGTCCACAGATGGCATAAATTATACCGTAAAATATCAGCCGACTGCTGATGAATTGCAGAAGGTTTATACACCTTCAAGTTCTGACATTAAAGCAATTCGCGCTACATTATACGCCGCAGGCAGCAGTACACAGGAGCTGGACAGCCAGACAGTTATTGTTCTGGCAGATGCAGAAGGTCTGAGTAGTGATATAGCCGCTGCTCAGAAGACTGCAGACCAGGCTAAGGAAGCCATTGCAACAACTCAGCAGAAAGTAGCGAAGATAGAATCAAGTGTAAAAGGCTTTGAGGCATCTTTGAAGGAAACAAATTCGGAACTTCAAGGTGTAACAGATGGAACGCTTCTGTATAACATTCGGTACTTGGACAACGGAAATGACACCACGACATTGTACGCGACAGTCTACCAAAAGGGAAAGGATGTAACAAAGAACTATCCGGACAAATGGTTTACCTGGAGGCGAAAGACTGAATCAGGAGAATACTATCTGGGATATGGCTATCAAATTACAGTTCAGAACAAAGATTACGAATTCGGCGGCGCCTGCGCCGGCAGATTCACAACCTACGACACATATAACCTTACAACTAAATCCGGAAAATATCTTACCACAAGATCCGGAAAACAAATAACAATATGGAGGGAAAACTAATATGGCAGATCAAGCAATAAATGCACTTTCAACCAAAACAGCCCCAGAAACCTCAGATCAGCTGCTCCTTGTTGGCGCAGGAGAACCACAGCTGATTGACTACGATAAATTGGCAGATGCGATTCTGAATAAAATTACATCAAAAAATTATGCTTTGGATGCCGGAACAATGACACTTCCGGCGGCGCTTAACGCGCTAAATGGCAAGTCATCTTTTATATCGAAA
>ERZ1035014.432-NODE-432-length-19363-cov-18.381189_pt1 | contig 19363 bp, 10 predicted proteins | sample MGYA00520620_ERZ1035014 | MGnify/ENA primary metagenome ERZ1035014 (study PRJEB33766, sample SAMN09781744) | gut metagenome | biome: gut microbiome | host: Homo sapiens | place: Madagascar | study: EMG produced TPA metagenomics assembly of the PRJNA485056 data...
GTGATCACAATACCTTTATCAAGAACTTCCAGGCGCAGGTGCCTATGGTAACAAGCAAGCCTATCATGGTAACGGAGATAGATTGGAGTCCTAATGATCCTGATAGAGCTAACGAAGGACACTACAATGAGTGGAACCAATGGGTGGCTCCGAATTTCGGCACTTGGGCAACGGCTTCAACGTCAAAGTGGGGCTTGGCATGGAAGGCTGTGCATGACCATTTTGGCAATATCGGCATGACCATCACCCATCCACAGGAATATTTTGATATTGATGAGTACTTGAAAAGTGGAAAGGTACAGCCTGGTTTGCAAAATGCCAAGAAACATGGTCTCTTTGAGGAGTGCTGCTCCTATGCTTGCTTCAACTGGTACAAGGAATGGTATTTGAAACAAAATACAACAGGAATTAAACAAACAGAAACTCAAGCAGACGTGGTTTCCACCTTATATTATAATATAGAAGGAAAAGAGGTAGAAAAGCCAACTGCTGGTGTTTATATAATAAAACAACTGTTAAGTAATGGAAAAATACGTTCTCGCAAGGTTTTTCTAAAATGATAAACTTTCTGTTACACCACGCAAAGTGAGTTTCGAAAGAAATCCATACCTTTGCCGCCGTGAATAATCAATTTTAGTGCACGCCTAAATTTTTAAAGCATAAATCAAAAATGAATAGAACATGATTGAACAAGTGTTAACAATGAAACGGACAGCAGCCTTATGCTTGATGGGGGCTTTCTGCAGCTTGAATGTTCAAGCCCAGAAAATCCATGTCAAGGGTAATCTTGTTGACGGTACAGGTGAACCTCTTATAGGTGCCACTGTAAAAGTAAAAGGTAATGCCAGCGTCGGTGCGGTCACCGACTTTGACGGTAACTTCAGCATCGATGTGCCTTCTGAAAACTCTTCTCTCGTATTTACCTACGTAGGTATGAAGACCAAGGAAGTGAAAATCGGTAAGAAGAGAGAGTTTAAACTTTCATTGGAAGACGACAATGCCATCGGCGAAGTCGTAGTCGTTGGTTATGGTCAGCAGAAGAAGGCATCTGTCGTGGGTTCCATCACCCAGACCACAGGTGAGGTCTTGGAGCGTGCCGCTGGTGTCAGCGACATTGGTGCAGCCTTGACGGGTAACCTCCCTGGTGTTACTACCATGCAGGGTAATGGTATGCCTGGTGAGGAGGAGCCACAGATTATCATTCGTGGTTCTAGCTCTTGGAACAACAGTGACCCTCTCGTCCTCGTCGATGGTATCGAGCGTCCTATGAGCAGTGTGGATATCTCTTCTGTGGAGAGTATCTCCGTATTGAAGGATGCTTCCGCTACAGCCGTCTATGGTGTGAAGGGTGCCAATGGTGTCATCTTGATTACCACCAAGCGTGGTCAGGAAGGCAAGGCTAAGATTGACGTAGGTTTCAATACTACATTGAAGTCTCCTTCTAAGTTGCCTAACAAGTACGACTCTTACGATGCCTTGATGCTCCGCAACAGAGCTATCGAGCATGAGTTGGGCGTGACTCCTGAGTCTTGGGCAAACATCCGCTCACAGGAATTTATCAACAACTACCGCAATCAGACCACCCAGGAACAGCGTGAGCGTTATCCTAACGTGGATTGGCAAGATGCCCTCTTCAAGGATGCGGCTATGTCTTACAATGCCAATGTCAATGTAAGTGGTGGTACCAAGTTTGTAAGATACTTCGCTTCTGCCGACTATGTACATGAGGGTGACCTCTTCCGTGTATATGACAATGGACGTAACTACAAGTCAGGATATGGCTTCGACCGTATCAACGTACGAAGCAACTTGGACTTCACCATCACTCCAACTACGACCTTGAAGGTGAACCTCGCCGGTTCCAATGGTGTGAAGAAGGCTCCTATGCTCAATGATATCAATAGTAATGATGCTTGGCAGATGGGCCAGCAGTGGTCAGGTGCTTATAATATCGCTCCAGACGTCTTCCTTCCAAAGTACTCAGATGGAACATGGGGTTATTACGATGCAGTTTCCAACACCACCAACTCGGCGATGATACTTTCTACAGGTGGTGCTTCTAAGACCACTACCACTCGTATCAACACCGACTTCACCTTGGAACAGAAACTCGACTTCATCACCAAGGGCTTGAATTTCCGTGCTACGGTATCTTGGGACAATAACTTCATCGAGGTAAAGCGTGGTATCAATGATGCCAACAATAATCCTGTTCAGAAATGGATCGATCCTGATACAGGTGTTGTTAGTTATAGATATAAGAATGAGACGAACAATAAGTTTGATTATCAGCAACCTCTGGGTTGGACAACAATGGCAGGTGAGGTCAACAACTCTGCTACCGTTCGCAACCTCTACTATCAGGCACAGCTCAACTGGGCACGCAAGTTTGGCAAGCACGACGTTTCTGCCATGGGTTTGTTCTCACGCCAGGAAAATGCTAGAGGTAGTGTCATTCCTACCTATCGTGAAGACTGGGCATTCCGTGCAACCTATAACTATGATGGTCGCTACTTCATCGAGTACAATGGTGCTTACAACGGATCAGAGAAGTTTAGCAAGGATAATCGCTTCGCTTTCTTCAATTCAGGTGCTATTGGTTGGACTGTTACTGAGGAGAAATTCATGAAGAATCTTCGTGATAAGCACATCATCGACATGTTGAAGTTCCGTGCATCATATGGTGAGATTGGTGATGACAACTTGGGTGACCCATTCCTCGATAGCAACCGTTGGTTGTATATGAGCCAGTGGGCATACGGTGGCAACACCATCATGGATGAAAAGTACAACAAGAGTATCTATACTTGGTATCGTGAGGCTTCCATCGGCAATGAAAACGTGAAGTGGGAGACTGTTAAGAAGTTGAACATTGGTGCTGACTACGGTTTCTTGGGTGGTTTGATTACAGGTTCCTTCGATGTCTTCCGTGATGTTCGTGACGACATCTTGGTACGTGGTAACGAGCGTTCCGTTCCTTCTTATCTCGGTGGTTCTGCGCCAACAGCTAACTTGGGTAAAGTTCGTACCACAGGTTATGAGTGGGAAGTAAAGCTCAACAAGACCTTTGCTAATGGTCTTCGTCTTTGGGGTAACTTCAATATGACCCATGCCAAGAACAAGGTGCTCATCAAGGATGACCCAGGTATGGCACCATCCAACTTGAGACAAGCAGGCTATGCCATCAACCAGACCAAGGCTTGGTTGAGCAATGGTTACTTGAACAACATCGATGACTTGTATGGCTCTCCTGCCCATGATGTGAATGAGAACTACCGTTTGGTAGGTGACTATTACATCATCGACTACAATGGTGATGGTATCGTGGATGCCAACGATAAGGCTCCATACGGCTATAGCAACAGTCCTCAGAACACTTACAATGCCACCATCGGTTTCGAGTGGAAAGGTTTCTCAGCGTTTGCTCAGTTCTATGGTGTCACCAATGTAACTCGTGAGGTAAGTCTTACCAGCTTTGGCAGCAAGTTGAATACCGTCTTTGATCAAGGCTCTTGGTGGGATAAGGACAATACCAATGCTGATGTGCGAGTTCCACGTTGGGGAGCGACGACCTCTAATTATAGCAATGGTACCCAGTTCCTATATGATGGTTCTTACATCCGTCTGAAGAATGTGGAAATCGCTTACACTTGGACAAAGGGATGGATCAAGCACTTGGGAATCAACTACCTGAAGGTCTATCTCAATGGTAATAACCTTTGGCTCTGGACACGTATGCCAGACGACCGTGAGTCAAACCTCTCTACATGGGGCTCACTTGGAGCTTATCCTACTGTAAGACGTTTCAACTTAGGTGTCAAGTTTACATTGTAATTTTTAAAGAGAATATAAATGAACAAGAATATTAAAAACATACTATATACAGGTTGTCTAGCCCTGACGCTCACCACATCGTTGAGTTCCTGCGAGGATTACTTGGATAAGTCGCCAGAGGCAACGGTGTCTTCTGAGGATGCTTTCAAGACCTTCAAGAATTTCCAAGGATTCATCGAGGAAATCTACAACTGTGTACCTGACAAGGTGAAGTGTAACTATTGCCCTTCTTGGAATTGGGGTGACGATGAAGTTTTCAACTCGAAGGCTGATGGCGAGATGACTCATCAGATGGACTTGGGAAACTTCCGTAACATCTATGAGAATGGATATGCTTCTTGGTTCTATCGTGCAGGTAGTGATCCAACGAAGGTAGATGCCAAGTCTCACTCTATCTATCCTCATGCTTGGTATTGCATCCGTAAGTGCAACTTAGGTCTTGCTAATCTCGACAAGTTGACAACCGCTACCCAAGAGGAGAAAAACTTGATTGCTGGTCAGCTTTATTTCTTCCGTGCATGGTGGCATTTCGAGATGATGCAGCAGTTGGGTGGTCTTCCATACATCGATCAGGTGCTGGATGCCAGTGGTAAGTTGACCTTGCCTCGTCTCTCTTATCAAGAATGTGCAGCCAAGGCAGGAGAGGACTTCCGCAAGGCTGCCGACCTGTTGCCTATCGATTGGGATAAGACCACAGCTGGTAAGCAGACCTCTGGTCATAACCAACTTCGCATCAACAAGATCATGGCATTGGGCTATCTTGGCAAGAACTATCTCTGGGCAGCCAGTCCTTTGATGAAGAATGGTGCAAAACTCGGAGCTGTTAAGAGTGAGATCACATACGATTATGATGCAGAGTATAGCCAGAAGGCAGCTGAGGCTCTCGGCGAGTTGCTCAACTTGGTAGAGGGTGGTCAGACACAGTATGCTTTAGCATCCTATAATTATGACGATATTTATAATCACGTCATCTCTTCCAGCGAGTCTTCTAGCTTCGATGACATCTTCTACACCGTCAATCAGAATTACCAGATGCCTGGTTCTACAGAAGCTATCTTCCGTGGTCCATGTGATGAGAATAGATGGGCTTCACCTTGGAACCATGGTAAAATATTTGGTCCAAAGATGAATGGCATCGTTCCTCATGACAATGTCATCCACCAGCCTACAGCCAACTTGGTAGAGGCTTATGGTATGGCGAATGGCGAGCCTGCTTTCTTGATAGAGAATGGCGAGTTGGTGCCTAATCTTGCAGGTGGTTTCGACCCAGAGCATCCTTGGAAGAACCGTGATCCTCGTTTCTATCACGACATCGTATATGATGGATGTAAGTTTATCAATGATGATGGTAGCGCAGCAGGTGTATTGAAAAATTATATCTATTGTAACCTTTCTTCATCAGAATCTACCACCTCAGATGGGATGCAGACAATGCGTAGCGTAGAGAATGGTAGCCAAACGGGGTACTTCATTCAGAAATTGGTTCCTCATACTGCAAATTCTGTTGATCAATATTACGACAAGGCTTTTAATGGCTATTTGCCTTATATGCGTCTTGCCGATATCTACTTGATGTATGCTGAGGCTTGCGCCGCCACCTCTGGTGCGCAAGGTAAGTCATCCAACTTTAGCAAGACAGCTGAGGCTGCCATCAATACCATTCGTGATCGCTGTGGTGCAGGTCATGTGGCAGCTGAATATGTAGCCAATGCTCACAAGTTCATGGACGAAGTTCGTCGTGAGCGTGAGGTGGAGTTGGCTTTCGAGGGAATGCGTTTCAATGACTTGCAGCGTTGGTTGCTCTTGACGGAGGCTCCTTACAATACCAAGTACGAACAAGTGTTTGAGCGTGTCAGCAGCGACCCTAAACATCCTGAGGATGGACAAGTGGCAGGCTATGGCAAGAAGGTTATCATCAAACGTGACTTCACCGCCAAGCACTATTGGTTCCCATTCCCAACCGATCAGACTCAACTCTATGCAGAGTTCCCACAGAATCCTGGTTGGTAAGCAATACTATAATATATCAAATTAATAGATGATCGTATGAATTCAACATTCAAATCATATAATTACAAGTTGTTTGTCGCAGGTCTTGTGGCTTTGGCTCCATTGAGTGCCGATGCCAAGACGGCGCAAGCAGACGAAACCGACTCGCTGAACGCTGACAAGGAGATGGTTCAAGTGGCTTACCGTCAGGTGGCTAAGGATGAACTCCTCGGTGGTGTCTCTGTGGTCGATGTAGAGGACTTGATGAAGAAAGACTACCATACCTATAGCCTTGACAACATGCAAGCGTTGGTAGGTGGTTGGAATGGCAACTCACTCTGGGCACAGGATGCCAACAACGCAGGCTACTTAGTCTTGGTAGATGGCGTGCCACGTGAGGCAACCAATGTACTTCCATCAGAGATTTCTCAGATTACTTTCCTCAAGGGTGCTCAGGCTGTGGTACTCTATGGTAGCAAGGCTGCCAAGGGTGCTATCCTCATCACCACCAAGCGAGGTAAGGTGGATGGCATCAAGGTAGATGTCACTGCCAATACAGGCTGGTATGTAGCCAAGTCTTATCCTGAGTATCTTAGCTCAGCTGAGTACATGACCTTATATAATAAGGGACGTGCCAGCGATGGCTTGTCTCCTCTCTATAAGGACGAGATTTATGACTTCGGTGCTGGCGATAATCCTTACCGTTATCCTAATGTAGATTACTACTCTTCTGATTACATCAGAAAGGCATTCAATCGCTCTGAGGCTACCGCTGAGATCGAGGGTGGTGGTAAGCGTGCTCACTTCTACAGCAACATCAATTTCTATCGAGTAGGGGATGTCTTCAAGTTTGGTGAGGCTAAGCACAACCATACCAACCGTTTCAATGTACGTGGTAATGTAGATGTCAACATCAGTGATGATATCAAGGCTTATGTCAATGCCAATGCTACATTCTATGATGCAAGCTCTGCCAAGGGTAACTATTGGTCAACTGCCGCTTCTATGCGTCCAAACTATCCACAGAATGCAGCTCCATTGATACCAATTGATTATATCTCTCCATCGGCAACCAATGCCTGGGCTTTGATCAACAATGCTAACTTGATAGATGGTAAGTACTTCTTGGCAGGTAGCCAGGAGAACTCTACCCATATCTTTGGTGACATCTATTCAGCTGGTAAGACTAAATATACAAGCCGCCAGTTCCAGTTCGACACAGGTATCAAAATCAACTTGGCGAAGTTACTCAAGGGCTTGTCCTTCGAGACAAAGTTTGCAGTCGATTACGCCACCTCTTATAATACCTCTTTCGACAATAATTATGCGGTGTATATCCCAACTTGGGCAAACATCAATGGTAAGGATGAAATCGTAAGCTTGAAGAAGGAAGGCGATGACAAGCATCCTGGTGTGCAGAACATCAGTAATAGTGTGGATAACCAGACGATGCTCTTCTCTGCGCAGTTCAACTATCAGAATACATTCAGCAAGGTGCATAACCTTTCTGCCATGTTGATTGCCTCTGGTTTCCAGCAGACCAAGTCGGCTGTTTATCACAAGAACTCAAGTGCCAACCTAGCTTTGGATGCGTCTTACAACTACGCCCAGAAGTACTATCTCGACTTCGGTATGGCAGCCATCCATTCAGCACAGTTGGCTCCAGGTCATCGCGAGGCTCTTTCACCTTCCTTAACCTTGGGCTGGAGATTGAAGAATGAGAATTTCTTGAAGGACAGCAAGGTGGTGGATGATATGATGATCAGTGCATCCTACAGCGACATCAAGCAAGATATAGACTTTGCTGTTAATGACCAGCGTTATTATCTCTATATGCCAGCTTGGAGCCAGACTTACGGATATGCTTGGGCTGATGGTGGTACCAACCAATATGCCTATTCTACCAAAGGTGGAAATAATGACTTGGGATTTATCAGCCGTAAGGAGTTCTCAGTCAACTTCCGTACATCTTTGTGGCAGAAATTGCTGACCTTGGATGCCAACTTCTTCGTAACGACAACCGATGGCTTGTTGGTTTCCAATCCAACTTACTATCCATCTTACTTGAGTAATGGTTATCCTACAGGTGGTTTCATTCCTGTGGTCAACTTCAATGCCGACTGTCGTACAGGTTTCGACTTTGCGTTGACAGCCAACAAGAAGTTTGGTGAGGTAGATTTGGCACTCGGTGTAACCGGTACTTATTATACTACCAAGGCCACCAAGCGTGACGAGGTCAACCTCTATGATTATCAGAATCGTCAAGGTCAGGCGCTCGATGGCATCTGGGGATTCAAGACCGCAGGCATTTTCCAGAGTAAGGAAGAGATAGCTGAGTGGGCTGACCAGAGCAAACTGGGTAATGAAGTGAAGCCTGGTGACTTGAAGTACATCGACCAGAATGGTGACAACGTCATCGACTCCAACGATATGGTATATCTCGGCAAGGGTGGCTGGTATGGTTCTCCATTCACAATGGGTATCAACTTCACCGCCAAGTGGAAGGGATTCACCTTCTTCGCCTTGGGAACAGCCAACTTCGGGGCATACGCATCTAAGTTGTCTTTGGGTGACTACTTCAAGACAGAGGGTGACGTGAAGTACTCTGAGATTGCACGTGATGCTTGGACACCAGAGAACGCTACGACAGCTCTCTATCCACGCTTGGCTTCTAAGTCAACCAACAACTATCAGACCTCTGATTTCTGGTTGTACAAGACCGATGCGTTCCGTTTGGCTAAGGTTCAGGTTACATATGACTTGCCAAGTCGCTTGTTCCAGAAGACCTGGGTGAAGTCACTTTCAGCCTTTGTCAGTGGTTCCAATCTGTTGACTATCTCTGGCAACCGCAAGTGGTTGGAGATGTCAGTAGGTCAAGCTCCTCAGACACGTTATTATAATATAGGTGTCAAGGCATCATTCTAATAACTCATAAAAACGAATTAAGATGAAAATTAAGAATATTATATTATTGGCTGCGCTCTCCTTGTCGTTGGCATCTTGCTCCGACTTGTTTGAGCCTGCCGAGGAGAATAACCGAGGTGTAGAGGCGATGCTTAAGGAGCCTACATTTGCACAAGGTCTCTTGGGCTATGCCTATTCTCATCTGCCATATTCCAATTCGAGCGCGACGGACATTGCCACCGATGATGCAGTGACCAATGATTTGGCTAGCACTTACTCGAAAATGGCGCAAGGTGCTTGGGCTGCTAACAACGACCCAATGAGCCAATGGAATGGTCGCCGTTCTGTTATCCAGTATCTGAACCAATTCCTTGCTATCGCTGACAACGTGAAATGGGCAGATGATCCTATTGCTGCCAAGGTGTTCGCTGAGAGCCGCAAGGGTGAGGCTTATGCTTTGAGAGCTTTGAATCTTTATTATCTCGTTCAGGCTCATGCTGGTTGGTCAGAAGACGGCGAACTCTTGGGTGTGCCATTGTCAACCACTGTGGAAGATGCCAACACCGACTTCAATCAGTCTCGTGCTACCTTCCAACAGTGCATCGACCAAATTAACTCCGACTTGGATGAGGCTATCAAGTTGTTGCCTCTCGACTACAAGCAGCACTCAGAGTCTGAGGTTCCTGCTTACTATAAGGAGTTGGGTGCTTCTTTGAGCGTTTATGACCGTGTGTTCGGTGAGCACTTGGCTGGTCGTATCAGTGGTCGTATCGCTGAGGCTATCCGTGCCCAGGTTGCCTTGATGGCATCTAGCGAGGCTTACAAGGGTGGCAGTGATGTTACAGCTGCCAATGCTGCCGACGCTGCAGCCACGGTTCTCGACCGCATCGGTGGTGTCTCAGGTATGGCTGCCAACGGTAACACCTGGTACACGAATAAGGATGAAATCAAGAAGTTGAAGTCGGGTGCTGTTCCTGCTGAAATCATTTGGCGTAGTAATGTCAATGAGGGTAAGGAAGATTATGACCTCGGTGTTATCCAGGAGAAGAACAATTTCCCTCCTACACTCTACGGAAAGGGTCGCATCAATCCAACTCAGAACTTGGTGGATGCCTTCCCTATGGCGAATGGTTATCCTATCACAGATGAGGAGAATAGTGACTTTGATGACATTGATCCTTATAGCAATCGTGACCCACGTCTCGACCTCTATATCATCCACAATGGTTCAGAGTACAAGGGCAAGACCATCAACACGACAGCAACTGGAGAAACCAATGACGGTCTCAATAAGATTAGTACCTCTACTCGTACTGGTTACTATCTGAAGAAGTTGCTTCGTGACGACTGTAGTGCAGACCCTAACAACCTCAATGCACAGCCTCACTACAATGCCTACATCCGTTACACCGAGATTTTCTTGGATTACGCTGAGGCAGCCAACGAGGCTTGGGGACCAAAGGGTAAAGGTACTCACAACTATTCAGCTTACGATGTCATCAAGGCTATCCGCCAACGTGCTGGCATCACCGATACTGGCTACCTCGATGAATGTGCAGAAGATCAGGCAAAGATGCGTGAGTTGATTCATAATGAGCGTCGCATCGAACTCTGCTTCGAGAACCACCGCTTCTGGGATCTCCGCCGTTGGAAGGCTAATATCGCCGAGACAGCCAAGGGTGTCAACGTAACCGAGGTAGATGGTATTCCTACATTCGAAGAAATCGATGTAGAGACAAGAAATTATAGCGATTATATGTATTATGGTCCTATCCCACAAAGTGAGACGCTCAAGTGGAGCAACTTGAAGCAGAACAAGGGCTGGAATGTAAAGAACAACGACTAATATTAAATACGATTAATTATGAAAATGAAGAAAATCTTAGCTATGGCTGTCATGGGAATCTTGGCATTCGGTTTCTCCTCTTGCGAGAACGGTGATGCAGACTTCCCTGATTACGAGGGTGGTGTCAATGTATATTTCGCCCATCAGTTCCTAGACCGTACCGTGGTCTTGGGTGATGCAGAGACCCTCAACACCACAGACGATAACAACCATATCATCCGTATCGTCTCCACGATGGGTGGTGCTCGTAATGGCAAGAACATCACCTTGAAGGTGGCTGTCGATGAGTCTCTCTGCGACAACCTCTTCTTCGAGGACGGCGTGACTCCAGTGAAGCCAATGCCTACCAACTACTACACCTTGGATGGCAATACCATCAACTATAATGGTGAGATGCTTGGCAGATTGAAGGTGAAGTTGGAGGATGCTTTCTTCGCAGACCCTGAGTGCGTCAAGGGTTCTTATGTGATTCCTGTTCGTATCTTGGAGCAGGTGGGAGCTGACTCTATCCTGAGTGGTAAGCCTATGGTAGATGGTGAGACTCCTTCTAGAACAAACTTGGAGGCATGGTCAAAAACTCCTCAGGATTATGTACTCTACAAGGTAAAGTACATGAACCCTTGGGAGGGCTTCTATCTTCGTCGTGGTACTGATAAGATTACCGAGAATGGTCAGACCAAGGAAGTAACTCGTCAAGGTGCTTCCATCGAGAAGGATGAGGTTTGCCAGATTACCACCAAGAGCTTGACAGAGGCTCTCTTCCCTGTCTCAGTGAGCAAGGTGGAAGGTAAGAATGAAGATGGCAGCGATAAGATTGTGAAATACACCTGCAACTTGAAACTTACTTTTGACAATGATGGCAATGTCACTGTATCTTCTGATACCGAGGGCATGACAGCCACAGGTTCTGGCAAGTTTGAGAAGAAGGCAGCCAAGTTGGCTTGGGGTAACAAGGATCGTGACTTGCTCACCCTCAACTACAAGGTCGATTTCGGTTGTGGCATCACGATGGAGACCAGTGACCAGTTCGTAGCTCAGACTCGTGGCAACATCAATGGTGTCGTCACCTTCAATACTAAATATGTTCAGCAGTAAGATGCTGGGTTAGTATCATCGAAATAAGATTATATCATGAATATGAAAAGAATTAATTTTGGACTAGGCTTGGTAGCTCTCTTGGCTTTGTCTTCATGCGCTGACGACAAGTTCTCAGAGTTCCGTACAGATATGACCCAGAACAAGAAGGACTATCTGTATCTCAACAACTATGAGCCTTTGAAGAAATATGTACAGGATCTGAAAGACGCAGGCAAGTGCAACCCCGACTTTAAGTTGGGCGTTGCGCTCACCGCATCCGAGTTCAATGAGCAAGGTATTGTGTATTGCTTGGCTGGTAGCAACTTCGACGAGATGACCGCCGGCAATGCTATGAAGTATGCTTCTTGTGTGGATAACAAGGGTGTAATGAACTTTGATAATGTCAGTTCCTTTGTTGCCAATGCCAAGGATGCAGGTTTGACCATCTATGGTCATACGCTCGCTTGGCACTCTCAGCAGAACAATAAGTACCTCAACTCTTTGATTGCCGATAAGGAAATCAAGGTGGATCCTAGCCAAAAGGTAGATAAGGTGGATTATGAACTCGACTGCTCTACGCTTTCTAGGTATAGTTGGACGGGCGCTCCTGCTACAGTTACTACTGAGTGGAACAAGGATGGAGCGATGGTTATCACCAATCCAGAGGCTGTAGATCCTTGGTATGTTCTTCAATATTGGTTGGTCAATGGTATTACGTTGACCGAAGGCAAGGAGTATAAGATGACCATCGAGTGTAAGGCTGAAGGTAAGGAAGATGCCAATATCCGCTTTAAACTTGGTGATTGGGGTGGAGGATTCTCCAAGAACTTCTCCATTCCTGTAGGCAAGGGTTATCAGAAGATTGAGTTCAATGTGACTCCTACGATGGCTAGTAATGGTCTCTTCTTCCAGCATGGTGACTTCGTTGGTAAGATTTACTGGAAGTCAGTTACCATTTCTCACTCAGAGGCACCTGTAATGGAGGTGGAGAAAGAGGTATGCAGCCAGAGCTATACTGATGGACCTTTCCCATTCTTTGCAATGGGATGTGAGCCTCCTGTAGTAAATGGTGCCATTCACTTTGTACCAACAGGCACTTGGTCTCAGTTCTTCATCAGCCCAGGAAGCAACAATCACTTGGATGCAGGCAACTATGTCGCTTATCTCGACTTGACTTCATCAGCTGATGCTTCAGGCGTACAGTTGACCGCTCAGAATGGATGGGGTGGTTCGGCTCAGCAGCTGACAGTGAATGTACCTGTTAAGGCAGGTCGTAACAATATCAAGTTGAACCTTCCTGAGGTTGAGGGTGGCAACTATGATTTCATCTTGAAGCCTCAGACTGCAGGTGCTACCTTGGATGTTCATGGTTTGAGCATCTGTAAGGTGACGAAGATGAACTCTATTCCTCTCACTGACGAGGAGAAGAAGGATACCTTGACTTGGGCAATGGGTACTTGGATTGATGGTATGATGGGTGCTTGTGATGGCTATGTCACCACATGGGATCTCGCCAATGAGACTCTTTCTGGTCAAGATAAGGATGGAGATGGTTGGTATGACCTCCAGTCGGTTACTCGTGGTACTGTCAGTGCTGCAGATGCTGCTGCCAACTTCTATTGGCAAGATTATCTTGGAGACATCGACTATGTTCGTATCGCAGCTGCTGATGCTCGCAAGAGCTTCGCCGAGCACAATGGCGACCCTGATAAGTTGAAACTCTTCATCAATGATTACAACTTGGAGACCGACTATGACAACAACCAAAAGCTGAAGAGCTTGATTCACTGGATTGGTGAATGGGAGAAGGATGGCGTGACCAAGATTGATGGTATCGGAAGCCAGATGCACATCTCTTGCTATGCTGATGAGGCTACCAACGAGAGCAAGAAGAATGCTATCGTCAACATGCTTAAGTTGATGGCTGAGAGTGGTAAGCTCTGCAAGATCTCTGAGTTGGATATGGCATACGTAGATGCTTCTGGCAACACCGTTCCTACCAATCAGATGACAGAGGAACAGCACAAGCAGATGCGTGATCTCTATGAGTTTGTCGTATCTAAGTACTTCGAGATAATTCCTTTGGATCAGCAGTATGGTATCACCCAGTGGTGTGCTACCGATTCTCCTGATACCACAGGTGCTTGGCGCAAGGGTTGTCCAACTGGTCTCTGGGATAGCAATTATCTCCGCAAGCACACTTACGCAGGCTTCGCAGCCGGCTTAGGTGCTCCTGAGTACTGGAAGGAGAATGCAGAATAATGTTAGAAATGAACATTAGTTTTAGGTTTTATCATATAGATTAACCGAAATAATGTTAGTCGTGATAGGTCGGTTGTGTCGTGAAGACACGACCGACCTTTTTTGCGTTTTTTTTAATGATGATAATATTCTCTTTCTCCTATGTGTCATTCTTGAAAGAGATTGTCTAGTGTGACTTCGCTGTTTTCTATGCTTGAATGGATGCCATTGGCAACACCAAATGTTGTGACAAAGGTATTTACCAATGATTTTGTGCAATGGGTTCGGTCTCTGAATAATTCCATCCTATTGCGCAGCTTTATCTCATAATCTGCTGAAATTTTGTATTGGGCTTGACTAAATTTCATCTCGCAGAGGTTGATGACTCGGTCGGCACGCTCTATGATGAGATCTATTTGAACTCCTCTCTGATTCTTGGTTTTGTCAGCCTTGTCAAACCAAATGGTTTGATGGTGTATCATTTTCGTTATAATGTTGGCTATCAAACCTATTTGGTATTTCTCACAAAGTATTTGTTATACCACGCAAAGTCTTTTTCAGCCTTTTCTGTTACTTTTGCGTGCGGAAATGAGAAACATTTCTCGTTCCACGAATGAACAATTATTATCAATAAACTTAAAATTAAAAGCGTATGAAAAAATTTACTTTTGTATTGGCAGCAATGTTTGCTTTTGCAACATTGGGTAATGCCGCTGAAACTGAAGAAACTGTTTATTTCGGTGGTGCACCAAACTGGGCATTCAAGAAGTTTGCAGACATTAATGGTCCTTTACCTTTGAGTGTAACTGCAACAGCAGATTGGAATGAAGTTACTTTGACAGACAAGGCTTCTATCTCTACTTCAGATTACAAAGCGATTAAGGTTTACTATTCAGATCTTACACAGGTTGGTGACAACAAGATGCAACTTGTCATTGGTGTTAAGGCTCCAGGCTATGGTAAGGACAACTGGAATTTGGATCCTGCTGATTTTGTAGGAGTTGATCCTGCAAAGGAGAGCGTAGAATTGGAACTTGGCGATAAATATGATGGCAAGTCTATTGACAAGTTGACATTGGCTCTTAAGAAAGTAGGTGCTTCTATCACTATTAATAAGGTGGTATTTGTGAAGCAGAATGGTGATGAGGAAATTCAGAGTACCTCTGCAAGTGGAGAGGTAAAGCAGGTAACTGCTACTCCTTGGTTTGAGTTCACTCAGTGGAATATGCAGTATCTTTGTGACAAGACTTGCACATTGTTGACCTATACAAAGTCTGCTGAGGAGTCTCAGAAATATGTTATCGAGTTCGCTGAGCCTACTCAGGATGCATTGCAGTGGTTGCCGATGGCTGTTACTGCTGGTGGCGATGAGGCCCCTGCTTATATCGGCATTCCTGTTGGAAGTGAGAAAGCTGAACTTGAACTCAATAGTGAAATTGAGTTTACAAAGAATCAAGCTCCTGTAGAGTGGACTTCTATTAAGTCTATTGCTCTTCAGAGCAATTGTGCTGATGGCGTTACTCAGACCGTAAAGATTAAGAGTGCAAAGCGTATCATCACTAATACTACCACAGGCATTTCTAAGGTAGAGAATCTGAAGGTTGCTCAGGATGGCAAGTGCTTCAACCTCGCTGGTCAGCAGGTAGGTAAGGGTTACAAGGGCATTGTGATCAAGAATGGTAAAAAGATGGTTATCAAGTAATAGATGAGACGTTTTACAATGCTCGCATCGTACTATATATAATAATGTGAACGATGATGTAGAATCTATATAATATAAATATTAAACAAATGGTATAAAAAATCCCAGGATCGCTCTTCCAAGCGGTTCTGGGATTTATTATGTCTGATAGTTTGCCATGATGTGCTTCCGTTTGCCTACAGATATGGCTGCGTGGGGTTAAGAATATGACTGCATTGGGTTAAGGATATAACTCCGTTGGGTTACGGATACGACTCCGTAGGCTAACGGAGACGTATCCTTCGGCTTGTCGAGATATCTGCGTCAGCTGATTGAGTCACTTGAGTTAGCTTACTGAACTACTTGGGTTAGCTGATTGAACTACTTGAGTTAGCTGACTGAGCTATATCAGTATCCTGTAGTATTACATGTGTATTTTTTCTAATTTAATGCCACAATTGCCACACTTATATTTAACTCTTTGATTATTAGAGGATAACGTGTGGCAATAAGGGGTGTTTTTATTGTCACCTTATTGCCACCTATTGCCACTTTTGGCATAAAATCAGCAAAATAACGGTGTTTTTGAGGGATTTGCTACGTCCCGATGTAGTATTTGCTACGTCCCGACGCAGCAAAAGTTACGTCCGGACGTAGTAAAAGATACGTCGTGACGTAATTTCAGTGCGGGAATTCAATGGCAAGAAGTATATAAAATAATCCCAGAACCGCTTGGAAGAGCGGTTCTGGGATTTATTGTATCTGATAGTTTGTTTACCACTTAAAGAGGTGAGGAACAAATTCCTTGAAGCAGCGGCGCCAGGTGAGCCACTCATGATGAGTGCCTGGTGATACGTAAACATCAAGCTTGATGCCCAGCTCCTTCAACTGCTGTGCCATCTTCTCGGTACCGAAGTTCTCTTCCGAACCGCAGCCCATAAACATATAATGAATGTTTTTGTTGTATTTCTCTGCATCGGCAAAAACTCCATTGAAACAGGTCTTTACATCCACGCCAAAGAGTGCACCGCTGAAGGTTCCAAGGGCAGAGAACTTGTCCATGTGAGGCAATACCGTATTGAATGTCTGGCAACCGCCCCATGACAATCCTGCCATCGCACGATGCTCACGGTCGGTATAAGTGCGGAATGTCTTGTCAACCATCGGAATCAGATCCTTGATAATCACATCATAGAAAGAAGCTCCATAGTGGCTGCGCTCTTCATCTACATTCTTGCCTGGACGGGCAACGAAAGGCTTCTTTACATCGCCACTCTCCATGACCACAATCATAGGCTCAGCCTTGCCTTCTGCTATCAGGTTGTCCATGATGTGCTGCATCATTCCCTGCTTGCTCCAGCCCGTCTCGTCTTCGCCCATGCCATGCTGCAGATAGAGCACAGGATAGCGCTTGGTGGTGTTGGTTTCATATTCGGCAGGGGTGTAAACCATGGCGCGGCGGAACTGCTTCTGAGAGGCTGCATAGTAAGATACTGAGCGAACCTGACCGTGGGCTACGTCCTGCTGAGGACGATAGTAGTTGCCTTCTGCTCCTTCTGGAACTTCCAGACCGCCTGCTTCACGGCAGCAGCCGAAGTAGGTTTCGCTGGCAGGGTCAACAACCTGCACGCCATCTACATTCAGAAAATAGTAGTGGAATCCTACTACCAGCGGATCGCTCACGCCGTACCAGTCGCCATCCAAATCTTTTTTCATCTCATATTGCTTGCCGCAGATGTCGAAGATTACTTTCTTTGCCTCAGGAGCATGGAGTTTTACATAAGCTCTGCGATCCTTATCTACACGCGGATAGTTGCTGTCTGGAATGATTCCCTGCAGGGCGAGCATCATGTTTGCATAGCGCTTGCCCATGGTGCGGTAGCTTTCTGCGATGAAGTGTAGACCGTCGCCACGCTGTGGACAGCCCTTTGAAGAAATGACGTGGGCTGTAGGAATGGTCTTGGCAATATCATCAACGATGGCGATATGTGCCCAGCATTTTCCGCCCATATCCTTCTGTACGGTTTCGCCTACGAGCAGAGGTACGTCTTCTGCCTTCAGATTCAAATCCTTCAAGATGTCGTTATAAACAGTCTTTACCCGGTTAGGCCAGTTGGCATCTCCGTTGTTGGTTTCGCCCTGATGCAGGAGGATGCCCTTGATAACACCCTGCTTCTTGGCTATTTTTGCCAGTTCTATCAGTCGGGCGTATGGATTTCCGTTGTACTGGGATGCAAAGTTCTTCATCCAGTCGGGTTGTTTCTTGAGATAAGCCTTATAGGTACGCTTATCGAAGAGGTCGATGCTGGCTCCGCCCACGGCCACGGTGATGGCTCCCACCTTGATGCTGTCTGGCAGGTTATCCACCATCTTTCTTCCGAAATAGTCAACAGGAGTCAGTCCGGTAGAGGGTCTTGCCTGTGGCGGCACAGCGGTGTGCCATTGTCCCTTCTTCCATCCCGCTTTTTCATCATCCACGGCATACATAGCCTGGAATCTCGGGTTCACGCCCGTTCGGTCGATGTCTTCGATAGCCGCATTTCCTTCCATGTTCGACTGTCCGAAGCAGAGATAAATCTGAAAATTAGGATCAGGCTTTTCCTGAACCTTACTGCCCGTTTTCTGTGCCATCATAGGTAGGCACGCCATCGCGAGCATCGATGCTAAGATTGATAATCTATTCATAGTTTATATTTAATTAAATTATTAGATTGATTTTCATCTTCTGTTCTGTTTGCAAAGTTATGAAAAGATTTCCATACGTGCTTTGTCTCATATATCAATAACTTTTCTCTATCTCTCATTCTTATAAATAATAAAAGGTGTTTCTGTTTTTTCTCTGGCTTTGTTACATAATAAAATGTATTTGATACATTGTATAAAGTAGAATACTGCTTTTTTGCTTACCTTTGCATCGATAAATAACAATCCAATATACTAATTACTTAAAAGTATAATAATGAATAAGAATGTTATATATGCAGTTTTGCTGTTTATTTCCCCTATGTTTGCTGGCAATGTTTCTGCGCAGCAGTTGCCTTATCAGAACCCCGCTCTCTCTGCTCACGAGAGAGCGGTAGACCTCTGTGGTCGTCTTACCCTGGAGGAGAAAGCATCCCTGATGTTGGATGATTCGCCGGCTATCCCACGATTGGGAATCAAGAGATTCCAGTGGTGGAGCGAGGCACTGCATGGTGTGGCGAACATGGGAGATGTAACCGTCTTTCCGGAACCTATCGGAATGGCAGCTTCGTTTAACGACGGAATGGTGTATAGAGTCTTTGATGCAACATCTGATGAGATGCGTGCCAAATGGAATGAACTGCAGCAGAAGGGAGGAGATGTAACCCGTTTCCATGCTTTATCTGTCTGGACTCCAAACGTGAATATCTTCCGTGTAGCAGAAACTTCGAACTCTTCGATGCTGCAACCAATACCGTCCGTGCCAAGGCAGGAAAGTATGAGGTTTATTACGGCAGCAGTTCGGCTGATAAGGATTTGAAGAAACTGGATGTTTCTATTGAATATTAAGTAACTTGAGAAAATCATCAAGGAGCTGAGTAAATATGAAAAGAGGGTGTGTCTTGGACTTTTGGCACATCCTCTTCTTACTTGTTACATCATATAAACTCTTTGATAGACGTTGATAGAGTGATCAAATTCCCTTCAAGGTATTGGGTACACAGTTCTATACAGAATAAATCCCGAAATCGCTTGGCGGTTTCGGGATTTTTGCTTATCTTTGTAGCTGTTTAAAGATTAACAAGTAAACATGAATACAGAGCAACAAA
>ERZ1035014.436-NODE-436-length-19207-cov-7.213085_pt1 | contig 19207 bp, 8 predicted proteins | sample MGYA00520620_ERZ1035014 | MGnify/ENA primary metagenome ERZ1035014 (study PRJEB33766, sample SAMN09781744) | gut metagenome | biome: gut microbiome | host: Homo sapiens | place: Madagascar | study: EMG produced TPA metagenomics assembly of the PRJNA485056 data set...
GTCTGATATCTCGCGGCAAAAAAAACAGGGCTCTCAGAATCGACAAAATACACAAAATTCAAGGAATGGAGCTGCTGCAAAGAACGGGACAACTGCGAAGAATGGAATCACAGCACAGCCAATTCTTTCTGATGAGGATTCTATTCCTGATAGTCTGCTGCACCCCCGTTGGCCTGTGCAGCGCACCCAACCGATTACCCTCAGCGACCTTTACCAAAGTCCGCTCGACCTGCAGCGCCCTGACAACATGAAGTATCAGGTGGAGTATAATGATACGCTCGACCGATATGTGATTGGTAATCGGCTCGGGAATACTTGGATTACTGCGCCTATCATGCTTACCCCGAAAGAGTATCTCGTCTGGAGCGAGATGCAGGAACGTAATGCCTATTACCGTAAGCAGAATGATGAAATCTTCAAGGCTAAGGGTAAGGAAAAATTCGATTTCACGGATATGCACTTTGATTTAGGACCGGCTGAGAAAATTTTCGGACCGGGTGGTATTCGTGTGAAAACGCAGGGTACGGCCGAATTGAAGTTTGGTGTGAAGAAAAAGAATGTGGATAATCCTTCGCTTCCTATCCGAAACCGCAAGACGACGATGATGGATTTCGATGAGAAAATCAATCTCAATGTCAATGGTCGTGTCGGTGATAAGGTCAATATGAACTTGAACTACAACACGGATGCTACTTTCGATTATGATGCTCAGAATATGAAACTCAAGTACGATGGCAAGGAAGATGAAATCATCAAACTCGTAGAGGCGGGTAATGTGTCTTTTCCTTCCAACTCGTCACTCATTCGTGGAGCCAGCAGTCTTTTCGGCTTCCGCACCGATTTGCAGTTTGGTAAACTCAAGTTGCAAACCGTCATTTCCCAGAAGAAGTCTTCCTCCAAAAGCGTTTCCTCTAAGGGTGGCGTCCAGCTTACGCCTTTTGAAAAGAACGTGACCGACTATGAGGAGAACAAGCACTTCTTCCTTTCACAATACTTCCGCAACCATTATGATGGATGGATGCAGAAATTGCCTAACCTTACTACCGGTATTACCATCAACCGCGTGGAGGTTTGGGTTACCAATAAGACGGGTTCGTCTGAGAATACGAGAAACATCGTGGCGCTTACCGACTTGGGTGAAAACGAGAAGGTAAGCAATCCGATGTGGGCTGTGGGAGGAACCGTGGTCCCAGCCAACAAGGCAAATACAGAGTATGATGCAATGGTCAACCAGTACAGTGCTGCCCGTGATGCGAATCAGACTTCTTCTACGCTGGAAGGTGCTGGACTTGTCGGTGGTAATGATTTTGAAAAGTTGGAGAATGCGCGTCTTCTGAATTCATCGGAATATACGGTGAATACAGCGATGGGGTATATTTCCTTGCGAAACCAGTTGCAGACCGACCAGGTTCTGGCAGTGGCATACGAATATACGTATGGTGGTGTCACTTACCAGGTGGGTGAGTTTGCCAGCGACGTTACTGACACCAAGCAGGGTCTCTTCGTGAAATCTCTCAAGAATACCAGCAACAATCCGCAGCAGGGCAACTGGAAATTGATGATGAAAAACGTCTATAACTTAGCTTCCCAGATAGAGAAGGAAAAGTTCAGACTCGACGTGAAATTCCAGAGCGATACGACGGGTGTTTATATCACCTATATCCCAGAAAAGCAAGTGAAGCAGACGCCACTCATCAAGGTATTGGGAGCCGACCGTCTTGACAATAATAACAATGCTCATAGCAATGGTTACTACGACTACGTAGAGGGTTATACGGTTTCCAACGGAAGCGTCTTCATTCCTAAAGTAGAACCTTTCGGTAGTTATATGTACGAATATCTGAAGAGTAAGGGCGTGGCTGCTGAACAGGCGGAGAAATATGCCTTTACGGCTCTTTATGACAGTACGAAGACGGTAGCCAAACAGATAGCCGAGAAGAACAAGTACCTGCTGGTGGGTCAGTTCAAGGGTTCTTCTTCCAATGTCATTTCCCTCGGAGCATACAATGTTCCGCAGGGTTCGGTGATGGTGACTGCCGGTGGTGTTACGCTCACCGAAGGTTCTGACTATTCTGTAGATTACAATGCCGGTGAAGTGACGATTCTCAATCAGAGCATCATCGATGCAGGAACACCCGTCAATGTTTCGCTTGAAAGCAATACCGACTATGGTATGATGCGCAAGACGATGTTTGGACTCAACTGGGAATACGACTTCTCGAAGAATTTCCAACTGAGCGGTACGTTCCAGCATTTGAGTGAACAACCGCTCCTCACCAAGGTGGCTATGGGAGAGGAACCGGTGAAGAATACCCTCTGGGGTATCAACATCAACTGGAAGAAGGAAAGTCAGTGGCTGACGAATGTGCTCGACAAGATTCCGTTCCTGCATCTTACTCAACCATCGCAGATTTCCTTTACTGGAGAGTTTGCCCAACTGATTGCCGGACAGGCGAGCGGAACACAGGACAATGCTTCTTATCTGGATGATTTCGAGTCCACTAAGAGTAGTATTGATGTGATGACTCCTACCTCATGGTTCCTCTCCAGTGTTCCTTCCATGTTCCCTGAAAATAAGGACAAGACGGGATTGACGAGTGGATTCAACAGAAGCCAGATGGCATGGTACACAATCGACCCACTTTTCAACAGAAAGGGTAGTACGCTGACTCCGGGACATATCAAGAGCGACCTCAACCAGTTGAGCAATCACTATGTGAGAGCCATCTACATGAGAGAGTTGTTCCCACTTCGTCAGCAACAGACCTATAGTACGGAGACGAGTACAGTGAATGCGATGAACATTGCCTTCTATCCGAATGAGCGCGGTCCGTACAACTTCAATGTGGCTGATCTCCAGGCAGACGGAACTCTTGCCAATCCTCAGAAGCACTGGGGTGGTATGATGCGCAAGTTGGATACGAATGACTTCGAGCAGGCGAATGTGGAATATATCGAATTCTGGATGCTGGACCCATTCATCTATAGCAATCAGCAGCCTGATGCCCGTCTATATGGCGGTGATTTCTATATCAACTTAGGAGAAATCAGTGAGGATATTCTCCGTGATGGAAAGAAATTCTATGAGAGCGGAATGCCTGTAGATGGCAGCAACAGTTTTACCTACTCTCAGTGGGGTAAGATCCCTACGCAGAGTACGGTTACTTATGCCTTTGCCACAACCAGTGGAAGCCGTGCCTTGCAGGATGTGGGTTTCAACGGACTCACTGATGCGGAGGAACAGGAATTCTATCGCAGCGCCTACCTCGACCAGATACAGGGCAAGGTCAATCAGGCGGTTTTCGACAGTATCTTTGCTGACCCAGCCCGTGATGATTATCACTATTATCGTGGTTCTGACTGGGATCAGATGCAGGCGCCTATCTTGTACCGCTATAAATTCATCAACAATCCGCAGGGCAACTCTCCGGATAGCGATAGCCGTACCGAGAGCTATGATACTTCCTATAAATCTACACCGGATGTGGAAGATATCAACCAGGACTACACCCTCAATGAATATGAGAAGTATTTCCAGTATCATGTCAGCATCCGTCCGGAAGACCTTGTGGTGGGTAAGAACTATATCGTTGACAAACGGGAATATACACCAAGTTTACCTAATGGAACGAAGAATGAGACGGTCACCTGGTACCAGTTCCGTATCCCAGTAGATCAGTATGAATCGAAGGTGGGCAATATCAATGACTTCTCCAGCATCCGCTTCATGCGTATGTTCCTTACCAATTTTGAGAAACCTATCGTGATGCGTTTCGGAACTCTGGATCTGGTACGTGGCACCTGGCGTACTTACGACCAGCCGCTCAGTGCTGCCAATGGTGGTACGCTGGAAGCAAGTGCGGTGAGCATCGAGGAAAATGCCGAGAAAACTCCGGTCAACTATGTGCTTCCTCCTGGCATCCGTCGTGGGCAGGACCCTTCTCAACCTCAGTTGGTGGAGGAGAATGAACAGGCGCTGAGCCTTGTGGTCAAGAATTTAAGTACCGGTGAGGCCAAGGCGGTTTACAAGAATACCACTCTTGACCTGCGTCAGTATAAGCGCATCCAGATGTTTACCCATGCCAATGCACTCGCTCAGAACACCACCGACCTGAGAGATAACCAACTCTCTGTGTTCATCCGTCTGGGTAATGACTATAAGAACAACTATTATGAATATGAGATTCCGCTGAAGTTGACTCCGGAAGGTAAGTACAGTCGCCGTTCATTGGAAGACTGCAAGGCTGTATGGCCTGAGGAAAATATGCTCGATATCCAGATGAGTGTGTTCACCGCCCTGAAGAAGGAACGCAACAAGGCCAAGGCAATGGGCATGGCTTCGTTCTCGCAGCCTTTCGTGGCTTATGACAGCAATCATCCGAACAACAAGATGACCTTGGTGGGAAATCCTACCTTGGGTGAGGTGAAAACCATGATGATTGGTGTTCGCAACAACTCTGGCGATGTGAAGAGTGGTGAAGTCTGGGTCAACGAACTCCGACTTCTGGAACATAACAACAAGGGTGGATGGGCTGCGAATGCCAATCTGAATGTTCAGTTGTCTGACTGGGGTAGTGTCAATGCTACTGGTCGTTATACCAGCGAGGGATTCGGTGGACTGGAAGACAAGGTGGCAAGTCGCAGTACCGACAGTTATGGGGCGTACAGCGTGACTACGAGCTTGGAAATGGGTAAGTTCTTCCCTGACAAGGCGAAGGTGAGCATACCTTTATATTATAGTGTGACCAAGGAGAAGACTTCTCCGAAGTACAATCCGCTGGATACGGATATGGAACTCCAGGATGCACTGGATGCTACAGGCTCTAAGGCGGAACGGGATTCTATCGAGAATATTGCTGTGACGAAGGTGGTGAATACCAACTTCTCCATCTCCAATGCCCGTGTCGGAATTGCCACCAAGCGCCATCCGATGCCTTACGACCCTGCCAACTTCTCGTTCTCCTACAGTCATTCCCACCAGCATACGCAGGGCGAGACGACGGTCTATGAGAATGAAGACAACTGGCGCGGTTCGCTCGACTATTCCTGGACTCCGGTCTATAAGGCATGGGAACCTTTCAAGAAGTTGAAGAACAAGAGCAAGTGGTTGGATATCCTGAAGCGCTTCGGACTGAACTGGCTGCCGCAGAATGTGGCGTTCAATACGGAGATGACCCGCAACTATTATGAGTTGCAGGAACGCGATATGGAATCGACGGAGAATTCACAGTTGCCTCTGTCGTTCAGCGAACAGTTCCTCTGGAACCGTGAGTTCTCTATGCGCTGGGACTTGACCAAGAATCTGCACATGAACTTCCAGAGTGCCACCCATGCGCAGATAGAAGAACCTTATACCCCAATCAATAAGGACCTCTATGCAGACCAGTACCATGCCTGGAAAGATTCTGTTTGGACCAGCATCAAGCACTGGGGAGCACCATTGGATTATAATCAGACCTTTACGGCTTCCTATCAGTTGCCGCTCAATCTGATTCCAATCTTCGACTGGGTTAATGCCGATGCTTCCTACAATTCCACCTATTCCTGGAACAAGGGTACGGAGGATGAGGACGGTGTTTCGTATGGAAATACCATCAACACAAATCGCAGTTTAAACCTCAATGGTACGTTCAATCTGGTGAAACTCTACAATCATGTACCGTTCCTCAAGGCTGCCAACCAGAAGTTTGACAAGGAACCTTCCCGCTCGCAGATTCAGAAAAAGAAGCAGGAGAAGGAAAAGGCTAAACAGGAGGCGCAGAAGCGCAAACAGGAATTGGCTAAGGTTCGCCAGGAGGCAATCGATGCTGGTAAGGATCCTGAGGAGGCTGTGAAAGAGTGGACAAGCAAAAACAACATGAAAGCTCAGGAGCAGAAGAAGCGATTGCCGCTCAACAAGAGATCCTTCGAACAGGAAATCACCCTCCTGCCTTTATTAGCTGATGCTAAAGATTTGAAAAAAGAGAAGGATGAGGCTGCCGGGGAAAAGACTGAGGCTTCTGGAGATGAGGCTGAAACAAAGAATGCTGAAAAGTCTAAGAAGTCTAAAAAGGATAAGTCTAAGAAGGATGATTCCAAAAAGGATGATTCGAAGAAAAAATATGTGGACGTAAAGCACGGCAAGAATACGAAGCGTCTGATTGTCTCGGCTAAGACTGAGGATGGAAAGGCCTTCCACTTGAAATATAAGGTGTTGGATAATAACACGATCCGCATTACCTCTAAGGTGGATTCTGCTACGAAGTTGAAGGTGAATGTGCTTCCGAAGGCTCCGCTGGAGGAGAAGGCTTGGTACAAGACCATGCAGGCTATTTCACGTGTGGCAATGATGGCAAGAAATGTGAGCTTCAGTTATCGCAACAATTACCAGCTCACGTTGCCGGGCTTCCTGCCTACGATCGGTGATGCTTTCGGACAAACCAAACAGGGCATCATGTCACCGGGTCTGGATTTCGCCTTCGGTTTCGTTGGCGATAGTTACATCGAGAAGGCAAGAGAGCACGACTGGTTGTTGCTCAACGATTCCATCGCTACTCCTGCTGCTACGAGCAAAACGGAAGATCTCCAGATTCGTATGACGCTGGAACCTGTGAAGAACTTGAAGATTGACCTGAATGCCATGCGTACCATGACCACGCAGAAGAGCATACAGTATATGTATGAGGGAACTCCTACTACCCAGAGCGGAAGCTTCCAAATGACTACCATCTCTATTGGTTCTGCTTTCGAGGGAATGGGAGATGCTAACAGTGGTTACCGCAGCAAGACCTTCGAAAAGTTCGTGGGCTCTCTGCAGGACTTCCGCAATCGGGTGGAACAGCAATACGCTGGAATGATTTATCCTGCTGGTTCCAGTCTCGCTGGCGGCAAGTTTGATGCTTCCCGTACACCTGTCAACCAGTATAGTGCTGATGTGATGGTGCCTGCCTTCCTCAATGCTTATACCAGCATGGGTGGCAAGTCGCTCTCCATCTTCCCGGCTTTGAGCCGATTGCTGCCTAACTGGACTGTTAAGTATAGTGGATTAGGTAAGTTGCCTTGGTTCCGCGACCACTTCAAGAGTGTGAACATCAATCATTCCTATAAGAGTGTGTTTGCCGTTGGAAGCTACAACAGTTACAGCACCTTCCAGGAGTATATGAATGGTTTGGGCTTCATCGAGGATGCCACTACCGGCAATCCTTCACCAAGCAGCATGTTCAATGTTTCGCAGGTGAGTATCAATGAGGCTTTCTCGCCATTGTTGGGACTTGATCTGACGTTCAATAATAATATGACGCTGAAGGGTGAATATCGCCAGACGCGCGTGATGAACCTCAGTATGACAAGTATTCAGCTCAATGAGGCTGTGAGCAAGGACTGGGTGATTGGAATGGGCTATCGCATGAACAACTTCCATCTCTTCGGAATGGGAGGTAAGCGTAAGGCTGTCAAGAGTAAGGGTAAAGGTTCGGCTGACAAGCAGAAGAATTCTTCCAATAGCAATTCTTATGGCACCAACCATGACCTGAACCTGCGTTTGGACTTCAGTTTCCGCAAGCAGGCTGCCATCGTAAGAGACATTGCCTCCATGATGAGCAGTGCCAGCAGCGGCAATAATGCATTGAAGTTGAGTTTCTCTGCCGACTATACCTTGAGCAAGATGCTCACCATGAGTTTCTACTACGATCGTCAGACGAATACGCCTCTGCTTTCAAGCAGCAGTTATCCGACGACGACACAAGACTTCGGTCTGAGCATCAAGTTCTCCTTGACGAGATAGATTCTTCATCGGACTTTTTCTTCATCGGATTATTCACGTTTTTTGTCATCTGCGAAATCTGCGTGACAAAAAAACTCCGATGAAAAATCCCGATGAATAAAAACTATGAAAAAACGAAAGGGCTGGTAGCGATGAGGCTCCAGCCCTTTCGTGGTTGAATAGCTCCCATGCGGGGAGCACAAATATTTAAAAGTTTTGTTGATTATCAAATCTTTATTTCTTGTCGTAGGCATGAACCGGATAGTCGATGGTATAGTGAAGACCGCGACTTTCCTTGCGCTCGATGGCCATACGGGTGATGAGGTAACCTACATTGATCATGTTGCGCAACTCGCAGAGATCCTTGCTTACCTTCACACGCTTGAAGAGGTTTTCAGTCTCTTCATACAACAGGTCGAGACGATCCCAGGCACGCTTCAGGCGCAGGTCACTTCTCACGATTCCCACATAGTTGCTCATGCATTCGCCCACTTCCTTGATACTCTGGGTGATGAGCACCTTCTCCTCATTGGTCATGGTACCCTCATCATTCCATTCAGGCACCTTGTCGTTGAAGTCGTATTCATCCACATGCTCAATACTGTGCTTGGCTGCTGTATCTGCATAAACGACGGCCTCGATGAGTGAGTTGCTCGCCAGTCGGTTGCCGCCATGAAGACCTGTGCAGGAGCATTCGCCTAAAGCATAGAGGCGGTTGATGCTGGAACAACCGTTCAGATCTACTTTGATACCGCCACACATGTAGTGGGCTGCAGGACGAACAGGAATATAATCCTTCGTAATATCAATGCCGATGCTGAGACACTTTGCATAGATGTTAGGGAAGTGATGCTTGGTCTCCTCCGGATTCTTATGGGTCACATCGAGACAAACATGGTCAAGACCGTGAATCTTCATCTCCTTATCGATGGCACGAGCCACGATGTCACGAGGGGCAAGGCTCAGGCGCTCATCATATTTCTCCATGAAACTCTCGCCGTTAGGCAAACGGAGAATACCGCCGTAGCCACGCATGGCCTCTGTGATGAGGAACGCAGGATGAGTTTCTCCCGGATGAAAGAGGGCAGTAGGGTGGAACTGTACAAACTCCATATCGGCAACTGTTCCCTTGGCACGATAGACCATCGCCTCACCATCGCCTGTGGCAATGATTGGGTTGGTTGTGGTCTGATAGACCGCACCGCAACCACCTGTACACATCACAGTCACCTTGCTGAGATAGGTATCTACTTTCTGGGTATCAGGATTGAGGACGTAGGCTCCGTAGCAGTTGATGTAAGGAGTGCGACGGGTAACGCGTGCGCCCAAGTGGTGCTGGGTGATAATCTCCACTGCGAAGTGGTTCTCCTTGATGTCGATGTCTGGGTTGTTGCGTACGGCTTCCATCAGTCCTCTTTGGATTTCAGCACCTGTATCGTCGGCATGATGGAGGATGCGGAACTCGCTGTGTCCGCCCTCACGGTGAAGGTCGAACTTGCCGTCCTGCTGCTTGTCGAAGTTGACTCCCCATTCCACCAGTTCCTTGATCTGTTCTGGTGCCTTGGTAACAACCTGTTTAACTGCTTTGTAGTCACTGATGTAGTCACCAGCAATCATTGTATCCTGGATGTGCTTGTCGAAGTTATCCACCTCCAGGTTGGTAACTGATGCGACACCACCTTGTGCAAATGAAGTGTTGGCCTCGTCGAGAGAGGTCTTGCAGATCATGCACACTTTACCTTTTTTCGCTCTGGCTACTTTCAGGGCGTAACTCATACCGGCAACTCCTGCACCGATAATCAGAAAATCATACTTATAAACCATTTGAGTTTATTTTATCAATTTATCTCTTATTCCTATGGAATAGAGTCTTCATTTTAATTTCATTTTGCGATGGTTTTACCCTTCACTTCCCTTAAGATTGTAAGGGATGAAACCTTAATTCGTTGCAAAAGTAATAATTTATCTTTAAAATGAGTAATAAGAGACGGATTTTTTGTAATTTTGCAGTGTTTTTTGTAAATCTAAACCCTTGTGAGGTGCTAATTGGTGGCTTCGGGGTGACTTAACATATATATAATAAGGTATGACAGACAGAACTTTTCATAAGCGTTTTTCGGTTCCTGCCAAATGTGGCGTGGCGGTATTTGCGCTCCTCACCGGTTATTTCTTCTGGGTGAAGGTGGCTATCATCGGCATCCTGCTTGCCATCGTCATTGTGGGCATGATCGAGCGCATTCTGAATACAACTTATACTTTCCGAAGGGTGCAACCTATAGACCGGGATGAGGAAATGGATTTCATCGTCATCAATGAGGGGCGATTCTCCCGAAACCAGACCATTCCAGTGTGCGATATTGTCAGCGTGGAACCTATGAAGACGTGTTGGGGACTCGACCATGCTCTCGTCATTCAGGTGGGAGCTAACAAACTGGTCAGTCTGCAGCCTGATAATGAGGAAAGTTTTATCCGGGAAATCGAGAAAAGAATAAAAAATGAGAAATGAAAAATTAGAAATGAATAAGATGATAAAATATGTGATGAGTCTTTTGATGGTGATGACGCTCTGTCTCCCCAATATGCAGGCTCAAATTGTAAAAAATCAGGAGAATCAGGACGTTCTGGTAAATGATGCGAATCCTGAGCAGGATGAGGAGGTAGTGGAGGATAGTGAAGATTCTGCTGTGGCAGACTCTGCGATGGTGGAGACAATTACTGCTGAAACTTTGCGATTGCCTTGGACGGAAACCGTGAAGGTGGGACTTGACAAACTCCTCAAGAGCAAAATGTTTGAAACTTCTCAGGTGGGTATCATGGTTTGGGACCTGGAGGCTGATTCCTGCATTTACCGCTTCCGTGAGCGCCAACTGATGCGTCCTGCCAGCACCATGAAACTTGTGACGGCGATTACAGCGCTCGATAAGTTGGGTGGTTCTTACCAGTTTAAAACGACCCTGAAATATACGGGCACGATTGATAATGGGGTACTCAAGGGCGATGTGTATTGCATCGGTGGTATGGACCCTCGTTTCAATAATGATGATATGACCGCCTTTGTCACCAGTCTCAAAGATATGGGCGTGGATAGTATTCAGGGCAGCATCTATGCCGACCGCTCGATGAAGGACGAAGACCTGTTGGGCGAAGGTTGGTGCTGGGATGATGATAATCCCGTGCTATCTCCATTGGTTTTCGGACGCAAGGATATTTTCATGGAAAGATTTCTCGCCAAGCTGAAGGACGCTGGTATCTTCTATGCCGGTTCCGGAACTTCCGTGAAGCGCTGTCCGGCAAGTGCTTTCACCATCTGTACCCGTTTCCATACCATGGACCAGATTTTGCATAAGATGATGAAAGACAGTGATAATCTCTATGCCGAAAGCATGTATTATCAGATTGCATCTTCTACGGGCAACCGTCCGGCAAGTGCCAAGAGTGCCAGAAATGTTCAGCGCCAGCTGGTTAGAAAGATTGGACTTGATCCTGCCCGATATAAGTTTGCGGATGGCTCCGGTCTTTCTCTCTACAACTATGTTTCTGCCGAACTGGAGGTCAAGCTCCTTCGCTATGCTTACCAGGACGAGAACATCCTGCCGCATCTCAAACAGTCCTTGCCAATTGCTGGTGTGGATGGTACTTTGAAGAGGAGAATGCGCTCCGGTTTTGCTCATGGCAATGTGAAGGCTAAAACGGGCACGGTGACAGGTGTTATTGGTCTTGCCGGTTACTGCAAGGCGGCAAATGGCCACGATCTTTGCTTCTCGATTCTCAATAATGGTATTATGCATAGCAATAATGCACGCTCTTTTGCAGACAAGGTGTGTGAGTTGCTTTGCCAACCGTAAAGACTTGATATATGGAAGAAATACGTAAATTTGTGGATGAAATGATGGTGTGGGCTGGTGTTTCGGGCGATTCCGTTCCTGTTCTCCGCCATCTGTTGCTTACAGTTACCGCTATTCTGCTGGCAATTATAAGCGATTTCCTTTGCCGTAAGATTCTCGTGCCGCTTATCTCCAAGATTACGGAGAAGACGGAGGCTTCCTGGGATGATGTGCTTTTCAATAAGAAGGTACTCAACTCGGCTTGCCATATTGTGCCGGCTGTCGTCATCTGGTCGCTCATGCCACTCATCTATCTGGAATATCCGATTTTCAAGGAAATCCTCGAAAGGGCTACGGGCATCTATATCGTGGTGATGTCTGTGAGAACCGTCCTGGTTTTCATCGGATCTTTCAAAGGACTGGAAGATGCCAAGGATCGCCGGTCCTCTGCTCAACAGTATTTTCATACTTTCTGTGGCGTGCTCAGGGTTCTCATGCTCTTTGTAGCAGGTGTCGTGGTGGTGGCCATCCTGTTGGGCAAGAGTCCGCTTACCTTGTTTGCTGGATTGGGTGCCACTTCTGCAGTCCTCATGCTGGTTTTCAAGGATACGATTACGGGTTTGGCTTCTGGTGTCCGTCTTACGAGCAACGATATGCTCCATAAGGGCGACTGGATTACGGTGAAGTCGGTGGATGCCAACGGTATCGTGGAGGAAATGTCGCTCACTACAGTCAAAGTGCGCAACTTCGATAATACCATCGTCACCATTTCTCCTACCACCTTGGTGAATGGTTCTTTCCAAAACTGGATTGGTATGCAGAATAGTGGGGGACGACGGGTGAAACGTCTGGTTTACTTCGATTTCCGCAGCATCCGACTGGTAGATGACTTGCTGAAACAGAAGTTGATTTCTAAGCATTTTGCAACTGAAGATTCCTTCAAACTGAAAGAATCTCTCCAGAAGGCTTTGGAGAAAGACAGACAGGAAGGCAAGGATATAGAAGACCTGAAGAATCCGGCAGCCCTTGCCCCAACCAATCTGCAACTCTACCGTAAGTTTATGGAGAAATATCTGCGCCAGCGTCCGGAAATCAATACGGAACTCACACTGATGGTGCGCCATTTGGAAGCCACGCAGTGCGGACTCCCGATTGAGTTTTATTTCTTCATCAAGGATAAGGTTTGGGTCAACTATGAGCATATTCTTGCTGACATCATGGAGCATGCCTATGCGCTTGCCAATGAGTTCGAACTGAAGATTTATGAGCAATATCCGGAACAGTAATGTTTTAAAGGTAAAAAAGTAAAAAGGTAAAAAAGTAAAAAGGCAGGGATGGAATTTGCTAATACTATAATTTCTTGGTTTCGTGAAAACGGCAGGGCGTTGCCTTGGCGAGAGACTCGTGATCCTTATGCCATCTGGCTGAGTGAGATTATCCTGCAGCAAACCCGCATTGCCCAGGGGTGGGAGTATTGGGAGCGGTTTATGGCTCAATATCCTACTGTGGAGGATTTGGCGGCTGCCCATGAGGATGAAGTCCTGAAACTTTGGCAGGGATTGGGTTATTATTCCCGTGCCCGGAATCTCCATACGGCAGCTAAGCAGATTGTTGCACTCGGTCATTTTCCTGATACGCTTGAAGGCATCAAACAACTGAAGGGTGTGGGAGATTATACGGCAGCAGCTATCGGTTCCTTTGCTTTCGATATTCCGGCTGCTGTGGTGGACGGTAATGTCTATCGTGTCCTTGCCCGGTATTTTGGCATTGATACTCCCATCAATTCCACGCAGGGCAAAAAGGAGTTTGCAGCCTTGGCGCAGTCTCTGTTGCCTTCATCAAAGGCTTCCGATTTTCAATCGTCTTTATCTCTGGTTGCAGCCTATAATCAGGCGATGATGGATTTTGGTGCAATTCAGTGCACCCCTCAGTCTCCGAAATGTCTGCTTTGCCCACTTGCTGAAACCTGCGAGGCGATGCGAACCAATCGGGTAGCCGAACTGCCTGTCAAGCAAAAGACCATGAAGGTGAAGACCCGTCATCTTTCCTATATATATATAAGGTGTAAGGGTGAGACTGCCATTCATCGTAGGGGAGAGGGAGATATTTGGCAAGGATTATGGGAACCTTTCAATGCTTCAGATATCGCTGAAGCCTGTGCCTCTCCTTCTTCCGCACAGGCATCTCTATCTTCCACAAAGTTTTCGACTTCTCTCACGAAGCTTTCTTCTTTCAAGAAAGAACTTGCAGCAGACCTTTACTTGTCAAACGTAGATGCCCTGCAGCTGCTGGCTCAGGATGTGAAGCATGTCTTGACCCATCGCATTCTTTTGGCTGACTTTTACCTGTTGGAAACCGAAGCACGTCCCCAGCTTCCCGACGATTATATCTGGATCAAGGAGGAGGAAATAGAAGACTATGGTATTCCAAGACTGATAGAACTGATGTTAGAAAAGATCTCTTGTAAATAAAATCCCACAGATTTCACAGATTTTTCTTTGTGGTGTTTTTTGTCCCACAGATTTCACAGATTAACACAGATCTTTATGAGATAAAAAATCTGCGTCATCTGCGAAATCTGCGTGAGAAAAAACTCCGATGAATAAAAAAAACTATGTAAATCCGTGGGACTTTTAGATCGTATAGGATGTTCCAATCAAAGTTTACGCATAAAATATGTTAAAAAGAATAGAGAATCAAAATAAAATCCTTATATTTGTAGCCATAATAAGAACGTTTAGTGCCTATTGGTCATCCTCGCACTATAATTACTAACTAACTTGCTCTTGGGGATGGAGCGAGTATAATGCTTAAGATCCTATGAAGAATAAAAGTATTTTAGTTTCATTACTTTCCATGGCAGTGATGTTTTTTGCAGCATGTGGAGATAGTTCAAATGATCCAGTAGATCCAAACCCAGGAGGTGGAAATGCAGGTGGCGGTACAGAAACCATCGTTACTGCTGCTCAGGCTAAACAGAGTTTGGACAGAACCTCTCAGGAATTGTTGTCTAAAATCAGTGCCAATGAGTTTGAGGAATACAAACAGATGTTGGATGTAGATGTCAGCGATAAGGCAGGCGTTATCCAAGACTGGTTTGAGGCTTGTGTCGAAGCTTGCGAGATTAAAGCCAACCCCGATAATCATCTTTGGAATGCCGCTAATTTCGTGGGCGAGTTTGAACTCCAGCAGGGTACTTGGGTACAGACCAAGAAAGGTGGCGACCATCTCAGCTTCATCTATCATGATGCTCAGCAGAAGAAATGTGTCATTACGCTGAAGGCAAGTGCTGAGGCTACAGAGATTCATCACTCTGTTTTTGATGATGAAGATTGGGAATGGACTGGTAGTCAGGAAATCGTAACAAGGTATGAAAACCGCTTCATGCTCCCTAAGCAGATTGATATTACTGCTACTCGTGAGGGCAAAAATATGGGTACAGTTTCTGTTACTTCTCAGGTGAAGACCGGTAAGGAAGTGGATTTGTCTAAGGATGAAGTGGATGTAACTTCTGTCGTTACCATCGGTGCTTTCAAGGCGGAAGTGAAGAAGGCTGTTTATAAGGCTGGCAAGACTGCTGAGGCTAAGGTTGTATTCAGCAAGAATGGTGAGGAACTCATCACGCTGGAAGGCAACGGCAATGGTAATATTACTCCAAGCGGTGAGAAATCTGAATTCGGTCAGATCAATATCACCATGAATATCTTGGGCAAGGCGAAGATTGTCTGCAAGATCCTGGATGGTACCTTGTTCTATAATAATTTGGATAAGGCTGATAGCAATTATAATAATGAGAGCACATTTAAGCTGTTTATAGAGAATGCTAACAAGCAGATGGATGCAAAGCTCTATCTGGATGGTGCTTCTTCTCCTGCTGCTAAAATCTATCTGGCTCCATACTTGGATGAGGAGTATGGTAACTACAAGTACTGGGATTATGAATACTGGTTGGAGTTCACCGATGGTTCTAAGTATTCTTATGAGGATTACTTTGATGAGCAGAATTTCAAGACAGTTTCAGACAAGATCCAGAGCCTCATTGATGATTTCAAGAATTTGTTCGACTTCGATGAAGTAGATGATGAAGTTCATCCCGTCATTCCAAAAAAGTAATTCCTGTATAAATACAGGCAAATCATCATTGTTTTAGATAAACAATCAAAGACAAATAGTGAATAGAAAGATATTCTTCTTATTCCTTTTGGGAATATTAAGTGCAGAGAAAAGCGTGTCGGCAATAGTTGCCGACACGCTTCATCATTATCAGCTCCAGGGAGTTGAAATCACCGGAAAGAAAGTGCGTTCTTCGCTCAAAGAGATAGAGGGTGCTAACGTCATCAATATGAGTCTGATGGACGATATGCCCCGTATTCTCGGCAATGCGGACCCTATGCACTATGCCCAACTGTTGCCTTGCGTGCAGACCAATTCTGAATATGATGCCGGACTGCATATCCAGGGATGCGACAATTCTCACAATTTCGTTTCAATCGGTGGGGCTCCTGTCTATAATGCTGCCCATCTGTTAGGTTTCTTCTCCGTCTTCAATGCCGGACATTTCAATGACATGAGTCTGCGCAAGTCTTCTTCTTCAGCCGACTTCCCCAATCGTCTCGGTGGAAGCTTGGATCTGCGTACACCTACTTGGATCTTGGGCGAGGATAGTATGCAGATGAAAGCCGTCCATGGTGAAATTTCTGTCGGCCCGATGTCCTCTCAGGGCACACTCAAGTTGCCCGTAGGCAAGCGCTCCCTGCTCTTGCTATCGGCACGTGCAGCCTACCTCAACCTGCTCTATTCCAAATGGCTCGAAGTGGAGGAAGATAGGGTCAACTATGATTTCTCTGACTACAATTTTTCTTTCATCACCCAACTCAATGCCCATCATGTACTGAAATGGGAGGCTTATTGGGGATATGATCGTGTGAAACTCACCCAGGCTGACTATGGATTGAGTGCCAAACTGAGGTGGAACAATACGATGGCTGCACTGCATTGGTATTCGAAATGGGGAAATGTGAGTTCCGAACAGATGCTGTATTACTCCCGTTACGCCAATTGGATAGGAGTTGACGAACTTTCTTTTGATGTGGGCTTGCGTTCTTGGATCTATGATATAGGCTATAAGGGGGATGTGAAATGGGGAAATCTGAAAGGAGGTTTGGAAGTAATCAGACATGATTTCCAACCGCAGAAGATCTCTCTGGAGGGAGAGTTTGCCAGTGAGATTCCTTTCCAGCCTACCCAGTCTTCCGTGGAGTCGAGTGCTTATGCTCTCTATCGTCAACCATTAGCGGCAAATCTCTCTTGCGAACTGGGTCTGCGGGCGAGTCTTTATCATCATCAGACCCGTTATTATGGTTTGTCACCTAACTTCAAGCTCCTTTGGAATCCTACTTCCCAAAGTAAGTTGAGCCTGCATGTAGGCATTCATCGCCAATATCTGTTCCAGACAGGGTTCTCCTCGTCCGGATTGCCATCCGAGTTTTGGTTTTCAGCCGATAGTCTGCGCCGTCCCCAGTATTCCTACAATGCCTCTTTGCAGGGCGAGTTCTGGCTTTTCGACAAAGAATACCGCCTGAGTACGGAAATCTATTTCAAGTCGCTGAAACATCAGATAGAAAATACGGGCAATGTCTTTGACATCGTCTATTCCTCCTATTCCCTGGACGGTTCGTTACTCTATGGAAAAGGTTGCAACTATGGTTTCAATCTGCTGCTGGAAAAGAGGAGGGGAAAGTTGACGGGCTGGTTGAGTTACTCGTGTGGAAGAGCCAGGAGAAAGTATGATGATGGAAATTATCATGGTTGGTTTCCTGCCAATCACGAGCGCATCCATGAACTGAATGCAGTTGCCACCTATCATCTCGGTAACAGATGGAGCTTTGGCGGTACATTAGTGGTAGCTTCAGGCACTCCCTATACTCATATCAACTATGCCTACCTGGTGTCCAATAATCTCCTGACGGAATATGGTGAACATAATGCAGCAAGAATGAATCCGTATATCCGACTCGATCTGTCGGCAAGTTATGATTTCGTCAACAGGGGCGACCGCAGGAGTGGAATCAATCTCTCGCTCTATAATGCTACGCTTCATAAGAATGATTTGTTTTATCGCATCAAGGTGTATGATGGTCATGTCAGATATGGAGTGTTCCGTTTCCTGATGCCAATCATGCCATCTATTAATTACTATTATAAGTTTTAAACACGATGATCCGTTTTTAGATATGAAGGAAAGATTAAGATATTTTGCAGAGAAATGGCTTCTCTCAATGGGCTGCTTGCAGGTTTTCATCCTGCTGAACTGCTGTCTGCTGAGCAGTTGTTATGATCATGTGGAGACCTCTACCGATAAGCTTCTTGTGGTGGAGGGCTGGATAGATGCAGGCGATTTCCCGAAGGTAAAGTTAACCAATACGGTTTATCTGAGCAAGAATGAACTGATGCTCGATAGTCTTTCCAACTATCTGGAGCGCTGGGCAAAGGTAACCATCTCCGACGGTACCCGTACAGAGACCATGGTGGGCAGGTATGATCGCAATTATTTCCCACCTTTCGTCTATACCACTTATGATATGCGGGGCGAGATAGGTAAGGAATATACATTGAGAGTAGAGACACCAGATGGACAGGTGGCAGAGGCTACAACGACCATTCCGGAGCCGGTAGTTATCGACAGTTTTCATGTAGAGCAGGCGATGGTGGACAGTTTGTATCAGATTTATGCTTACACAAGTTGCAAGCAGCGATGCAAACTCTTTTCCCAAGTGATAGGAAAGGATAAGGAATTTCTTTCTGCGGAATTGGGATTGATGAATGCCGGAATGATAGGTGCGGAGGGGAAAGTTTCCGTTCGCAGAGGTCGTTCCAACTTGATCAAGAACAGGGATCCTTATTTCCGTGAAGGTGAAACGGTGCGTGTGAAGTTTGTTACGCTCGATTCCACCTCGTATGAGTATTGGCGCAGTTTTGAGGATTTGGCAGCCCTTTCCCGCGTCCCACTCGTACCCGTCAGCACCAATCTGAAGTCAAATGTCAGAGGTGCTTTGGGGTACTGGTGCGGTTATGGTGCCACTTTCTATCGGGTTCAAATACCGAAAAAAGAAAATGGCAGAAAAGTCATTGATTAATAATTCTGTGCTTCAATCTGGAAGTAGCTCTGAGGGTGGTTGCAAACTGGGCAAATCTCAGGAGCCTGCTTGCCAACTACGATATGGCCGCAGTTAGAGCACTGCCAGATGCAATCGCCATCACGAGAGAAGACGAGCTTGTCCTTTACATTCTTCAAGAGTTTGCGATAACGCTCCTCATGATGCTTCTCGATTTCAGCAACCATTTCAAACTTGGCTGCAATCTCCTCGAAACCTTCCTCATGAGCCTCTTTTGCCATTCGTGGATACATTTCAGTCCACTCATCGTGCTCACCATTGGCTGCAGCTTCCAGATTCTTCTCAGTATCCTGGATAGCACCGCCCTCCAAATACTTGAACCACAACTTGGCATGCTCTTTCTCGTTAGCAGCAGTCTCCTCGAAGATGTTAGCGATCTGAACATAACCATCTTTCTTTGCCTTGGAAGCAAAGTATGTATATTTGTTACGAGCCTGTGACTCACCAGCGAATGCTTCCTGTAAGTT
>ERZ1035014.443-NODE-443-length-18863-cov-6.490111_pt1 | contig 18863 bp, 31 predicted proteins | sample MGYA00520620_ERZ1035014 | MGnify/ENA primary metagenome ERZ1035014 (study PRJEB33766, sample SAMN09781744) | gut metagenome | biome: gut microbiome | host: Homo sapiens | place: Madagascar | study: EMG produced TPA metagenomics assembly of the PRJNA485056 data set...
CTCCTCATCTTCCTCTTCATCCTCATCGATGTCTTCATCTTCGTCATCGATGTCCTCATCCTCATCGTCCTCACCGGGCTTGATGTAGGAAGAAATCTTGGCCCGCTTCTGGCCATTGTACTCATCATGGATGACATCGATGATACACACCTTGCCCTCCATCTTGTCCAAGTCCAGGGTCAGCTTGCCGTTGGACTTCATGCCAGCTGCATCCAGGAAACTCTTCAGCTTCCACAGGGCCTTTTCAGTCAGGGAGAAGGTCTCAAAGACGGTGTTACCCTTGGCGCTGCCCTTGATGACCTCGAACTGGGCCTTGATGCAGTCATCACCGCTGCCCTGCACCTCACCCATCTCAGCCTTTTTCAGCTGAGCCAGCCACTCTCCTTCAGGGCACCGGGTGAAACTCTCAACACCTTCCATGTTGACTTTGACTTTTCTGCTCATTGCTTGGTTCCTCCTATAATTGTTAAATTATTCCACCGCACCAATAATCTCCATGAACTTGTCATAGGTGGGGTTGATGATGCGTTTGGGGACTTTGATTGAGGGGTCAATCTGGAGCTTGGTCCAGTAATAGGGGTTGGGGCCGATATCGGCTGCATACTTGACCACTTCTTTGGTATTGTTCCCCTTTGTAACCTCTTTTGTGATTTTGGTGGTATGGATACCATAGTTGGCCATACCCTCCAAATAGGTGCGGGCACCCTTCGACACAGAGGGGCGGATGTCCGGGGCAATCTCATCTTCCATGCCTTCGATTGCGTCTGTACTCTCATGACAGGTCAGGACAACAATGTGTCGCTTCGCAACTTTGTGCATAGCCTTGATGACCTCTTCTGTTTCGGTCTTGAGCTCACCCCAAAGCTGTTGTGTCATCTTTTTATTCTTGCTGATGACATTCTGGTCTGTCCACTCATTGACCATAAGAGAGAATGTATCAACCACAATGGTCACATACTTCTTGTCTTTGAGCAGCTCCTTTGCGATGTCTTTGAGCTCTTTGACACTGGAGATGGATATTGCACTGATACCCTCTACATGAGCAATGGTATTGGAGCCATCATCACCAATCTGAAGGTACAGCAGGGGCTTGGGAAAAGTAGAAGCAACATGAGTTTTTCCACTGTTTGACTTCCCATACAGCACCCAAAGGTTGCGTTGACCCAATTCTTGGATGTCAACCGCTGAATCTAACAGGGCCATTGGAATCCTCCTTGTTTAATCGTCTGAAAACAGAGAACCCAACAAAAGAGTGCTGAGAAGGACACCCAAATGCTTGGCATACTCGTCAGCTTCCTCCTTTTCTTCCTTCTCCATATGGGACTCAATATTGTCCAAAATCATGGGGATGACTTTTTCCTGCATGGCCTTGACTATGGTAATCTGTTCCAGGGTATTTGAAGCCCCCTTCAGGATTTGACCAACGCCAATTGCTCCTTCAGGGGTGGTTTCGTCTTTGCGGGTATATAGCCCAACAAAAAAGCGGGGTTGAATCACCATTGTATCCCCAGTGTTGGGGTCTTCAATAGTAACCTTGAGGGGCATAGGGGTTTTCTCCTCAGTGTTCTCTTTCTTTGAAGTCTCTGCCGATGACATATTGTACATCTCCTCCAGTCATTTCTGTATAGCAAATATCATGGTACGGACACCAGGAACAGTCCCGTGTTACATTCCGGGTTTTGTTCTTTTCTCCAAACCTGATAATCTGCTTTGCTGTGTACAAGTACCCATCCCAAATTACTTCTACCATAGCTGGGTCAATATCCAACTCAACTTGGAAGAAAAACTCAGGGATATTGGACTTGTATTTTTGTCCCTTCTGGACAATCTCTGGGTCAAGAATCCCGTGCGCTTTGCAGGCCCTTTTCCAGCTCATGGGTGTAATCTTGGTTGATGCAGCCTCACTGAATCTTTTCGACTCCTCAAGCCAAATCGGTTCAGCCGCAGGTGTTGAACGGATGTAGTCCCATTTTACCTTGTCGGGTAAAATACCCCTTAAAAATTGGACTGCTTTCGCATACAAGCACTTTTGTGTGTTCATAACCAAAATGTCCATATTGGGCTTATTGGAGAAGGTTTTGTGTTCACCAACAGTTATGGATTTTACACCGCTGTGCTTCAGCAAATACAGCTCATCAATCTTTCCTACAAAGATTATGGGCTCACCCTTACAGTCACCAACATCAAGCTCAAACTCATGTTCTGTTACTTGGGGTTGCCTCACTCCTTTGTACACCCGTCTGTAGTCCTTGAAGATGTTAAACAGGTCATCAAGGTAATTCTCACCCAACTCTCCCTGCCAAGATGCCGGCATTTCATAGTAGGTGTCCCTGATGGTCTCCTTTGCATCTCTCAGGGCTTCAGGGTCATTACGGAGCTCAAGGAGCTTATGAAAGTCTGTTCCAAAGTACAATGGGCGTTCAGGCTTCTTCTTCTTCTCCAATCTTCGTACATACCTCAGCCAATGCTGATACGGGCAATGCAAATAGGAGCTTTCCCTGGAGTAGCTAATGTGTATCTCACTCACCTCCTATCTGTTGTACATAGATTGGGACACCCTGTGGAGTAACCTGTGGGTTTGTCCCGGATTGTTTCACCGTTCCACAGCACAATCTACTTTGGCATACGCCGTTTCAAACTATGCTCCACAGGGTGTCCCTTGACTCTGCGTTTATACGGGCTTGTCACCGTTGACTTCAGCCGGGAGGCTCCTCAGTCAGCCGCATTAAGGGAGGGGCTGTTGCCCCACCCGTATTCAGTTCAGATGGTATGACAATCAGTCATCAACTTCCTCAAACTCATCGTCATCGTCGTCATCCGCAGCTGCCTTCTTGCCCTTCTTGGCAGGCTTCTTGGACTTCTTTGCGGGCTTCTTGACGGGGGCGGGCTCATCGTCCTCATCGTCATCCTCATCTTCGTCCTCATCCTCGTCATCGTCATCCTCAACGGGGGCAGACTTCTTTGCAGGCTTCTTGGCTGCCTTCTTGGACTTCTTGGGGGCCTCGTCCTCATCGTCCTCCTCATCGTCCTCGTCAGCCTCATCCTCAACCTTGGTCTTGGCCTTGGTTGCCTTCTTGGCAGACTTGCGCTTGGCACCGGCAGTGGAAGGGGCCACAAAACTGCCATCATCAGGGATGATGCTGTTGGCATACTTCTCCTTGCCTTCCTCGACATTGACCTGCTTGCCGGTCTTGCGGTCGAACACCATCTCATCACCATTCTTCTTCAGCACAGTGATGGTTTTCTTGGTGGTGCTGGCCACGGGGAAAACACCCAGCTTGATACCCGTGAAACCCTTCAGAATAACCTTGTCACCCTTGTTCATTTCCAGCATTGTAATACACTCCTTAAACATTTTTATTGTGGGAGGGCTTCTGGCGTTCCCTCCTGCTTACATTGGTATCATACCTTATTTTCAATCAAAAGTAAAGAGGGGATTTTAAGCCATTTTCACAAGGTTTTGCTCAATTATGACTCAATAGCTCACTTTTTCTTTCGATTGCTCATTATATCGTGAATTCTCACAAATTTTAGTGTGTTCCCCACGGCCCCCATCCTATATCAACATCCAGAGGTACACGGAGCTCAACACCAAAATCATCCAACACTTTTGGGTGCTTCATAATCCGTCTGATAGTTTCGTCAACATAGTCCTTGTCTTCCACCCTGCACTCACCAATGATAGAGTCATGAACAGTTGCTCCAATCCAAGCAATGCCTTTGAGCTCCTTATTGATTTGAGTTACTGCGGAAATCAGAAGGTCAGAACCAGAACCCTGAACCGGGGTGTTGATAGCTCTGCGTGCTGCACTGGCTCTCTCCCATTTGTTGGGAGAGTATATGAGGGGGAGGCGGCGAAACCGTCCAAACATATTGGATACACCGCCCTGCATCTCACACAAGTCCTCCTGCTCCTTGTGCCAGGGAAGCAGTCTGGCATACTTGGCAAAGTACAGGTCACGGATGTGCTTTGCTTCAGCCAGAGTGAACACCTGTCCATAGCTGTCCAAAGCATACTTGACGAATTTTTTGGCTTGCATACCATACAAAAATCCAAAGTTAACTGCTTTTGCCTTGCCTCTTTCCTCCTTGGTGGGCTCTCTTCCATTTGTGAACAGCTTTGCGGTCTCTGTGTGAATATCACCATCATGTAAATAGATATTCAGCATGGTTTTATCCTTCGCATAATGTGCCGCAATACGCAACTCCAGCTGAGAGTAGTCCGCTTCAAACAGAATCATACCAGGAGCACCACTGAACAAGCCTCTAATGTCCTTTGTTCTGGGTACTTGCTGCAGATTTGGACTATTACAAGAGGTGCGGCCTGATACCACATTTGTAAGGTTGAAGTTGGGATGTATCCTGCTCTCATAACAATCATCCTCCCATCGATTCAAAAACATCTTGTTACGGGTTGCCGCATCCTTATACTTCATCAGTAGGTCTGGAAGCTCATACCCCTTCATAGCAAGCTCTTTCATAACATCCGCTGCGGTGGATGGGGCACCTTTTTTGGTCTTGTAAATAACCGGCATACCCTCCAAATCAAAGAAAGCATGGGCCACTTGCGCAGAACTATTCCAGTTGATATCATAATGTGATTTCAGTTCTTTGAGCAGCCGTTTTTCCTCCTTGTTGTACTTCTTTCGGACTGACTCCAGTGAATCCAAATCAAGATACAACCCATTGCGCTCAATATCCCGGTATGCTCTGTAGGCAGGTCTCAGAAGTTCCTTGTATATCTTCATTGACCGCTCACTCATATTCTGGTAGAAGTACTGATACAACTCCCAAGTGTACCGAACATCGCAGCTCAGGTATGGAACTATGGTTTTCCTCTCTCCACCCAGTTTGTCCTTCTTCTTGATGTCCCAGTCAGGCACTCCCAGGTAGGCTTGAGCCATCTTTTTCAGACCATGCTCTGCTACCAAATCATAAGCCGTACCCATCAGCATCACATCCTCGTCAATAGGGATTCTCAGCCCAAGATGATGTTCCATGAATAGGGTATCAAACTTGCCATTTTGGAACACTGTCCGGGCTTTCTCCTTCCTGATATGTTTGACCACATTTCTGAATTTTCTCAGGTCATCCTCATTGGACGCATCGTATATCAACAGCTTGGATATGGGGCTGTCAATGTCTTTTGCCAATCCAACACCAATCCAGGTGATTCTATCCTTGTACCGATTCAGGCCTGTGGTCTCAATATCAATTGTGGCAAAACCATAACTCATATGTTGACCTCCTCAGGCTTCTTGAAGTTCCCTTCTTCATCAAACAGTTCATTGTACCAGGCTTCAATGTCTATGCCCTGCCTCTTCAGTTTGTAACGCTCAGGATATGGGTCATCCATTTCGTAAAACTCCCGCATACGGAGGTGCTCAACGAACACATCTTTGTAGAATTGCTTCAGGCGTTTCAAGCCCCACCCGTACTTGTTATGGAGTGTCCAGAGGTATATGGTGTCCATATCAAGGGTGAATGCCTTGTCTGCAGCCAAACACTGTTGATGAATCTCATGCATCATAGCCTGTTCCCCAGCCCCCTTCAGGGCCGCATCCTTAATGTCTGAGGGTTTCATCAAATAGACGGGTTCAGTTTTAATGAGCTTGCCTTGACGCTCCAGTTTCCTGCGCTCCCGTCTATTCATAAACCAAAACCCCCTCCCTTTTTGGAATGTCTGGGACAAGAGTCATACTCATGGTGCATAACTGTACCGCACTGTCCCCAGGTTTTACCAGTCGTGACTCGAATATTGAAGCTCCTACAAGTCTTACAGATACCCTGACTGAAACAGCCCTCCATACCAAGCTTGGACTCAAGGCTATCAACTACGTTGACCATGTCAGACCATGACAGCCGAATCTCATTATTTTTGCCTTTTGCCATCACAAGACCGCCATCAGGCTTTTCCTTAGCCTTTTGCCGGAGTAGATGCTTTATAGCTCTCAATGTAAGCTCCAGCTCGCTGATGGTGTTACCTTTGTCTTCATTCAAGGATGTCATAAAATCACCTCATCACCATCCCCACAGAAAAACATGGGGTCACGCTTCTTCATATCCTTGCTACAGGCTTGAAATACCTGAGCTTTGAATGCACCCTTCTTTTTGTACTTCTTGTAGAATTTGCATTTTTTGCAACGGACAACCTTGTCTATATCCTCAGTATGGAAATCCTTATACAGCCATTTGGATACTTTATCCAGAGCGTCAGCAACTTCTTCAATGGTGGCCTTTTCCCCGGCTGAGTTGGTAAAACTCTTGCCAGGATTTTCTTTGGCCATCTTCTTCAGTAGCTTTACAGCCAATCTGTAAACATCAACCTGCTTCATTGGTATCACCTCCACAGGTATTATAACCGACAGCAGACAATAAGTCAAGCACTAAAATTTTCTCGCGCTGGCCGTTCCTTCTCAGCTCCACTCTGAGGCCAGCTTTGGATGGGGCTGGCTTGATAATGTGTCCATCAAGGTTACACACCAACCCTTTTTGGTTTATGAAGTACACCCCATCATAACCCGGAATGGGTGTCCAGCTCCCATCAGACAGATTTACAGTCAAGTCAGTCACCCCTTCTTCAGTCCAATTCCCAACCACAAGTATTCTCGTGACTTTCCGTCCCTTGCTTCTTTGAACCCCTGAGAGCGGATGTTTCTCATGAATGAGTGCTTCTTGCTGTTTTCTCGGCCCGTATCCACACAGAAACGGCAGTATGCCTCATACAGTGCGTTCTTTTCCACGGACATCCCGGAGCCAAGCTCACACTGTTTAGCAATGAAGGCGTGAATGCTATCAGAATCCTGCCGCAGTGCTTCTACATATTTGTCACTGGTAGATGTACGGGGGATGTCTTTTGCAGGCAGGAGGTGGAGCAGGTATGGGATAATCTCAGACACACCCTCCTCACTACACAAATCATTGACATAATCATTGTTCAAAAACAGCTCATTATTCATGAACAAAATCCTCATACGCTTGTAGAAAGCATTGGACTTTTCCTCCAGCTGAAGAGGTAGCTGGTTGAAGCTGAAAATCAACTTACAGAATGGCACAAAGAAAAATGGCTCTTTTCCCTTCTTCTCATGCATAATTTGGTCACCGCCTGTAATCTTCTTCAGGTTTTCAATAGAAGACAACGGCAAAGATGAGTTATCTGCGCAAGAATTCAGCAGCCGATTGTACAGCTGAGACGGGTAAAACCGCATATTCAGCTCATGCATACTCAGAGAGGATACATTTTGCTTCCCAACCAGGTTTTCAAAAAACCGAATCAATACAGATTTACCAGTATTGGACTGACCACAAAGAATCATAAATGTCTTCAAACCATAGTCCAAGGTGAGACAATAGGCCATGTATTTGAGCAGCATCTTGATGTCCTCTTTGGGCAGATTGGTTTTCTTGAAGAAGTCATACAGCCGGGTTTCCTTGAATGGCTTGTACTCTCCAACCGGGTGCGGAATTTGAAGTGTCTGGAGATATTTGCTGTCATGGGGCAAAAGCTCTCCCCGCTCTATGTCCCATACACCGTTCTGAAAATTGATAAGGTTTTTGTCATGGTTCAGCTCAGCCGTAGTCCGCTGAAGCCGAACATCGTCACAAATCAGCCTGAAGCACTCCATGATACGGTTTTGTGTGATAAGTGTATCCACAACAATCATATCCTTTATTGTGTTTCGGACATGGCTGCTTGCTTCTACATACACCCCGTCCCGGTATTGGTAGCACTCCCCACCCAGTACAAATATGTCCCCTTTGTTCACAAAATAGTCACAGATAGCTCTATGGTTGATATTGGTGGGAACACCTTTTGCGCTGTAAATCAAATAGGGGTTATCAAACTGTTGTGATGCCTCATACTTGCGAGTGTTCTCAACAATTTTCTCCAGCTCCTTCTCATCCATAGGGTCAGAGAATATAATGCTGTTGATTACATCCGCCATTTCCTCAATCTGCTCATCTGAGGCCCCTCTGTTCTTGTAGGCCATAAGGTGAGCAAACAAGGTTGCATTTCTTCCATCCCCGTCCTTCAACCCCAACAGACTTTCCTTGCGGTTTACCATAGGGGTGAACTCCTGTGGCAGCTCTGCAATTTTACGACACTTGTTGAATCGTCTACCATCAGAGCCAAATGGCAGTATGACATAGCCTTTATTGGCGCAACGGAAATCACACTTCAACCCGCAAGGGAGAACCATGCCAACCCGCTGAGGGTATTCCTTGTCACATTTGAAATACAGATGAAGCCCTTTTGGGGTCTGAGCCATAAGGGTTTTGAGGCCCAGCCTCTTCACCACTTTCATGGCTTCTTCTTTTCCTTCATCTATGTCTACAACTATGTAGCCAGACCGCACCCACCAGCCAATCTGCCCCCCAGAAAACAGGTGAGCATCTGCAGCTTTTTCATTTACGATGGAGTTGTCTAACCGTTTCTTTCCCATACAACGCACATAGCTGTCTTGACCGATGAGAGAGTCAAACTCACTCAGCTTCATGCGTCATTCCTCCTCAATAGGTTCAAACAAACTCCCATCTGTCTTAACACACTCCACACAGCGCCCTCCAGGCTTGAGATTTTTGAAGTTGCCCCTATGGACACAGCTGCCACAGGGCAACGCTTTCTTGTAGTTACTGTGTTCAGGCCCGCAACCATAGCAGGGCCCAATCGTTTTGGGGTTGGTCACATAAGCACACCCTTGACACATCTCCTGAATATGGAGCTGACCGGGGACTTCTCTGTCTACAGTTGTTTGCTCCATACTGTTTGATGTACTCATCCATCTCTCCAACCGGGCAATCTTCCCGGCAATCCTATCCCCAATGTCCACCGGGGTCAGACCAAAAATGTTGATAACATGGTCCAGAACGATGAGAACATCAGCCACCTCATCTACAGCCTTGTCGTGGAGCTCATCCTGAGCCTTTTCTTTGGTCTTATACCGGGGATATTTGGAGCAAACTGCAGCCAGCTCACACAACTCCTCAGTGGATACCAGAATTTGAGCTGTGTCCCCATAGGTTTCTCTGGCTTTTGCCAAGACTTCCCGCTGCTTTTTGTTAATGAATCTTGTCACATCCATTTATGAATTCCTCCCAGTAGCACTTGATGCGTCTCAGATTTTTCTTTCTTGTTCGGCCCTTCTTGGAATGGTACGCTAAATGGTACAGCTTGGGAGGGGCTACAATCTGGTATAAGCGTTTCATAAGCTGGTGAATCATAGGCATAACTGAGCGTTCTACAAACTCAGATATAGCCACTGCTACAGCCTCAAATGCTTTTACAATAGCATCCCCAATAGCTTGAAAAGCCTCTACCAATTTGGTACAGGTTTCCTCAGTCAACAAAGGGGTTACAATCGGGGTGGGCAGAGCTAACTGCTCAGTGTTTTCCACACCTCTCTCCTCCTTCCTTATTATAGATGGGTAACTACTACCCCCGGACACTTAAAATGGCACCCTGGCCATTCTACTCAGCCGAAACTGGCTCATCTATCACTTGTGTCTTCTCTCCAGTCCGGGATATAGGTACAATCCACACCAAAACTCTCGAACATAGCAGAGGTCTGAGAGCTGATACGGGCTGTGCCTCCATAGTACACATGCTTGATACCCGCAGCAATGATGGCTTTGGCACAGCCCTCACAAGGGTATCTTGTAACAAAAATGGAGCTTCCATCAACAGGGTGACCTGCCGCAGCCGCACTACAGATGGCGTCAATCTCGCTGTGGATTGCACGGCAGTCTTCAGGGTTTCTGTGATTCTTGCTATCCTCCCCATACTTCTCCACACGGAGGCAGCCACAGGGTGTCTTACACAGGTCAGGCACAGCACGATTGGCACCCAGGGCAATCACCCGTTCCTTATTCACGATAGCAGACCCAACAGCAACCTTCCTACAGCCACTGAGCTTATTTGCATAAGCCTGAGCCATGTCAAGATAGTCTTTCCAGTTCATACTTTTCAGCTTGTTCATTGTCTCTTGTTCCTCTCTTTTATAATCCTAAATATACCAGTACAATATACCAATCATGCTCTGTACCTCTTTCTGGGTCTGCCTGTACCATCCTTGGCCCGTATGTACTTGGACAACTCACAGAAGCAGTTTTCCAAGGACATCACATTGAAGCACCTATCCTCTTCAGGCAAGTCCCAGAACACCCGTTTGGCATCCCAATCTTTTCCCAGCTCTTCCACAAACAGCCTGTCCAAATTATTCCTCAACCAAAACAGGCACTCTTCATAACTCATCCCATCCCGGTCTTCAAACAAATAGTTGAGCCCCATAACACATCCAGGGCCAGCCACTGTGAATTCATTCTCAGAGAACGGGAAATCAGCTATGTAGGTCATGTCCACATAAAACTGGTATGCCAAAAACCTGCCAATACCATTGTAGTCAGTCAAAGTTTGATATACCTCTTGCTGGTTAGTACAAGCCTTGATATCATCTACCAACCCTTCATTGATGAGGATTTTGATGAATTTGAGGATTCTCATGGGGGCATAGCTCTCTCCAGTCACCCTCTTCAATGTATTCTTCATACCCACAGTATGAAATGCTGCAGTGAAGAATACCCGCTTTGGGTCTTCAACCAGAGCAGCTTCAAACAGACTTCTGTACCACTCAGGATTCCAGTCAGGGGTTTGACTGAACTTGAACGGCATAGAAATCAGTTCAGCTGTTTCATGCTTGTTGTAGAGCCGGAACAGGATGACATTGAGCAACTTGTCCTCATAAGACAGCTCAGGGTTATTTGCGATATGCTCAATCACCCACTTGCTCTCTTTGTCATGTTCCCGGCGAATGTTGGTGAATCGGAAATTCTTGAGCACCTCATCTGTGGTCCAGGGCGGGTCTTTCTTCAGCACATCTTTCCTCAGATGAATTACATATCTGCGCTTGATGAAATTGTACAGGTACAACAGGTTGCGCTCATTCAGCACAGGCTGGGCTTTCTTGATGCGCTCCTTGTCTACCCCGCAATACGGGGTGTCTGCAGGTTTGTTTTTCACTTTGCTGTAGCCTCCTCATAAGGGCTGGGCAAACTCCAGTTCCAAGCAACTGCGTTGCTCTCCCAGGTTTTATAGAAATAGTTGTGTTCACCATCCCCGGTGAAATACAGGTATTCTTTTGGCAATACCCGGCCAGAATCATCTCCCTCAGACCAATATGTTAAAACACTATTGGCCAGCTGGAGCATATCTTGAGTTATAGGATTGCTTTCAGAATACCCATTGAATTGAGCTCTCTGTGTAACAACCTCTCTTACAGAATCTGGGTACAAAGGGCTGTCCACCCGGTTGAGTACACACCACATAACCGCAGCCTGTTCTGTTACAGAGCACCCACGGGCTTCTCCCCAGGTTACATTGGCCAGATACTCTGCGGCAACATAGTCCACATAGGCTTCCTTGTCATCATAGGTCAATTTTCCATAGCACAGCTCAGGCTCAACCTCAACCCACTCTTGGGTTTTTAGACTGTACACAGTCTGATTTGCAATCTCCTGTGCGTCCTCTGCCACAGAGATGGCTTGCTTGGTTTGTTCCAGGGAAGTCTTGAGCAGTTTAACAGCTCTCATATTCAACAATACTGAGGCCATCAGAAGCACACAGCAGATGAAGAAGAAAGTACAGTATGGGTTTGTGCGTCTTTTCTTGAGGTGCTTTCCCTTGTTTCCAGAATATGTAGTCATTGTTTCAATCCTCCATCAATTTGGAGGCCAACATATCAGCGGTGTGCGTCCAAAGCACATTGGGAAACTTCCTGATGGCAGCGTCATAGCCATCCCAATCGTCTGTTTCATAGGCACCCATATGATACCTGATACACAGCCGTTCCTCTTCTGTCAGCCTCATATGTTGCTCAATCTTACAAACTGAGTCATACCCATGTCCACCAAAACCACTGTACTGAGGGTTTTTGGTGTAGAATGTCTCAATCTCGTGCTTGAGCGGGTTCATGTCCTGGCTCAGAGTGTACATACCGATTTTGGTCACATCGTGGAGAATACCCACAATAATCGGACTTTCCACCCGGCTCCAAGGTTGTGTCACTTCCTTGTCTCTCATATCCAAGAGCTGGGAAGTGACATTAACACAGTGGTCATACAGTCCCCCTGGATACGCTGCGTGAAACCCTCTTGAGGCAGGTGCCCTGAAGAAATCTGTGGTACACAACCACTCATACGGGAACAGCTCAAGCGGAACATTGTTCTTTTCAAGCAGCTCCAGCAAGTCCTTCTTGCGTCCCTCCTCAGATAACAAATGCTGTTTCACTGGTGATACCTCCTTTTCTGGCCATTCGGCCTCACGCATATATTATAAGGTATCACCCCCGGAAAAGTAAAGGCCGGGAAACGGGGAGAAAAGCCCGGAAACCACATCATTTCCTCGTGCACTCACAGGCTTTTCCTTCCCCTATCTCACCCCTGCTCCCCTTTTCGTGAAATCCGCCGCCGCATCAGACCTCGATGCGGTTGGCGAACTTCTTATTGTTAGAGTCAATCTGAATGCCGGTTTCCTTGTCGAACTTCAGCTTGCCCTTGGCGGTCTTGACGGTAATGGTGGTCTTGGTTTCCTTCTCCACCTTGAAGGTACCAATCAGCATACCAGTGAAGGCTCTGACATTGACCAGCTTCTCACCCTCATCCTTGCGGAGATTGATGCGCTCACCATCAACAAAGTTACTGTGACCGGGCTTGCGCTCAGGAACAGCAACCAATTCCTCAGACACCTCATAGCCATCAGCCCGGAACAGCTTGGCAATCTGTTCACGGATGAACTTCTTGCCAGCAAACTTCACGCAGATGGGAGCGGGGCCACCATCCATACGGATACCACCCAGCATCTCATGGCCGCTGTTCATTGCCTCATCATACACTTCCTCAAACATATCCTCAACAGAGGGCATCTCATCAATGTGGCCATCCTGAACGGAGTTTTCATAGCCACCCAGAACATAGGTGTAGGCACCCTCAACATTGCTCAGGGCACTCTTCTGATGCTTGGTCAGGGTCTTGGTTTCAGTCTTGGGCTCCTCAACCTCAACTTCCTCAACGGACTTCTTGAAGGTCTTGCGGAGAGTGGTCAGCTTCATGGTATGCTCAACGCCATTGGAATCGGTCAGGACAGCGGTGTTATTGGTCTCATCGGAGGAAACCAGGGTGTAAACCTTGGAAGCGTTCTTGCGGCTGGTATAGGTGATAATGGTCTTTTTCATTGTATTCAATCTCCTTTTCAAATGTCCGGGTGTTCCGGTCTGTAAGTGTTTTCCTCTTTACAATCATGATTATACGCTTGTATCAAAGAAAAGTCAAGCATTATTTTCAAAATTCTTGAAAAATTTTGAGAAACCTCTCAAGTGTTGGAATCTCCAAGGGATTGCCGGAGGCTTCAAGCCTCCAGCTCACCCTTCTTCATGGAATTGCGGCCATCAGTGTACCCTGTATCAAAAGCACCCTTATCATAGCCGGTGTGCTTGACACCCATACGGTTGTTCACACCAGTCTGGGGGAACTTCTCAGTGAACTTGTACTTGACATCCTCAGGCACGATAATGGCCAGGGCCTTGCTCTGTGCGCCCAGCTCATCCTTCAGGCCCTTCATGAACCCGGCCCAATAGCAGTTGGCAACACCGTGAGCACTGCGGCCCTCTTTCCGGGCAATGCGCTCCTGACGGCAACCATTGGTGCGCATAGTCTTGTAGAGATAATTGAAGACGCCAACACAAGTATCCACATCACCCTCACGACCAAAGAAGTGGATGTCATTGCCAAGATAGATGGCCTTGCAGCGGAAATTGGGAGCCAGGATAGCAGCCAGCTGACCTCTGTATCCGTTATTGTTGGGGTGCTCAGCCTTGAGGAGCTTGTACTGAATGACTTCCTCAGAAGAGAGGGCAGACATGTCCAGGTTATATTGTGCAATCAGCTTCTGGGCCTTCATAGCAGCAGCCTTTGCCTCCTGCTCAGAGGGGTTATTGCCAGCCAGGTTCAGTAGCTTCTGGACTTTGTCCATCAATTTGTTCATATCAGTCATATTGTGTTCCTCCTTAAATGATTGTTGAGGTTGCATTTCTCAGTGCGCTTTCCTCTTGAGCCTCGTGAGATGGGAGGGGCTTGTCCACATTCTGTTTTATCCTCAACTGTTCCTTACAATCATGATTATACTACCAACTTGAGAGAAAGTCAAGCACAAATTTGAACTTTTCTCAAAACTTTGACTCAGGACAAAGCCCAGCTCAAGGAGCTTTCCAAGAAGTCATAGATGTTGTGAATACGATTGGCAAACTTGGGATTCTTGGCATTGGTCTGATTCCCCATATCCGGGTCAAAGGTCAGGAGCTTGTTCTGCTTAGTCCACAGATACAAAGTATTGGTGTTGGTAGCACGCTCAGCCCGGAACAACCCAATCTTCATACCAGTGAAGGCCCGCAACTCAACAACAGGCTGCTCAGTCACGGTTTTGCTATACCACCGCTTCAGGGTCTTGGGGGACACAAACTTGTCTTCACAGTTGGCCATATCAACCAGGCAGACCTTCTCGCCCATTGTAATCATGGGGTTGAGCACATACTGACGATTGTCACGGGTATTGGTATAGATGTAGTTCATGATTGAACCTCCTTGAAGTTTCGTTTGGTTTCCCAAGACCGGGTTGCCCCCCGGTTTCGACTGGTCACCATCCAGCCCTCATCAGTTGGGTTATTCTCTGTGAGATTTTTGAGCCCTTTGACTAATGCTCCCAATTCAGTCCCTCTCTCAATTTTCAAGATGGTTCTCTTCCAACCAGTCACAAAAGTATTCCTCTTGGTACCCAGAAGACAGGAACCTCACCCAAGCGTCATAAAAGGAAACGACTCTGCCTGAGTGAGAGTCAACAAATACCCCCATAGGAGTATCATAGCCGTCCTTCAGAATCGTTTCGCCGTCTTCATTCAGGGTTAGCTCGCATCCATCGTACAGAATCCCTACAGCTAACTTTTCGGGCATAGAACTCTCAAACATTTTGTAATCCTCCTTGAAGTAGTGTTCTTGTTTCATTACAAGCATATCATACTACCAACAATACAAGAAGTCAAGTATTATTTTGAAATTTGTTGAGAAATTTTCAAGCCCCTGCAGAAACTGTGTAGTTTCCACAAGGGCTTGTATTCTCAATCTCGGTCTGTGAACCGTATCTGTGTGGGATAAAACCGGGCAATCTTCCCTTCCTCATTCTCAACAATACCCAGGACAAAAGAGATTTGGCCGGCAGAGTGACCGCCTCTCAGTGGGGATTCACCAACAACTTCTGAATAGTGCTCCCAACAGTGGAACCAACCTTTGTGTACAGCTTTTCCTCCTTTTACTTCAACTGTAACTTCACAGGGCCTGAGAAGGTCTCTGTCCATCACAGCCCCTCCTTCTTCAGCAAGGCCTCAACAGCCTCCAGTTGCCGGTCAATCTCTCCTATATGGTACAGGCTTACCTTCCCAGAAAAGCTATGACTGGTTGCATCCTGACACACAATCCGGGCTGATTTGAGATGAGACAATACAATATTGTAGTCATCCTTGGTTAGCAAAATACATTTGAGCATCTTCATCATCCTCCAATCCTAAAATCTTATCAAGGGATGTAAATGAACTGGACTTGGCTTTTGAAAGCTCTTGCTTGGTTAGCTTTCCTCCAAGTTGAACATACTCTTTATAGCTCAGCCCAATTTCATCAATCAAATCCCGTTCACATTGTGTATTATAGCACTCATGAAGAGCATACTCAAACAGTGCCTTACAGACCTCAAGCAACCGTTTTTCAGTCATCCTCTTCAACCACCTTTTCTTTGGAATTCTTTGTTGTGCTCTTGGCAACAATCGTTGAGGGCTGGAGAGATGACAGCACCAGCTGCCCACTATCCATAATCAACACCCCTCTGGTTCTGCGGCCATAGGTTGAGTCAATCGCAGTCCCTTTGTCCTTGGCGTCCTGAACCATGCGCTTTATGGGGGCTGACTCAGGACTTACAATGGCAACAACCCGGTCTGCTGAGACAAAGTTTCCCAGTCCAATATTGATAGCATTCATTGTTTCACCTCATATCAAAGAACTTGATGTGATGACAACCGTATACACCGCTGTCACACTGAATCTGCAGCCAGGCATCCTCAGTCTTGTTTAGCTCATAGAACATAGTCTCAACGTATAGGTCATGGTCAAGACCTTTTCCCCAGTCCTGGATAGCCACAACAGAACCATCCTCAGCCTTGTACACAGTCCGTCTTATGGGCTCCCCTACATCGTTGGTAATGAACCAGGATTCTCTGGTGATATGGTTGCCCAGCTTGTAGGAACTTTCCAGACATTGAAACTGTATTTGGTTCAGCATTTATCAAAATCCTCCTTCTTGAAGGGTTTGCCATTGAGCAGGAGCTTGTACCCAGCTGCTTTCATCTGGTTTCTGATTCTGGCAGGGTACACACAAGACTTATGCTTGGTGCTCATTACCGTCCTGCCGTCCCGGTCTTTGACCTCAAATTTCATGGTACACCCCCGCTACACGGGCCAGAAGAATAGAGTTGGTCAACCGTCCAATTCTCCCCATGTACTGACACCCCGGAGGCAGCTGGTCAACCATTTCCTTGGGCAAGGTGCCGCCAATGTCCAGCACCAACTCATTAGCCAAGGGGAAAGCCGGAACAACAGGAGTGGCCAATACCACCACATCCTGACCATTCATAGCCTTGTACAAGTCTTTGGTATGACTATGAGCAACAGTCACAGTGGCATCCAGCTCCAGGAGCTTCTCAGCCAGACCATCTACAGCGTGCCCCCGGCCCACAATGGTGACCGTTTTACCCTCCAGAGCAATCATATCAAATAGGAACTCATAGGCAGCTTCTGCCACACAGGACATACCAGGGTTGAAGAGGTTGTCCACATCGGCCTCAGCCGGGAGATGGACAACTGTATCACAGGTTTCTCTATCCACAAACACCTTACAGTCACCAATCAATGGGGGCAAATAGCTGAGAATGTGGGAATTGACCCCAACTTCCTGGGCCAGTCGATTGACTGACCGCAGGAACGGGCTGCTGTGGGAACCAACCAGCAACAAGCTGGATTTGTTGGTCTTTGCAGCGACAGCATTGAGGTGTCTCTGCGATGCTGCTTTGAGGATGGTTTCAGGAATGTTCATTTGGTTTCCTCCTTGGCGGGACTGATTTTGATGAGGTACATATCCCCATTGAAGACACGGGCTGCAATCGGATAGCCCAAACGCTTGATTGCGTTGTGATAGCTGCTCTGGGCAGAAGCTGCATTGGAATACTCCCCAGGAGCCATCACGCAGCGGACAGCCAGAGCATCACTGCGCATAAACTCATCAAGAATGGTCTGGAGCTTGGTAGGCTTGAAGAGCTTGTTCACGGTTTCGGGGCTCACGGTTTCAAACTTCATGTTGAATACCTCCTATATGGTTTTCAAGGTTGAGTGGTTTCCCACGACACCCCGGTTGGGGTGTTTCGGCCAGTTACCAGCTGAGCCATCATCAGGCGGGATTCAGATTCACAACTTCAACCACTTTGCCGTTGAGCATCTTGTGGAAGTACAGCTTGTCATTGTAGGAAACAATGCGTATGGTGTAGCAACCTTTTGCGGTGTCAAAGTTATTGACTTTGATGATTGTGCCTTCTCTCAACATCCTAATGGTCTCAGGCTCATTGTATTGAACAGTCTTCAGCATAGTGTCCTCCTTAACCAATACGATTTACCAAGGCATACAGGGTTTCATGGTCATTCCAGCTGATTTTACCAGCCTGGAAGGAAGAATCAATCATCCCACAAAGCTCATCCACAGAAGCTCCCTTGGCCATAGCTTCAATAATCTTCTTGAAAGTCATCGTTGTGTCCCCCCTTAAAAATACTTGGCAACAAACTGCTCTTTGGTAAGAGTGAGTGTATCATAAACATAGAAAACAGCATCTTCAACGTGCATATTCAGATTCTCAACCAGCTCTTTTACAAGGCCAGCATTACCAGAAGATTTGATGAAGGTTTTCATTTCAGCGAGAGTCATTTTGTAGTCCTCCTTGAGTGTTCTTTTCCGGGTACAGTCATAGCATACTACTTCATGGAATAAAAGTCAAGAAAAATTTTGAAACTTTTGAAAAATTTTTGAGGCTGTGGTAATTCCAGGGGTTACTGCTTGGGCTTGTTGAAATTCTCACAGATAGTCACTTGTGTGTAGTCCTCATTGGTTACCAGTACATTGTGGTTACGGACAACAGCACAAGGAGTGCGTGGGCCATCTTTGTTGATGGTGGTCTCAATGAATCCTTCCCAACGGTCAGGAGAGGTTTGACGAGTCAGAGTGACACGGGCATAAGGAGAAGTTGTGAGCATGCCTTCAGTACTGAATGTGGTATAGGCACGGCTGGTGGTATGGTTCTTCTTCATCTCCTCAACCAATGTGAAGATGTTCTCACTGGCTTTGGATACAGCATCAAGCAGCTGGCTGAGAGAGTATGTGGTATTGAGCTTCATCATAGTGTCCTCCTTGGGTGTAGTTTTCGGGCTCAATCATATCATACTCCCAAGAATTGGAAAAGTCAAGAAGAATTTTCACAGCGGGAGTGAGTTTTTGATATATCAAAAAATGTAAAAATAGTCTCAAGATGGGTCAAGGAATTTGTTGATATATCAATTTTGCAAAAATAGGTATAAAAATAGGCGAAAACACGAAAAAGTGTGTCTGAAGGTTCAAGCATTTTACTCTGTGGAGTAATGCAAAAATAGGCGCAATTTCCCAAGAATCTTGGAGCAAATTATGAGACTATTTTTACACTCTATCGCCGGAGCTAACGAAAAATAAGAGAGGG
>ERZ1035014.444-NODE-444-length-18841-cov-12.115192_pt1 | contig 18841 bp, 10 predicted proteins | sample MGYA00520620_ERZ1035014 | MGnify/ENA primary metagenome ERZ1035014 (study PRJEB33766, sample SAMN09781744) | gut metagenome | biome: gut microbiome | host: Homo sapiens | place: Madagascar | study: EMG produced TPA metagenomics assembly of the PRJNA485056 data...
AATCACCTTTGAGAAATGTGATGGAGGATGAGTTTCATCTCAAGATTTCCCAGATTTTGAAAGCTCCGATGCCGGGGTTGATAAAATATCATATTAATTAAGCAATTTTTGCACCAAAATGTATTTTATGCTACATTTTGGTGCTTTTTCGTTAAAAAATGTAGGTTGCGAAACATTTTATACGTAATTGATTAACCAAAACATACCCCATTGTGTCTGTTTTTTATCTATCTTTGCCAACGAAAAGTAAATGTAAACAACGATAAATCGAGGCAATCCTCATAACCGAGGCTTATACCTTATTTATATAAAGGCAATATTCGACCTATGTTACATAGGACCTATATTACACCTAGAAGCAACAATTATTAATTTAAACCTAAAGTAATTATGAGAAAAACATCTCAGAAATTCTCGCAGAGCCACATGCTCTGCAAAGTTGTTCTGGTAGCCATCATGTTGGTGTTCCAGGCAATGTTAGGAATCGGAGCGGGTGTCCTCAATGCTCAGACGGTTAAGGGTACTGTCATCTCTGGCAGTGACAATGAACCATTGATTGGTGCAAGTGTCATGGTGCAGGGTACAAAGACGGGTGCCATTACTGACCTGGATGGTAACTTTACCATTGAAGCAAAGAATGGACAAACACTCGAAGTTTCGTATCTGGGCTTTATCACCCAAAAGATTAAAGTCACAGGTTCGACAATCAACGTAACCTTAAACGAAGACAAGCAGTCACTTGATGAAGTTGTCGTAGTAGGTTACGGTGTTCAGAAGAAAAAGCTGGTGACGGGTGCTACCGTTCAGTTGAAGGGTGACGACATCGCCAAGCTTAACACTACCAACCCTCTTTCTGCCATGCAGGGACAGACACCTGGTGTTAACATCGTTTCTACTTCTGGTCAGCCAGGTGCTGCCATGAGTGTTACCATTCGTGGTTTGGGTACCGTTGGAAACTCTCAGCCTCTTTACTTGATTGATGGTGTGGGTGGTGATATCACCACCTTGAACCCAGCCGACATCGAGAGCATCGACGTATTGAAGGATGCTGCTTCTGCTGCTATCTATGGTGCGCAGGCTGCCAATGGTGTAGTCCTCGTTACAACCAAGAGCGGTAAGGAAGGTTCTTCCAAGATTACATACGATGGTTATGTAGGTTGGCAGACTCTGGGACGCCAGATAAGTATGCTCAATGCCTCTGAGTATATGACAATTATGGATGAGGCTCGCCTCAACTCAGGTATGTCTCCTGTTGATTGGATGTCTTTGAGGGGTATTCGTAATGCAGAGGGGGTTATCAATAATACAGACTGGATTGACCAGGCTGTAGATAATGGTGCATTGACCACAAGCCACAGTTTGGCCTTTACCGGTGGTAGCAAGACTTCTACTTATTCTATTTCTGGTGGTTATACAGGACAGGACGGTCTCATTGGCGGTTCTGACGTTTCTTATTATAAGAGGTATAACCTTCGTGCCAATTCAGAGCATAAAATGTTCAATGGTTTGGTTACTGTAGGTGAGCATGTAGGCTTTGTTTATAAGGATAGCCGTGGTATGAACACAGGTAATATTTATAACAATAACCTTCGTGGTGCTTTCACAACTTCTCCTTTGGTTCCTGTTTATGATGCCAATGGTAACTTTAATTCTACAGAGAGTTCTGACTGGAATGTGAATGATGGTAACCCTTATGGTACCATGATGATGAACCGTTACAATCAGAGCAAGTCTACTTCTGTTGATGCAAATGTATATGTTCAGATTGAACCTATTAAGAACTTGAAGTTCAAGACAGTCTTTGCTGTTAATTACGGTGGTTCAGACTATCGTTCTTATTCTCCTGTTTATAAGTTTACTCCACAGAGTGGTAATGGTATCACTAAGGTTAGTCAGAGTGATGGTAGTGGTATCTCTCTGGTTTGGACTAATACCCTGACTTATGATTTCAATATCAAGGAACATCATATCAATGCCTTGATTGGTAGTGAGACTTCTAAGTATGATGGTAGTTCTTCTGGTAGTACCGGTTATGGCTTGACCGCTGGTTTCAATGATTGGGATCATGCTTATGTCAAGAATACCGACCAAAGTTCAAGCGACCGTACCATCAGCGGTGCTCCATATAACCCTACTCGTGGACAGTCTTTCTTCGCTCGTTTGGGCTGGTCATGGAAAGACCGTTATATGGTTAATGCAACCATGCGTGCCGATGGTTCTTCTAAGTTTGCAAGAGGCAACCGTTGGGGTTACTTCCCATCTGTTTCTGCAGGTTGGACATTGACAGAGGAAAAGTTCATGAAGTCTACTGCTTCTTGGTTGGATTTCTTGAAACTCCGTCTCTCTTGGGGTCAGGTAGGTAATGCCAATGTCAACTGCTTCCAGTATTTGGCTCCTGTTACAACATCCAAAACCAACTACAACTTTGGTGCTACCGGTGGTACAGATGCCTGGGTAATGGGTGCATACACTAGCCGCTTGGCAAATGAGAAAGTGAAGTGGGAGACTTCTGAACAGTACAATCTCGGTATCGATGCACGTTTCCTCCGTCAGCGTCTTTCTCTGACATTCGATACTTATATCAAGAACACCAAGGATTGGTTGGTACAGGCTCCAGTATTGGCAACAGCCGGTACTCAAGGTCCAGTCATCAATGGTGGTGATGTAAAGAATAAGGGTGTCGAACTTGGTCTTTCCTGGAATGACCAGATTGGCAAGGACTTTGTTTATAGTGTAGGTGCCAACTTCGCTTACAACCACAATGAAGTAGGTAATATTCCTACATTGGATGGTATCATCCATGGTGCTACCAACCAGATTTATCAGAATGCAGAAGAGTTCTATCGTGCAGAGAATGGTCATGCAATCGGTTACTTCTGGGGTTACAAGACAGCAGGCATCTTCCAGAGCCAGCAGGATATCAATAATTGGATTGCTGCCGGTAATGGTGTGCTCCAGTCAAATGTACAGCCTGGTGATGTGAAGTATGTTGATGTCAACCATGATGGTACTATCAATGCTAACGATAAGGTAGACCTGGGTAATGGTCTTCCTAAGTATACTTTCGGTTTCAATTTTACCCTTGGTTATAAGGGCTTTGATTTGAGTGCAAACTTCACTGGCGCTGCTGGTTTCCAGATTGCACAGTCTTACCGTGACCCTAGTGGCTCACAGGGCAATTACAGCCATCGCATTTTAGGCAGATGGACAGGTGAGGGTACAAGTAATGAGATGCCTCGTGTTACATACGGAGATGTAGGTAACTGGTTGTTCTCAGACCTTTATTTGCAGGATGGTGACTACATCCGTTTGCAGAACCTTACCTTGGGTTATGATTTCAAGAAACTTATCTCTTGGAAGGGTCTCTCTAAGTTGCGCCTCTATTTCCAGGTGCAGAATCTCTTTACTTTGACCAAGTATGATGGTATGGACCCGGAAATCGGTTCATACAATGGTACAGATGGTAACAGCAGCGACTCTTGGGTATCAGGAGTTGATATGGGTTACTATCCACACCCACGTACTTTCATTGTAGGTGTAAATGTTGCATTCTAACTCTAAAATTGAAAGTGATATGAAAAGAAAACATATATTCATGAGTGCGTTGATTTTGTCGGCTTTGACACTTACTTCGTGCGATGATTTCTTGGATACAGAGTCTAAGACCGACCTCAACTCAGAAACTGCTTACAGTAATGCTGAGACAGCAGAGATTGATCTCGTGGGCTGTTATGATGGATGGCAACGCACCTATACAGATGCGGGTGTCGGCATGTATCTGATGGCTGAGTTTGCTTCTGATCAGGCTTTTGCAGGTTTGGGACTCTCTGATGCCAAGAATAACAATGTGATTGACCAGTTTGATATTAGCATCGCTCCTTCGTATAACGACTTGTTCAATACAGATTGGAAGAACTATTATGCAGCTATCTTTCGCTGTAATCAGTTGATTGCTGCAGAGAATACCATCAATTGGGGTGGTAATGACAAGGTGAAGGGGCGCATTCTCGGTGAGGCTCGCGCCATCCGCGCTATCCTGTATTTTGATATGGCTCGCCTGTTCGGTGATGTACCTTTGCTGTTGACACCATCTGAGGAAAACATTCCTCGTACACCGGTTAAGGATGTTTACCAGGCTATCTTTGATGACTTCAAGTATGCTATTGCCAATATTCCTGCCGATGCTTATCCGCTCGATAGTCGTGATAGCAATGATGGTCGTATTACCAAGTATGCTGCCGAGGCTATGATGGCGCGTGCGTACCTCTATTATACAGGTTACTATGGTGAGGAGCATCCTGCTTGCTCTAAGTCTGATGCTGTTGTAGCAATCAATGATGTGGTTGTAAATGGAGGATATGAGTTGGAGGCCAACTACAAGGATCTCTGGATGCCTGCTTGTACTAAGGATGCTTCTTCTAACGGAGAGTATGCATGGAGTACAACTTATGCAGGTAAGTGGTATGATGGTAAGACCTGGAAAGCTGGTCAGGGTAGTCTCTCTAAGGAGATTGTACTCAACATGAAGTTCAATTCTACTCACGACTATAACGGAAATGGTGATGGTAACACCTTCTCTGTTTATCTGGGTCCTCGTAACCGTAGTGCTGCTGATATTTGCATCGCCAGTGGATGGGGTGCCTGCTCTGTTACTCCTTCTTTCGTAGAGCAGTTTAAGAACGACACTCGTTTCTCTGCTTGTGCATGGAGCTGCAAGGAAGCAGGATTCACTCCTGACTTGAGTGATACCTACGAATACACAGGTTACTATACCCGCAAGTATGCACCTATGTGTTTTGCAGATGGTACCCGTCAGGAGGTAGGTTTCAAACTCGGTGAACAGCACCAGAATATCACCTACTATCAGGATTATACCATCATGCGTTATGCTGATGTTCTCTTGATGCAGTCTGAGTTGACAGGTTCTAACTCTGGTTTGAACCAGGTTCGTGCCCGTGCTGGTGAACTCCCAGAGGAGTATAGTATTGAGAATATCCGTAAGGAGCGTGCTATCGAGTTTGCTTTCGAAGGCCTTCGCTATTGGGATTTGATGCGCTACGAAAAGGATGGAGCTTTTGCTGCTAAGACAATTGCTGAGGCTCAGAATGGTGCTTCTGTCCAGAATGGTGGAACAGCAGCAAAGACCAAGTTCGTGGAGTCTAACTTTACGACCAAGAAGGGCTTGATGCAGATTCCTAATACTCAGATTACACTTTCTGGTAATGTCTTGACACAGAACCCAGGATGGTAATAAGTATAGTTGATTTTAATCATTTAAAAATCGGAAAATATGAAATTATTCAATCATATATATATGGTACTTGCCATATTTGCTACATTCTTGATGGCGGCTTGTTCGCCTGACGACTTGAGCATGGGCGGCAAGTCTTACTCTCCTGAGGAATTGGTGGAGGGCAAGGCTTATACCGTGACCATTAATGGCAATGTTGTGACCTTGACATCCAATATTCCTGATTGTACGGCTCTTTGGGTTACTCCTTCTGGTCGTTCTCAGAAACCGGTTCAGAAATTGGAGTTGCCATTTGCTGGTGACTACGAGGTTACTTTTGGTGTTGAGACCAATGGTGGTGTGGTTTATGGTGAACCATACAAGTTTAATCTTCCACAGAACGACTTCTCGCTCTTGAACGACAACAAGTGGTTCTATCTGGCTGATCAGAATTATAAGGGTGGTCAGTTCCCTGACGCTGAGACTTTGGCTGCTGGTGTCAAGAAAAAATGGATTCCTTGTTATGCAAGCTTTGGCATCGGTCAGTGTTCTGGCCCTGTGATGTATGCATACCCTTATGATCCTGATGGTGATGGCAAGGGATTTACAGAGGATGACAAGCTCGGCAATGTTTACAAGGATATTCTCTTTGAGAACTTTAAGCCTAACTGGGATCCTGGATTCCAGAGTTGGTTGATTCCTGAGACTGACCCTTATATGGATTCATATATGGAGTTCAGTATGGATGCCAAGAATGGTTGTGTGGCTACGATGTATCGTGGTGAGGCTGGAACTAAGGGAGCTAGTACTGGCTCTAATCTCATTGGTAAGTTTAACATGAACTTGGAAGAGAAGACCATGCCTAAGATTTCTTTCTCTGATTGTTATGCCATGCACAACGTAGGCTTTGATGCAGTTTGCTCTAACTATACCCAGGATATCTCTATAGTTGAACTGACTCCTTATATGCTTCAGTTGGCTACTCGTCGTACAAACTCAGAGGGTAACTGGTATATCATCTGGAACTTCGTTTCTGAGGAAGTTAAGACTACTAATGGTAAGTGTATCCCTGCTGCCGACAAGCTCTTGGATGTTGTTTCTCCTAAACTTCCTGAGTATCCTAACTTGGCAACAGATTTGTTCACAATCGAACATAATGATGTCACTTATGTTGGTAATAAGGCTACATTCATTCTCGATTCAGAAAAGCCTTATGATATCTTGTGGTGGAACAATTCTCCATTTAAATACGAAACATCGAATACGAATGGTGTTCCAAGTAAGCAGGAAATGGCTGTTCAGAATGCAGCTCGATGGAAGTCTGTAATTGGTGATAAGTATAACAACACATGGGCTCCTAAGCCTGCAGATGCTGTAGTGGATAACTTCCAGCTTTCTATTGAGAAGATTACGGGTCAGGATTTCTACAAGTTCACTTGTACAGACTGCGAAGGTCAGGAACTCGAAGGTAGACTAGAAATCAAGGATGGCAACAAGTTGGTATTCAATAAGTATATCAATATCATAGCAGCTTCTAGCGATAAGCGTACTATCAAGTTGAGAACTCGTGAGTTTACAGTCTTAGGCGAGGATGCTGCTGGTCAGTTGATGATTGGTATTCCTGAAGCAAAGGATGCTGACGGTAATGTCAATACTTATCTTGTAGCTTGCCTTAACCATAAGGCTATTGGCGGTGGACAAACTGGTCCTACCATTGTGGGTATTGATGCAACTAAGATTCCTGACAAACTTTGGGTCGAGAATGGTTGTCTCCGTTTAGGTTTCTGGCATTACGGAGCTTCTGGTTCTGGTATCTTCAAGGATGAAATTGGCAAGATTAAATTGAAAAAGAATCAGACTATCACAGTAGTCTTCAAGATTAATAGTGGTATTACATGGTCTACTACTCCAAAATGTGCTTTGATTACTGATAATAAGACTATAGGTGGTACTTGGGAACCAAAGCGCTTTGAACAGGCTGATGCAGTTGAACTGAATACTAATGGAGAGACAACTGTCTCTTTGAGAAATACGTCAGGTTCAATAGTTACCTTTACTGACACCTGCCTCGACCTTTCTATACAGTTGGATGGTTGTGGCACTTTGGATGGTGATGCCTCAGCTGTAGGTTTGGAGATTGTTTCTTGTACGATTCAATAACTTTAATAGAATTCAATTATGAAGAATAAAATATTATTTGGAATAATGGCATTTGTCATGAGCATCTTCTTCGCAGGATGCTCTGACGATGACTATTCTCCTAGCACAACCCCATTGCTGGATGAAAATTCCGTTGTTACGGGGTCTGCTGACGTTACAGCCTCTTCTGCTATCTTCCATGGCACGGTGAAGGGACTCGAAAGTCAGTCGTCCGGATCTTACACTGTAGGATTCATGTATGGTGATGCCGAGGACAATCTTTCTGAGAAGGTAACCGGCGAAAGTACCTCTGAGTTCAGTGCGTCTATCTCTGGTACTCCTGGTCAGGTGGTTTACTATCAGGCTTTCGTTACCTTGCAGGGTCACGTGACTTATACTGGTACTGTATCCAGTGCAGTCTTAACAGATTCCAAGGCTATCACTGGTGGTGTGAAAGATTTGACTGCTACCACAGTTACATTCCAGGCTTCTTTGGAGAAAGCTCCAGCTGATGCCGTAAGCGGTATAATCCTGTCACCTGATACAAAGACAGAGAAAATCCGCAAGGGTGTACGTATTCAGGCTGATGGTATCAACGACAACTATGAGGTAAAGACAGAGGGCTTGTTGCCTAATACTACTTATCACTATACAGCTTACCTCGACTTAGGTAATGGTGTTGTTTATGGTGAGGAAAGAGAGTTTACTACTCCTGAGTCTAACTTTGATCCAGACAATGATCTTGTAGACCTTGGTCTCTCTACCAAGTGGGCTAAGTATAATGTTGGTGCTACCAGTGAAACAGAGTTAGGTGGTCTCTTCGGATTTGGTGATATGACTGGTTTCAAGACCAGCGTATTAATGGAAGATTATGCTTCTGCTGATATCTATAAGACTGATCGTGATGTTGCCAACAAGGCTTATGGTTCTTGGTTGACAATGCCAACTGTGGAAGAGTTTGAGGAGTTGTTTAATGAGTGTAAGAAAGAATGGGTAGAACAGGCTGGTGTGGCTGGTTACAAGCTTACAGGTCCTAACGGTAATTCTATTTTCTTGCCAGCAGCAGGTTCTCGTACTCAGCAGACCGTTTCTGGTCAGGGTATCAATGGTCTCTATCTCTCTGGCTCTATCAATCCTGCTGACAAGCAGTTTGCTTTGGGCTACAGTTTCGACCGTAATTCAGACCGTCGTACTTCTACTCCGGTATATCAGGCATTGGCTATCCGCCCTGTGTCTGTGGCTAAGAACGTGAAGTTTGTTAAGGAGAAGTTGTATAATACTTGGGAGTTTGACTTGAAACCAGATGAGTCTCATTATAAGTTTGTTGGTCCTGTATTCTTCTATGGCAAGGATGCAAGTTGGGCTTCTTATACCAATAACCAGCCTGTTGTAGGTGAAACTACCGGTTGGGATGCAGAGTATGCAAATATTAAGTCATGGGCTATCACTGATCCTAGCCATTGTAATGGTACAATGACATTCTATAAGGATGAAGATGGTAATGATAAGGTAAAGGTTCATCAGGTTCAGGCTGATGGTTCTTATAAGGATTCTGAAGGTACATTTACCGTGGATGAGAAGAATAAGACTATCACAATGACCATTGACCCTCTGAATGCTGTAGAGTATATTGGTGGTATCACTCGTACTGATGAAACCAAGATCAAGGTGATGTCTCTTTCTGACGAGGCGCTTCAGTTGGGTGTAATCCGTTCTGGTGATGGTCAGCTGATGATTTATAACTATGTAACCTCTGATGTCAAGAATGGCTATGTTGCCAAGTTGACTGCTTGGGGTGATGGTGGCAACTGGGATGGCGCTTCAACTGTCGTTTCTGGTGGCTCAAAGGCTGTTGGTCAATATACAGTTAAACTTGAAACAACAGAAGCCCGTACCAATGGTAAGGTTTACGTCCTTGATCTGGAAGGCTTTGCTGCCAAATACCCTAAGGCTTTGGTTCGCATTGATGCCATCAAGGCTGATGGACAGGATTTGAAGTTTGATGCCAACAAGTTCCATTATGGTGACCTTGAGGGGAATGGCAACTATCGTATAGAGTTGTTCAATATCTGGGGTACTGGCACTGCTCAGAATTCTCCATTCCGAGCTAGTGGAGGCCCTGGTGAAGCTGGTGAACCTGCTCTTGCCTTCAATAAAACCTTGGAGGTAACATTCACTGTAGTTTCTACAACTAGTGATGGTACTGGTGTCTATACTCCTACATTCAATGCCGTTCGTGGCTGGGGTGAAGGTGAGGCTCAGTTGTGGGGATATAACGATGGTTCTACCTTGAAAGTTGTCAAGAGTGACAAGGGTCAATACTCTCTCGAGAACAATCAGTTCGATATGACTTATGAAGGTTCTGGCTTTGAAGGTGGTACTATCATGACCTTTATCGAGTTTGCTGACCTTTATGGTTTCTTCCCAGGTACACATAGTACTTTGGATGAGTTCTATCTTGACGGTCAGGCTGTTTCTTACGATAAGTCTAAGGTGATTGACGCCAATGAGAATCCTAAGTATCGTTTGGAATTATTTAATTGCTATGGTGCTACAAAGGATAATTGTGCATTTGGTGTCAAGGATGGTGATTTGATGCGAGAGTTGGGCTTTAATAAGTCTATGCGCGCTAAGTTCACTGTTCATAGCCTCTTCCCAGTACCACAGTGGTAAAAATAACGTAGTACGTAAAAATATACGATTATGAAGAAAGTAAAATTGATATTTGCAACCATGCTTGCCTTATGTTTCTGTTTCGTGATGGCGGCATGTAGTGATGACGATAATGATGTTACTGAAATCTTCCATGTTGAGGGCACTGAGTTTGCCCTCAGCAACGAAGCTACTACAGGAACATTCTCGGTGACGGCATCCAGTAAACCGCTCGTTGTGGTTAGAGACAAGGATGATGCCGGTAAGAAAGTGGATGTCTCTTGGCTTACCTTGACAGAGGGTAGTGCAGAGGGAAATGTATATAACTATTCTTTCGCAGTTTCTACGAACAAGAAAGAAGATTCTCGCAGCCTTCTCATCAAGGTGACACAGGGTACCAACATGAAGGAGATTTCTATTACTCAGGCAGGTGAACCTCTTGTTGTTCCTGAAGGAGAAATGGCTCACAATGCCAAGGAACTGGCAAGCATGATGTATGCCGGCATCAACCTCGGCAACTTGTTGGAGGCTCCATCAGGTGAGGGCTCTTGGAGAAATGGTAAGGTTTCTGAGGAGTATATCAAGAGTTTGAAGAATGCTGGTTTCAATACCGTTCGTATTCCTTGCGCATGGGCAGCCCACTTTACCCATCGTTCTACTGACCCTGCATACACCATTGATACCAATTGGCTTCATCGTGTAAAGAAAGTCATCAGCTGGTGTGTTCAGAATGATATGTATGTAATCCTCAATTGTCATTATGATAAGGATAGTGATACTGATAGCAATGGCGGTTGGCTTGAAGATAATATCTTCAATGATTTGTTGGAACCATCTATCGTTGCAAGACAGAAGGCAATCTGGACTCAGGTGGCTTCTTATATGAAGGATTTTGATGAGCATCTCCTCTTTGCTGCCTGCAATGAGCCAGGTATGAACGAAACTTCTGGTAAGCCGGAAATGTGGAAAGATAAATATGCTGTGGAGCGTGTGGTTAGATATGAGCAGACCATGATAGATGCGGTTCGTGCTACTGGTGGTAACAATGCTTCTCGTACCATCATTGTTCAGGGACTCGGCGCAGATATTTCAAATACTTGCACCTATATGAACAACCCTGATGAGACTGAGGTGGCAACATTCCCTACAGACAAGGTGCCAGACCGCCTGATGGTAGAGGTTCACTTCTATGAGCCATATCAGTTCTGCTTGATGGATAAGGATGAGAATTGGGGTAATATGTATTATTATTGGGGCAAGGATAATAAACTTGCTGGCAGCAACCGTAATACTCCTGACTCTTCTGCTGAGGCATGGGTTGACGCTCAGATGGCTAAGATGAAGGCTAAGTTCGTAGACAAGGGCATCCCTGTTCTTCTTGGTGAGTATGCCGCTACCTTCCGTACATTAGGAGAAGGTGAAAATCAGGAATTGCACGATAAGTCTGTGGCTTACTTTGACGAGTATGTTACCAAGGTTGCCAAGGATAATGGTTGTGTGCCTTGCTACTGGGAGACTGGTGACGTGATAGATTGCACCAATGGCGTAGTGAAGAAACAGTATATCTTCGATGCCATCATGAAGGGTGCAAGCCAGGGCAAATACCCATGGTAATAAAAACGAAATATTAAGTCTTTAGGTTTGATATAAAGTAGGTGTGGACGCATATCGGGGGAATCTTTCTCTGATGTGCGTCCTTTTTTGTGCAAATATCGTATATCCTAACATAATATACCTATCCTTTTATCAAAAGTATACATTCACGCTACGGTTTTTTCGCTATCTTTGCAACATGATAACTTCAAAACCCGATAATACGTTAGAATGATATATGAAGAAGATAGTTATGATTATATTGGCTGCCGCTCATTTCGCTTGGGCTGGCGCACAGGTTAAACCAGTGGATGGCCGTATCTCGAAAATGAAACTCACGGCTACCGAACTGGCTCACTATATGGCTCCAGGAGTAAACCTGGGTAATACGATGGAGGCATGCGACTGGAACGATGTCTTTACCAATAATGCAGGATTGAAGTCGGAAACTTCATGGCAGAATGATAAGACTACTGAGAGTTATATCCGGAGTTTGAAACAGCAGGGATTCAACAGTCTTCGCATCCCTACATCCTGGGTGGCTGGGCATCTTACGGATAAGGAGAATATGACCATAGATCCTGTCTGGATGAAACGAATCAAGGAAATCGTGAACTATGGTCTCAATGCCGGTCTCTGTGTCATCATCAACGAACACTGGGATGGCGGATGGATGGAGCATGATGCTTTTACCAGTGGGGCGAATGTGGCTGAGCATAAGGAGATGTTCCGCAGGCTGTGGACGAATATCGCAAAGGAATTCAAGACGTATGACCAGCGGGTTCTCTTTGCTGCCCTCAACGAACCGGGAGTGGGAGGTGCCAGTCCGCAGGTTCAGGGTGATATGCTGGCTCCTGATAGTAAGGAGTTTGCCGACCGTCTCCTGGCATACGAACAGGTGTTTATCGATGCCGTCCGTGCTACCGGTGGTAATAATGCCAGCCGTGTGCTCATCGTACAGACTCCAAAGACCGAGATTGATTTGGCTGCCATGGATTCCTATGACATCACCCGTCTGAAAGATAATGCGAAGAACCGTCTGATGGCAGAGGTTCATTTCTACGATCCTTATATATTTACCCTGATGGAAAAGGATGCTGATTGGGGCAAGGTGGCTCTTTATTGGAAAGGACATGCGCCTGCCGATGACCAGGGACGAACCGTAAACACCATCTGGTATAATAATAAGAACGTGGATGCCTACCAGCATATCACCAATCAGGTGATGAAGATGAAACAGAAGTTTGTTGACCGGGGCTATCCGGTAGTCATCGGCGAATATGGTGCCAACCGTAAGGATGCCTCTCTCTTCGGCGGAAATCAGGAGAAGCATAATGAGAGTATGATGGCATGGTATGGTGCTGTGACTGCCGAAATGATGAAGGCAGGTCTTATCCCATACGTCTGGGATATCAATGTGCAGCCTCTTCCTCACATGACCATCTTCGACAGAAAGAAGCAGGTGGTTTCCGACTCCTATATATTTAAAGGTGTGATGCAGGGAGCAGCCGAAGGGATGGAAGATTACCAGAAAATCTATCCGAAACCTTAGAAAAAAGCAGAAAAAGCAATAATAAATAAGCATAGTTTAGATTTATATGTAGAAAGGGCAAAAAAGTATCATGCTTTTTTGCCCTTATTTAGTATCTTTGCAACCGAAAATGAATCTTTAAACTGTAAACTTAAATAATAAATGAAGAAGATATTTATTTTATTGATGATGGCATTGGCTACATGCAATATCTCGGCGAAGTCAAACTTTGTGCAGGTAAAGGACGGACATTTCGTTCGTGATGGTAAACCTTATTATTATGTAGGTACCAATTTCTGGTATGGTGCAATCCTCGGTTCAGAAGGTCAGGGCGGCAACCGTGAGCGTCTCTGTAGGGAACTCGATAAGATGAAGGAGATGGGCATTGATAATCTCCGCATCCTGGTGGGCTCTGATGGAAAGCGAGGAGTGAAGACCAAGGTGGAGCCGACGCTGCAGGAAGCTCCGGGCGTTTATAACGATACGATTCTTGCCGGTCTCGACTATCTGCTGATGGAGATGGGCAAACGCAAGATGCTGGCCGTGCTCTATCTGAACAATTCCTGGGAATGGAGTGGCGGTTATGGCTATTACCTGGAGCAGGCTGGTTTGGGGCAGGCTCCCCGTCCTAACGAAGATGGCTATCCTGCCTTCATGAACTTCGTCGCCAAATATGCATCCTGTGAAAAGGCGCATCAGCTTTTCTATGATTATGTGAAATTCATACTTACGAGAACCAACAGATATACAAAGAAGAAGTATAAGGATGACCCGGCCATCATGTCATGGCAGATAGGTAACGAGCCTCGTGCTTTCAGCAAAGAGCAGTTGCCTGCTTTCGAAAAGTGGCTGGGTGAAGCGAGCAAGCTGATCCGTTCGCTCGATAAGAATCATCTGATTTCTATCGGTAGCGAAGGCAAATGGGGATGTGAAGGAGAACTGAACTGCTGGGAGCGGATTTGTGCTGACAAGAATGTGGATTATTGCAACATTCATCTTTGGCCATACAACTGGAGTTGGGCTAGAAAAGACCATTTGCTGGAAGATTTGCAAATTTCCTGCCAGAACACCAAGGAGTATATTGATGAACATCTTGAGGTATGCGGACGTATCAGGAAGCCATTGGTGATGGAGGAGTTCGGCTATCCTCGTGATGGTTTCTCTTTCTCAACTTCTTCTACAACAGAAGCACGTGATGGATATTATAAGTATGTGTTCAGTCTTGTTGGCGACAATGCTGCATCCGGCGGTTACTTTGCCGGTTGTAACTTCTGGGGATGGGGCGGTTTTGCCAATCCTAAGCATGAGCAGTGGCAGGTAGGTGATGACTACACCGGTGATCCTGCTCAGGAAGCGCAAGGTCTGAACTCCGTTTTCGCTACCGATAAATCTACATTGGATGTAGTAAAGACGCAGGTAGACAGAATGAAGAAGATTGGTAAGTAATAAACTTGGTGAAATTGTTAATAGTTTTAGAAGGGTGTGCCATCAGTTCATGGTGCACCCTCTTTTTTCTGGCTTTTTCGTGCCACTTTGGGGAACTGCTACAAGTATAAGACAAAAACCTCTGACTTTTTTATAATTTAACATCAAAAAACCTCTGACTTTTTTATAATTTAGCTTCGAATAACCTCTGACTTTTTTATAAAAAAGCTTAATTGATTGGCTTTTATTCAGATAAAAGTGCTATCTTTGCATAAAATAAGCTGCACTCGGCAATCAGAAAGCAAGCTTTCATTGCGCTCGTTTGCGTTATCTTTGCATTGAAAATCAATAATATAGAGATATGAAGTATCTGAAAAGACAAATAGATAAAGAGTTTGAAGCGTGGAAAAGTTCTGTAGAGCATAAACCATTGCTTGTGAGAGGAGCAAGGCAGGTAGGTAAGTCAAGTGCCATTAGACACTTGGGAGAGTCCTTTCCTTATTTCTTGGAAGTGAACTTTGAGCGTGATAAGACTGTCAAGGAATTCTTTGATGGCGATTTAAACGTGAAGTTTATTTCGGAGCAATTGTCGGCATATTTCAAAGTTCCCGTTATTCCTGGCAAAACCTTGTTGTTCTTAGATGAGATACAGGCATGCCCTAATGCCATCCATAGCTTGTGGTTTTTCAAGGAAGATTATCCTGAACTTCATGTAGTGGCGGCTGGATCGCTATTGGAATTTGCATTGAAGGATTTAGGTGCTTATGGAGTAGGGCGTATCCGCTCGATGTTTGTATATCCGATGTCTTTTGATGAATTCCTTTATGCTTTAGGTGATGATGGATTGGTAAGTATGAAACGGAATGCAACCTCTCAAAAGCCATTGATGAATGTCTTCTATGAGCGATTAGTGGAGAGGTTTCGTTCATTCTTGCTTATAGGTGGTATGCCTGCTGCTGTGGCTAAGTACATTGATACGAATAGTTATTTGGAAGTAGACTCTGTGCTTAGTGAGTTGAAGCAAACTTATATAGATGATTTCGTGAAATATAAAGCCAAGGTCAATCCTGTTTTGCTGCGTCAAACATTGTTTAGTGTGGCTCATCAAGTGGGGAGTAAATTCGTGTTTAGCCAAGTGGAAGGGGGATATACGACTGCGCAAGTCAAGAATGCTTTGGAGATGCTTAGAGATGCTGGTATCATTATACCTGTATGGCATACTGCGGCAAATGGCATTCCGCTTGGTGCAGAGATTAATCCGAAGTTTGTGAAGTATAATCTGATAGATCATGGCTTTCTCCTCAATCTGTTAGGAATAGGAGACTCTACTAATTCTATAGTGAAAGAACTATTGGTTGACAATGCTGCAGACTTAGTTGATAAGGGTAGTTTGACGGAGATGGTGGCAGGATTGGAATTACTAAAGTATATGTCGCCTAATGAGCGCCATGACTTATACTATTGGCAAAACTTGACTCGTGGAACCGTTTCGGAGGTTGATTATGTCTTGTCTCGTGGCATTGACATTGTTCCGATGGAAGTGAAGTCTGGTTTACGAGGTTCGATGGCGAGTCTTTATGTTTTTATGGAAAAAGAGCATATTAAGTATGCCATTCGCTGTTCTTTGGAGAACTTTGGGGAGTTTGTCAGCCCAAAAGGGAAGAAGATATTAGTCAATCCTCTTTATGCTATTTCTAACTTGTTTTCTTGTGGTGAAAGACTTCTGTAGGATTTTTTTCGTAAAAGAATTGCCATATTGCCATATAAGCTGGTAACAGCCTGATTGTTAGTTGATACCGATATTGCAATAGCTTTTTAATTGCCATAATCTGCCATATATTGCCATAAAAATAGCGATACTTAGGTGTTTTTGGTGATTTTTAGCGGTGTTTTTGAGGCAAAAGGCAGGAGGCATTGAGCAAAAAGGCGTTTTTTCGGTTCAATGCCTATTGTTTTTGATGCTGTTTTTCCCGTATAATCTCCAATGCTGTTCCCGAAATTGCGTCCCGACGTAGCATCTGGTACGTCCCGACGTGATAACAGACGCGTCACGACGCAGCGCCAGATACGTCGCGATGTAATTTCGGATACATCCTGTCCAGATTCAAGTGAGCCTCATTTGAACTATCGCAAGTGTTTCAACAATGATATGCAGTATCTGGTAATGTGTAGTGAGAATATTGTGAGGGATAACCCCAAATCGTGATGGATAGCGTGATGGATATTTCCGTTTTCGAAGTATCCATCACGCTATTTAAACGTCTGTATATTAGTATGTTAAGAAGCTTAGGAACGCAAATCGTGATGGATGATAGATGATTACATAAAACTTATTCACGAATACGGCTGCATCGGGTTATAAATACGGCTGCGTCGGGTTACGAATATGGCTGCGTAGGGTTACGAATATGGCAGCGTCGGGTTACGGATATGGCAGCATTGGGTTACGAATATGGCAGCATCGGGTTACGAATATGGCTGCGTAGGCTAACGGAGACGTATCTGTAAGCTTATCGAGACGTCTGCATCAGCTAACAGAGACGTCTGAACTCGCTGACTGAACTACTTGAGTTGCTTGATTGAACCACTTGAGTTAGCTGACAGAACCACTTGAGTATTCTTCTTCATGTGCTTGCATGCAACCATAAAACTTTTTCAGCAACTTTTCCCGGAAGTATGGAAGAAGGCAGAGTTGAAGGCAAACATGAGGCCAACACAGAAACGGCCTTCAGCCCGTACTTAAATCACATGCGAAAGTTTAGTTTAGATAAATTGCATCAAATTCTAAAAAAATGGCATGTAGAAAGAATAGTATTGATAATGAGCAAGATAATATCATGTATTTCGCTACTTTTGTCGTATATTTGCCACCGAAAAGAACCAATTAACGTATTGATTCTAGAATGCTCCGGTTTACAATCTCGCTGGTCAGCAGGTTAACGCATCTTTTAAGGGTGTAGTAATCAAGAATGGTAAAAAGTATGTTCAGAAATAGTATAGAGTTATATTTTTAGTTTGTTGAAAAGAAAAGAGAGGGTATGTGAATGCCCTCTCTTTTTGATTTTATCCGTTTCGAACATTGATTAATGTTCAAGATATAATCCGTTATTCATTATAAGCCTTTTTCATAGCTTCCACTACTGTAGGGAGTGTCCACTGAGGAACAGTTCTGTCTTTCTCAGTGAAGATGCTCATCCAGTAGAAGGTGGCTACGCCGTATGCCTTTGCCTGCTTAACGATGTCGGCAGCCTGGTCGGCAGCAGCCTGAATCTCGCTGGCAGAACTGTTTTTGCTGACACTCTTGCTTCCGTGAGTACCGTATTCACCGATGATGCAAGGAATGCCCTTGCTGATGAACTTATTGTTCAGGCGGGTGAACATATTCTTGATTTCATTGCTGCAGGAAGCATCCCACTTGCCTTTCTGGGCAAACCAATCCCATGGAGCATAGGTGTGAACTTCTACGGCGATATGTCCATCCACCTTGTCGGTAGGGATGGTGAGGTTGCTCAATACATCATCACCGCAGGCTGCAGCATAGGTGCTGACGATGAGGTTGCGGGTCTCGTTGTTGCCACCGGTAGCACGCACAGCATTCACAAAACTCTGGGCATAACCGTTCAAACCTTTGTAGCTGCTAGCATTCTTTGGCGCATTCCAGGTGTTATTGGCATCAAGCATCTCGTTGTATCCTTCGAAAAGCAAATGCTGGTCGTAGTTCTTGAATCGGGTAGCAATCTGAGTCCAGAGATATTCAAACTTCTCTTTGTTCTCCTTATAGTTGGCTTCATCGGCTTTGATCCAGTGCTTTACGTTCTCATCGTCTGCACCTGTGTCATGGTGAATATTGAGGATGCAGTACATGCCGTTGTCTATGACATAATCTACAATTTCCTGAATGCGGTTCATCCAAGCCTCATCTACAGTTCCGTCAGCCTTCATGTGCTGGAACCAGGTAACAGGAATGCGGAGAGAATTAAAGCCGTTCTGCTTTAAGAAATCTACCATCGGTTTGGTCGTCGGCTCCTGTCCCCAAGCTTTCTCGAAATCAGTAACAGAGTTGCTGTTCATATTCAGCCACGTAGCAATCACATCTGTGCAATTGCCGAAGTTGGTACCGATGCCCATGTTCTTCACGGCATCTACTGCACTTTCCTTTACATAGTTGGCATTCAGGTTTACCTGGTCGCGCGTAATCACGTTCTTGCTGTTCATGGCTGCCTTCCACCAGTCGTTGGATGGCATGTTGCTTCCATACCAAGGCATGAAGA
>ERZ1035014.447-NODE-447-length-18766-cov-10.176848_pt1 | contig 18766 bp, 24 predicted proteins | sample MGYA00520620_ERZ1035014 | MGnify/ENA primary metagenome ERZ1035014 (study PRJEB33766, sample SAMN09781744) | gut metagenome | biome: gut microbiome | host: Homo sapiens | place: Madagascar | study: EMG produced TPA metagenomics assembly of the PRJNA485056 data...
AGCCGCCGGAGCGGTGCTTAAGCCGTAAGGCGGGAATTGTGCGGTATTGCCTTAAGAATAACAACACTTCCCTGATAAATTTTTACGTTTATCGGGAAAAGTGTTTGAAAAATGCGGAGAGAGGTTGGAACGGAAGCGTTTTTGTGAGGTAACGAAAATGGCGGGGTGGATGCAGCACAACAGACAAGAATGAAAAAATATACGATGCTGCGTTTACCTATAAATGTGTAGGCACCACGGTAGGCACCGACGTAGGCACCCGTTGCGTTTTCTGGTGCTTTAGGGCGTTTTTTTACGAATATTTACGAGCAGAAAGGGGTGGAAAATATAAAAAGAATCAGCCGATATTCAACGTGTTAGCGTTAAATATCGGCTGATTTGGCGGAGTAAGAGAGATTTGAACTGTAATGTTAAGTTCCTCTAAGTTCCCGTAAGTTCCTGTAAGTGTCTCTTAGTTCCCGATATATCGCTTGTTTTGGGTGTAAGTGTCTGTAAGGTGCTGTAAATGTTTCTGTGTCCGTCGTCAGAATTGTCGTCAAAAACAATGGTCTATTGTCGTCAAAATTGCCGTCAGAATTTCAGCCCTATAAAATGGACTTGTATAGCACATCGCTATGCCGTCAGACAGCCCCTCAGATGGATGCCGCGCAGTATGCAGAAAAGTATCCGCCGGGGATGCGAGAGGCCATACGGCGCGGTGCTGGCGGGGGCTGAGAGCGTTATTCTGCCGAAAAAAAAAGAAAAAGAGCAGCCCCGGCGGGATGCTCCTCATAAAGCATTGGTTCGTCAATCTGCTTTCGCCGTGGCAAGCTGGGCGCTGAGGTATCCGGCGCAGAACACATCGGCGATGAAAGTATAGAAGTCAAGCGGGTTGGTGGGGCGGCATCCGTAGATGTCGGAAATCTGCTTTGCCCACCGCATATCAGAGGCATTGTTGTACACATCACGGATGCGGATGTAATCCGCCGGGTCGATGTGGTATTTGGGCTTGCCGGGGTCAACCTGATAGATGAAGAAGTAACGCGGGATGTATTCATCGGGGATGCCCAGCACTTTGACGGCTCGATCTTTTGCATCCTGCGGCCACGGTGTCACGCCGTCAAGGTATTCATCAAGTGCGGCAGTATCAATGCCTGCCCGTTCGGCGAATGCACTCATACTGCCGCACTTGGCGGCGATGAGTTGTGTCAGATTAGCGTAGTCAAAAATCATGGTGCATACCTCCCTCAATCGTCATCCGGGCATTCCGGCTCTGCGGCCCGCAAGTCCGCCTCAATGCGGGCTTTACTGCCGTACAGGGTAATCTCTTTAGAATCGGGCCATATCCTCAGCGCCGTCAGCAGGTCGCTGTACGCAGTGCTGTACTCGGCAAGGATGCGGGCCTCTGTGCGCGTCAGAGTGATTTTGTAGTATCTGCCGTGCGGCATCAATGCAGCTTTCATCGTGTAGCCCCTCCTCTCTCAATGTGCCTCGTGGATTTCCCAGATTGTCATGGTGTGATTGCCTGCATCGGCAGTGTACCTATCCCATGTGACGGGTTTCTGCTCTCCGTGGCGGTTATCGGCAAGATGCAAGTTGTTGCATCCCCGGCAGATTAGGCGCTCTGTAAACGGCGTGATTCGTGCTTTCTTAGATTTTTCGGCCTTGCCGCTCTTTTCCAGAATCGCCATAAGGTAGACATCATCGGTAAAGTAGCGCTCTGCCTCGCACATCGCCTCGATTAGCGTTTCACCGTCCAACTCGTGGATGTCGGTGCTTTTCGGCGCGGTGGCCTTATAGTCGATGTAAACTGCATATTCCTTTTTCATTTTGCGGCCTCCCGTTTTGCTTTCCACTCGTTGTACCGGGCGAGGTTGTCCGGGTTTTCGTAGAACGCCTTGCAGGCGGCGTAGAACGTGTCACCCAAAACCCGTTTTTCTTTTTCCGGGATTCTATCGAAATCAATCTTGATGCTTTCCATGTTATGCCCTCCCAAAGCGCCCGTATGGCCTGATAGCACAGCCTTTGACTGTTATGCCTCGATGGGATGTACCTGACTTGCGCCGAAGAAGCTGGTCGTGTACCGGGCATCATCGCCCTTGCTGGCCCAGATCAGGACGGCTTGAAACAGCGCCTTGCTGCCGTGGATGACCTCGTAGCCGCTGCGGTGCCAGTCAGCCCATGTGCGGCATTCCTCTGTGACCCCGGCGGCTGCTTTCGCGGCATCAACGGCGGCATCATTGACGGGGCGGGCCTTGGCGGTCTGCCATGCGCGGTGCAGCGCCTCGGCAAAACTGATTGCGGCCTTGCGGAAGATTGCCCATGCACGGCTCATAATTGCGGAGAGATCGTATTTCATAGCGTTGCTCCTTTACAGTGGAGGGCAAACCGTGCTATAATGGGCTTGCCCGTTTGGGTGGTGCGTCTCGCGTTTGCTTTGGTCGGCTGGTGCGGGGCGCTTTCTTTTTTGCCTTGAGGTTTCAGGCGGCCAGTGCCCGATGCAATTCCGGGACGGCCCCCGGCATAGTATGCAGTCTGTTCTCTGGCGCTTATCGGTGTTCCCTGACGTTTTCACCGTGCCTTTTCCCTTTCGACAATATTAGTATAGCATAGGTGTACACTTATATCAATGCGCAGATCGCACAAAGATGTACACCTATATTTGGTACAAATTATACTTGTACACCTATTGCATGAGTGGTATAATATAAACACGATGGAAAACTGTACATTTGAAAGAGGGTGAAACCGATGGCAAAAGCTCAGACAAAAGCCACAAACAAATATCACGCCAAGGCATACGATGACCTGCGCATCATCGTCAAAAAGGGACAAAAAGAGGTCATCAAAGCTCATGCAGAAAAGCATGGAGAGAGCATCAATGCTTTTGTAGGCCGTGCCATTGCTGAGACAATGGAGCGTGACAGCGCTGCCGATCAATCCGAGGAGGTACACCATGACTGAAAGCACAAAGCCCACCGCTTCCCCGGAGGATGCCTGCTCAGTGTTTGCCGGGATGGATGACACATTCTTTGCAGAGGCACACCGCGTCATAGATGCCCGTGATGACCCTGTGGCAAGTGCCATGTTGGAGAGGGCTGAGAAAGAGGCGCGGGCATACGCCGCCGGGGAACTTTCCGCCGAGGAGCAGCCGGAGATGGAATACGGCGTTGACCGCTGGACATCCAACGGATACGGTATTATGAATGGGCCTCTCACGGATGAACAAAAAGAACGCATTGCAAAAGTAAATGCAGAGCTTGCCGTCCAGCAAACGGTTGAAACAGATGGCACGTTCTTTGATGATCTGCGCCGAATGGAGCGCCGCATACTGACAGAAAAGGGAGACACAGAGGCCCTTGCCATACTGGATGCAGAGCTTGCCGCGCAGAACGAGGAGGATTGACAATGCCGGAGGAGAAAAAGTTCAAATCTATTGATGAAAAGCTGGCAAGCCTCACGCCGGAGCAGGCAAAGCACCTGTTTAACCACTTGAATGATTTCTATCTGCCCCATACGCCAGAGGAGCGGGCCGAGGCGGAAAAGCGCCAGCGTGAGCAGGAACAGGAATAAAAAGAAAAGCCCTGGCGGTTGACATATCCGCCGGGGTTCGGTATAATATAGATAACAAAAGGCGCTGCGACAAGCGGTTGGCCCTTTGCGATGAGAGGTTTAGATCAAAGACCTAAGAACCGTCACCGTGCCGGGTGGCGGTTCTTGCTTTTTATCACTAAACTCAGCGTAACGGTCTTTTGACCGATATGGAAAGTCAATGTAAAACGCATTGCCTCACCCCCTTTCGGGAAGTGTGACCAACCGCCTGCCGTTGTGTGCAGCGCCTGCCGCCCATGAGAGCGGCACAGATAGCATACCATAATTCGAGCCGTCTCGCAAGGGCTGTTTTGCTGAGGCGGCAATTTTTATGACGAAAAAGAGAAAAGGCCCGCCGGGGCAGTCGAGAAAATCGGCTATACCCCGGCGGGCCTTTATGCGGTCATGCGTGTAGCCGGTGCATCAATAGCCGCCAAATCTAAGGATGCGGTTTTTCTGCGACCTTGTAACCATCTTGCTAAGGGCATCAATGTCAATATAGACATTACTGTATTTTATGATGGCATCGCGCAATTTTCGCAGTAAATCGTTAGTTTCGGACTGCCGCTCATCAATATCGCTAAAATACTGAGCCAGATTGCCAGAACTTATGCCGATGCCGCCCGATGCAGGCGTGTCCGTGACCTTACACTTGGCGGGGATGACAGTACCCGCCGCAATGTCCGGGATGGCAAGTTGCCCGGCACTGGCAATCATGTTGGTGATGGCATCCATCTGCGGGATGTTGTAGTTGAGTTTGGAGAAATCCATCCCGGCGGTTACGCTTTCGGCCAGAGCGTCAACGGCGCTCAGGGGCTTGTTCTGGCTGTTGGTGATGCCGTTTTGCAGGCCCACGTCCAGATAATGGCCTATCTCAGCCCACACCACAGAGGGCGAATGAACACCTACTGCGTTTTTCATCGTGTTGGTGAGGTTTTGTGCGAGGCTCTGCACCTTAGAGGTCAGTGCGTGCCATGCGTTCTCAATACCGCTCTTGAGGCCCTGCACCAGATTGGTGCCGATGCTCGTCCATTCGGACGATTTCGCCATCAGACTGGATTTCAGCGCGTTCCACTTGCTTGTGACCGTCGAGGTGATCGACTGCCACTTGCTGGATGCGGTGGACTGGACATTCTGCCACGTCGATGCAACGGCGGTTTTGATACCGTTTGCCGTAGCGGTGACGCTGGCCCGCATGGAGTTGAATTTCTGCGAGGCGGTAGTCTGGATGCTGGAATAGGCCGCCGCCGTGTTGCTCTTGAGTGTAGCCCACGCCTGCCCCACGTTGCTGCGGACGCTGGAAACCGCCGCCGAGGTGTTCGTCTTGACATTCTGCCATGCGGTGCTGACAGTCTGCTTGACGACACCCCACTCCCGGCTTGTTTCGCCGGATACCAACTGCCAGCCTGCGCTGACGGCGTCCTTTGCGTTTGTCACGGCATCGCCCACGGTCTGCTTGACGTTCTCCCATGTGCCGTGAACGACATCATAGACTTTGCCGCCGAAGTCGTACAGCGTTGCGTAGATGCTATCGTAGTTCAGGGCGATGACCGCGCCCAGCGCGATGAGGCCCACCGCCAGAACGCCGGTAGGGCCGAGAAAACTCAGCAGAGCAACGATTTTCTGCCCGACCATTGCAATAAGGGATGTAAATTTAGCGCTTATCAGCCCGGAAACCGTTGTAATGCTGGCCTCTGTTGCGGCCCCGGCGGCTGCCGTTGCCGTACCCATAGACGAGATCGGCAGGATGACCGAGGCCACCCATTTGGCGGCAGAGAGCGCGATGTCAGCGGCCTTTACTGCGAGAAATGCCTTGATGCCATTGTAAAGGACGAAAAGCCCGGCAATGACCTTGCCCGATGTGGTGCTGAACAGCCCCTCTAAAACGCCGCCCAGCGCGTCACCGATGATGACAGCAAGACGAGCAAGAGCGCCCACCCAGTCAATGGCACCGATAAGCTCGCCGATGCCGCGCCCCAGCGCCTGCCAGTCGGTTTTGCTGGCGACCTCAAGCAGTGTATCCAGCAGATGGATGACGAAATCGGAGAGGGCCTTGCCGCAATCGGCCCAGTGGATGCCCCGGAATGCGATGTTGAGAGAGGTGTAAATCTTCTTTGCAATCGCACTCCACTGGATATTGTCGGCGAGGGTCTGAATCGTACTGAACAGCCCGTTCAGTGTAGCCGCCAGCGCCCGCGCTGCTGTGTCGAGGCGGATGGTGGCAAATGCACTGTTGATGAACTCGGAGATGCTTTTGCCCATCTTTACCCAGATGCCCGGCGTTGTAACCAGCCCCCAGATAAAGTTAATAAGCGCGTTCCAGCGGTTTGCAAAGGTCTGGCCCAGCAGATTCCAGTCCACTGTATCAAACAGGCTTGTAATGGCCCGTCCGATGCCGCGCCCCAGATTGTAAAAGTCAAACTCGGTCAGGAATGTGTTGATGATGCCTGCAATGGCGTTCAGCCCATCGCCCACCGTCTTGCCGACCAGTTCCCAGTTAAGTCCATCCACAATGCCGTTGAAAATTTGGGCGATGTTCCGTGCCCATTTCACACCCTGAGGGCGCAGAGCATTGTTTATCCAGTTGTCCACGGCTTCAAAAGCGACGTTCAAGCCCTCCGCGATGATCTTGCCCACACCGTACCAATCCCCGGCGGCGATGGCCGCTTTCAGGCGGTCAAAGTAATCTTTTACCGCTTTGGGGAGAATATCGTCAATGGGCTTTTCCTCAAAGAGATCACCTCCGCTGCCTCCACCGCCGCCGGAACTGTCGGTCTGCTTTTGGCGCTTGTTCAGCTCATCAAAGCCATATACCTGTTCGTTCAGTTCCTTGGCGCTGCCTGCTGCTTTGTCCAGAGAGGCGGCATAGGAGCCGGTCTGTTTCTTTGCAACTGTGATGGTGGACTTGCCGCGCAGCATGGCAAAGAGGGTGTTCAGGTAGGTCATGGCCGTGCTGATTGCGCTGATGATGCGGGTCAGCACCGGCTCAATGGCCGAAACCAGACCGCCCAGCCCTACCGCAATATTTGCAGAAAGCCCCGTCATGGAGTTTTTGATATTCGACATCGACTTATCAAAAGCTGAGCTGAATTTGGCAAGGCTGTTGATGGCATCGCCCACGCCGCTGAAAATCTGCGAAATGAACATTCGCTTGATGCGGGAAATCAGCAGGGTTTTGAGGCTCGTCAACTGACGAATGAGGCCCTGCACAGAAACAGAGGTAGACTTGCTCTGAGAGTTGAAAGAGGCCAGATTCCTGACAGTGTTTTTCACGCCGTTAGAGATGGCTTTCCAGCCCATCTTGAGCAGATTTTTTGCGGCAGAAAGTGCTGTTTGTGCCGTGCGCTTCAACTGATTGGCAAACTCGCTGAAAAACTGCTTTGCTGTGGAGGCGTGGCCGCCTGCCTTGGCGGTCTTTTCGGCAAGATTGCCCACCGCACTGCCTGCGCTGTTTGCATCGCTGGCGATTGCCCCGGCGGATACAGCAGACTGCCGCAGTGTGTTCAGCTTGTCGATGAGGTGCTGCACTGCCTCGGCCTGAGTATTGAATCCCGCCGCAGCCTGTGTAGCTGTTCCGCTGTCGTTCCCCTCGACCGCCTGCAACTGTTGAGCCAGTGTCTTGAGGCGGTTTTGCAGGGATGCGGCGGCAGATTCGGCATCATTGAATTTTTGCTGAAAACTGCTGATCTGCGCCGGGGTTTTCAGCCCGGATTGCAGGCGTTGTGTGAGGGTTTCTATCTGCTTGTCCAGCTTTACGGCAGCATCCCCTGTGGCGTTGAGCTGTCGGTCAAAGGTAGTCTGCGCGGCGGCGCTCTTATATGCTTGAATCTGCGCAGTGGCATCCTTTACGGCCTGTGCCTGTCGCAGCCATTCGGCAGAATCGGTGCCGGAAGTGTATGCCCCGCCGCTGCTTTCAAGATAGGTCTTTTGCCGTTCAAACTGCACAAGTTCAGCCTCGGCGTTTTCAATTTGGATGGCAAGCCGCTGCCATTCCCGCGAGGTTTTGTCGGTGCCCAGTTGCTCCATGACATCCCGGCGGTCATACAGTTTGAACAGCGCCTGTTCGGCCTGCAAAATGGATTTTGTCAGCCCGTCATATTCGGTGGTGCTGATCTGCGACTTGCCCAGAGCGATGAGCTTTGCTTTCAAATTGGCCACGGAGCCGCTGGCCTTTTCGATGTCGGCATCGAACTTGCCTACCTGTGCATCGGTACTGAATCCCCGGCGGATGCTGTCGCCCAGTCTGGCTATCTGGCTTTCCAGCGAGGTGACGACCTTGCCGGTGCCCGCGAGGGTTTTATCAAAATCAGCAGATGTGAACATATCGGGCAGATAGGACTTGAGCGTCTGCGCCGCCTGTGCAGTCTGTTGGGCGGCTGACTGCATCTGAGCGGCAGAGCGCCCCGCTGAGGTGCCCATCCCATCGGCAATGTTCTTCATTGCGTCATTGAGGCCCAGCATGGCAGATGCGGCCTCCGGGGCATCGGAGGCCATGTGCTGGAATTGTCCCGCCACGGCCTGTGCGGCGCGGCTGCTGGCGGCGTTTACCTGTTCAGCACCGGCCCGGATGCTGTCGAGATTGCGCTGGATTTTGTCTGCGCCTTTTTCAAAGCCGCTGTTATCCAGTTGTGTATCAAATTTCAGGGAGCCGTCACTATTCGCCATTGTTTTTCACCTCCTCCCGCCGGGTATGAGTACGTTTGTTTGGACTTTGTATTGACATAAAGAGCATACCTCCGTTATAATTGATTGCGGGGTATACGCTTTCCCTCTATGTTTCGCCACCTCAGTATAAAAGCCGCTCGGCCATTCCGCCGGGCGGCTTTTCTCATTTCTTGGCTATCCAGCCCGCGAGAGCTATCAGGGCAAGAAAAAAGACAGGATAAACCAGCAACCAAAGAGCGCTGCGGCAGAGGGCCAGCAGAACCGGCCCGATGATGGAACCAACGAAAAAGGCAACAAATGCGATAAAAAGAATCGCTGCAATGACTTTATTGAGCATGGATGCTCCTCCTTGTATGTGTTATACCTGACTGAACAGGCCCTTGATGACTTGGGTGCAGAAAAAGTCGCCCTTGACGCGGGCAAAGGGGCGGCATTCTGCAAAGCAAACCGGCGCCACACCTGCGCCGAACATCCGATCAATCAGGGCGTAAAGGCTTGCCTCGGCGGTCTGAATGACGGCGCTATCCGCAGGATGCTGTGCTGTGCCGTTGGCATTGATGCTGATTCCGGCCAGCGGCTTGCAAAGACGTTCAACCTCTCCCGCGTATGTACCGCCCATCAGGCGCAGCATAACGGGGTTATATTTCAGCCTTACAGTGCGGGCAGGCCCGCCGTTGGATGATTTGATGGTAATGGTCTTTTTCATGGGTGTTGTTCCTCCTCTGTGCCCGCGCAGGGCGGCGCTGTGGGCTTTTCGCCACGCAGTAGGTGAATCTGTATGTCATCGTGAGAATCGGCCTCAGAGGGCGCGTCTGCCGTGCTGGCGGGCGGCATATATGGATTGATGCCAAACTGCCCCGGCGTTCCCGGCTCCTGCCCCAGAACGCGCAGCAGCAGGAACAGTGCCTCAATGTCGCCGCCCATCACGGCTTGAATGAGCGGCACAAGCATTTTTACCATGAGAGTTGTGTTTCCGCTTACAGCGTCCTCAAAACAGTCAAGCTCTGCGCTGGCCTTAAATTTGCCCCGCCGGGCGGGCAGTGACAGCACGGAAAGAACGGCATCTTTTACCAGCGCGGCCTCCCGTGCCTCGCGGCGCTTTTTGGCAGCGGCTCTGCCGCCCGCGGACTGGATAGCCCGTACCTGCTCGGCTGGCATGGTGCTGAACGACCTCAGACCCGCCGTATTGCGCTTGCTCATGCCGGGGCCTCGGTCTTTGCCAGATAGCGCTTGACCCGCATACGGACAGCATCAGCCCGCGCCCATCGTGTGCCGTTCTTATATTCATCGGTGGCGTTGAGGGCATCGGCAATCTGTACCCAGTTCAGGCAATCCACAAAGCGCCAGCGGAAAATCTGCTGTGTTTCGGCATCGGGGATAGTAGCGAGAAACTGTTCCAGCGTGTGCCGCTTGGCATCCCGCTCTTTTCGCAACTGCCGGATGTCGGCATCCAGCGCGGCGAGGCGTTCAGCATATCGCTCCGTGCTGGATACTTTGGGGCCGGAACCGCTGGGCATCCCCGTGAGTTTTGCCCCGGCGGGTGATGTGGCCTGCATATACAGCTCGCCGCGCTGATCGATTTTGTTTTGGAGCGCCTCGGCGGCGTAGTGATACGCGCTCAGTTCTTTCAACGTCATGGGTCATTCCTCCTTGTAAAATAGACCCGCCGGGGTAGTACTGTGGAGAGTGTAGCCCTGCCCTCTCCCTGCACTTCCCCGGCGGATGGTGGTACGCTGCACACGCCCTGCCGCGCAGCGCCTTTGATTGTGGTGGGCATCCCGCTCTAAGGCGGTCTGTTGGCTGTGAGTTTATAGGTCATTATGCGGATTCTCCATTCTGAATAGTAGCCATTGCGACATCAAGCGGCGGCAAGTCATCCCCCGGCTGGGTTTCGTTGCTCCCGATAAAGAGGGCGGTAAGCCCTCCTGCGGCCCCTCGAAAGTAAAGCGTCAATCCATCGGTCAAGGGGTCGCCGCAAGGCTCACACCCTACGATTACCGCACCTCTCAAAACGGTATCGAGATCATGGATGTCCTGCGGCTTGAAGTTGAGGCTCTCTAAGGTTTTGTCATCTAGAATCATTTTTGCAAACACTCCATCGCTCCGGGCGGTTTCGTTATTTGCGGGATTAGCATTCCGTGTTCACCTCACACTAAAATATGGGCATTCAATAGGCATCCCTCCTCAAGGAGTAAACAATGTCACACCATTTTCTATACAGTCTATAATCGCTGTATATACCCTATATAGGGCTGATATATAAGCTGTTTTAATATTTACTGTATTTTACTGTTTACATTGTTTACAATATTGGTTAATGGTAATAATGACGGGCTTTAAGCGGTCACACTGATTGTCACAAATGAGTAAACAGTAAACACTTTGCAATCAAGAGATAAACTGCCGGGCAGAAAATGTCACGTTTACATTCTCGGATTGTTTACCCATAGTGTGACATTTTCTATGTGCCTTTTCGTTTGAATCCTCTTTGACTTCCATAGGGTTTACCATATCGCATAGGGGATTCTGGAATTTCCCAGTCTGGCATTCGTTGCAGTACCTTTTTGATGTTTTGGCGGTCTTTAGCGGGAAAATTCGGCCCGCCGTTCAGCAATTCGCGCCAGACCTCAAGAGGGCAAATGCGGTCACGAGGCATGGTTGGGATGTCCTGCCCCTTGCAGGCCCCGGCCCAGTAGTCGTGGCGCTTGTCAAGGGGCCATTTCAACCAATCGGCGGGAATCGGGGTGTTGACAAAATCAACGATGCTGCTTTCATTTTCGATTTCCTCTCGGTGCGCCTCGGCGTGTTGCGCGGCGGCATCGGCCAGCGCGCCGGTCAGGAACAGCGGCTCTCCCATCATCCAGTAGCACTTTGCCTCCGCCCATAGCTGGTCTATTTCGGCATCGGTCAAGTCCCATACATGATGCTTTATCGGCTGAACGCCGACATCCACTGGCCAGAATCGGCGGTTTCCCGTGGTATCTTGCAGAAAGTCGCTTGTGTTGGTCGTGCCAAAGAATACGCACCGCCGGGGAAGTTCTTTGACGTTGCGGCCATAGGCGGCACGGTAGCGGTCAGAGCGCAGGCTCAAAAACTGCTTGATGCGGGAGACATCGGAACGCCGGAACGCATCAAGCTCAGCTACCTCTACCAGCCATACGCCTTGCAGCAGCTCGGATGCCTCCTTGCCCTCAAAGGTGCGGATTGAGTCATTGAACCAGCCCTTGCTCATCCTGTCCAGCAGTGTGCTTTTACCGATTCCCTGAGGACCGCACAGTATCAGCATATTGTCGAACTTGCACCCTGGATCCATTGCACGGGCCACAGCACCGACAAAGGCTTTGCGGGTGACGGCGCGGGTGTATTCAGAGTCCTCGGCGCCCAGACAGTCAATCAGCAGCGTGTCCAGCCGGAACACTCCATCCCATACCAAATCGGTAATAAACTGCTGTACCTCGTTAAATGTGTGTTTAGCCACATGATTTGCCAGTCCCGCATCAATGGATGGGCGCTTGGTGATTTTGTATCCGCGCTCCATGTATCCGTACAGACCGCTGTCATCAGAATCAGCCCACGCCCGCCGTTTGAATTTGTCGGGAGTTTTGTTCAGGTCTGCACCCCACGGCAGAGGGTGCAGCACTTCGGTGCGCTCGCTAAATTCGTTGTAAAGGATGCTGCCCTGCAAATTCGGGTCATGTTCAAGAATCAGTTCGACATTGCCGATGGTCTGCTTGGCCTTGCCGCTTTCGTCACGTTCCAGCATGGTGCGCCACATGACATCATCCCCGACGGGTGTGCTGCTTTGACAGGCATTCTGCATGGCTTGCAGTTCAGCGGCCTCCTCGCGGGCCTGCGTCTGCTTTACGGCATCATCATCCATGGCGAGGTCGCACATAGCTTTATAGCTTGGCAGTTTAGGTACAGCAGTGCTTGGCGATACATCATCATCCTGAGCGCCGAAAAGGTGCAGGCGCACAAGATCAAAGGCGTTTACCAGCCGCCCAGAGCAGGGGTCAGTCGCGTGGTGACTGTACAGAAATTTTCCAGCATCGTAAAGCACTGCGCCGCCTGCTGTACTGCCGCCGGTATAGGTGTATCGCTCGTCAGCGGTATCGCAGGGTATGTAAATCGTGGGTAAAAACTTTGCGATGGCGGCGGGTACATCGTAGGTGCGGCAGAATGTACCAACGATGCCATCTTTTGCTGTGGGGTCGCCCTGTTTTGTCATAAGCCGCTGAATACGCGGCAGAACGCCGGGAATTTGCGGCCATTCAGCGGCATTGTGCCAGTCGTGGAACGTGCCGAGAATAGCATCCGCCGGGGCCGATGCGGCATCGCTGCTGTCAAAGATGGGGTCAATATCGCTGCAATGCGTGGGCCAGTACATGAGGCGGGATGCTTCAAAGGTGGTCGGGTCTGCCCATTCCATACCGATGCGCTCCGCAATTTTCCGCGCCAGAGGCTCGTACTCATCGGGGGTCACAGTGCGGTCAAGCGGAACAATGACGCGCAGGCGGGGGTTATTGGGGCAGTGCTTAGCGGTGGAATAAATCGCATAGGCACATCCCAAAGCGTGGACTTTTTGCAGTAGGGCATCGGTTTGCCCCGCCGGGATGCTGTCAAAGTCAAGCGTCACCAAATCGCGGCCAGTGACGGCAGCGGCCTTGCGCCGAGGCCCGTTAAGGGTGCCGCCCATAAAGCCGCCCACATCCTTGAGCGCGTCCTGCTGGGGCTTTTGCAACCTCAAATAATCATTGTATGCACAGGTTAGAGGCCGCGAGGTGCGCAGGCGTTCACAAAAATCTTGCCATGACAGCGATTCGGGTCGCCAGTTTTTAGATGCGCGGGATTCTCCCGTGCTGATGGTGAGTAATCTGTCCATGCCGCCCTCCATCATGCGCCCATGCAGGCGGTTTCGTTCAGCCAGCGGTAAAAAGCCTGCACAGGAACACGCATCCGCCGGGGGCTTTGGCAAACAACGGGAAAATCTGCGCGGTGAAACAGTTCATACGCGGCCTTTAAGGGGATGCCCATGAGGCGGGCCACATCTGCCGCTGTGTAAACAGCGCTGCCCGTCTGTGGGTCAATGATCGGATACGCCCCATCGCCTGTGTAGCCTTCGCCCTGCCGCACAGTGATGGTGCTGTGGGTATCGCTTTCCATGAGTTCATTCCTCCTGCTGCTTTTTCAGCTTGTCCAGCGCGGCCTGAACACGGGCGAGGCGTTCGCCACTAAGTTCATGGCGCATCCATGCACTGAGGTTGTTTGCACTGATGCCAACGACATCGGCAAGCTGCCACTGATAAATGCCGAGTTCACGCATCTGGCTACGGATTTTCTGGTTTGTTCTGTTCATAAAGATACATCTCCTATATAGTGCAATAAAGGCATTTAAGCGCTCTCTTTTTCGAGATCGCGCAGAAAATCTTCGACCTCATCAAGAGACACGTCAAAACGCTCACCTCTGACAAGGCAGTTGAGAGGCATATAGATAATCATGTACTCTCCAAAATTATCGCCAGATTCGGCGTGCCTTGACTTTTTGATTGTGTACCCATACTTGTTGAGTTTGCGGCGTAACTGCTTTGCACGATCTTTTTCGATTTTCATGTTTATACCCCCATGTGTGTATTGACATCGCACCGCAATATGGCTATACTGTATGTATGATAGTTGCTATTGCGATGATTCACTGTACTAAGTATAGCATATCACACGAACATATCAACGGTTTTACGCTATATATTCATATCACTTTAAGACACAAAAATCGTATGTATTTATCGTATGCGAAAGGAGAAAATCATGGCAGAGAAAGAAAAACCCTATGAGGCTGCGGGAAAGCACATCAAATTCATCAGATTGTCCTTATATAAGGGAGACAAACCGCATACTGTAAATGTGGCAACGAAAGAGATAAACGGGAAACCATATCTTTGCAGGGCGAAAGAAATCGGAAAAAAGCCCTTGACGCAAGTAGAATTTGCAAAGTATATCAACATTCCAGCAATAACATTCCAAAATTATGAGTTGGGATTCCGCATGATGAAGAGCGATACAGCGGAAAAGGTGGCGGCTTTTGTCGGTGATGTGCTGGGATTCGAGGTCAGCCCGTACTACTTCCAAGGTGATGAATGGCTTGAAAAGTGGCGATACGAAGAATCGCAGGAGATGTTGAGAGATGCATCAGAATGGGGCGAGGATGACAGTCATCTGCGATGGGAAAAATCAGCAAAAGAGCGCAAGACTTTTTTTGCTGCGCTGTCGTGCCAGTATGACGACATTCGACATACTGCTGAATATGATTTCATGGATGCTGTGCCGGGTGGTGAGCATTTGGCTGGCCCGAATCGTTTTATATTGCACACCGATGACGGAAAGCCGACCTACCTCAGCGATGGTGAGATGCAACAGGTAGTTGATGCTCTGGCTGATACGCTGGCCTTTGAGCTATTTAAGATAGAAAGGAAAAGAAATGCCAAAAAGTAAAGCCCGCCGGGGAGCAAACGGCGGAGGAACACTGTATCACCGCACGGATGGCCGATGGGAGGGGCGCTACACAGTAGGGTTTGACCCCGGCACCGGCAAACCTGTCCGCAAGTCGATTTATGGAAAGACGCAGAAAGAGGTGCGGCAGCGGCTTACCGAAATAACCCGCCAGCTTGATACAAACACCTATGCAGAGCCGGACAAACGGCCACTGGGGGCGTACCTTGATAGCTGGATGTCTGAGTATGTTGAGCCGGTGCGTACACCATATACTATCACGACTTATCGCGGCGTTATCAGAAATCATCTCAAGCCAAACATCGGTGCGGTGCGGCTGTGCGACCTTACAACAGATCAGGTACAGAAGATGGTGCGCAAGCTGGTAAGCGCCGGGAAAGCGCCAAAAACGATAAAAAATACCATGACCGTGCTGAACAGTGCGCTTGAACAGGCTGTGAAAGAACAGGTCATCCTGCGCAATCCTGCAAAATATGCAAAGCTGCCATCGGTTCAAGCCCCGGAAATCAAAACCTTATCGGTGGAGGAGATTGCCGCCTTTATGGATGCGGCAGAGGGATGCCCATATTATGCGCCGCTCATGTGCTGTCTGTTTCTGGGCTTGCGTGAGGGTGAGGCGCTGGGCCTCGCGTGGGAGCATATCGACTTTGAGAATGGTAAGGCTCTGATTTGTCAGCAGTTGCAAAAAGAGAAAACCGCGCACGGGGCATTTTACATCAAGCACTCCACCAAAACAGGCCAGAGCCGCACACTCGATCTGCCGGACTTTCTGATTAACATACTGAAAGAAGAACAGCGCCGCCAGACGCTTGCCAGAATCGCCGCCGGGCCTGCATGGGGCAATGAATGGGGCCTCTGCTTTACGGATGCACTGGGCGGCTGTATCAATCCGCATACTTTGTGGGCGAACTGCAAACGCATTGCAAAGAGCATCGGCCTGCCGGATGCCCGTGTACATGATCTGCGGCACACAAACGCAACGCTTGCACTGGTGAACGGTGTAGACCTGAAAACGGTGCAGGCAAACCTCGGCCACAGCACAGCGGCATTTACCTTGCAACGGTATGTCCATGCCACGGAACAGGCAAGGAGAGCGGCGGCAGACCAGATGCAGCAGCTCTATGAAAATCAGATCAAAAAAGCACAATAAAAAAACGCCCTCGGCAGACGCATGAAAAGCCATGCGCCGCCGGGGGCGTTTTGTGTGTTCTGGTATGCTGTTTTTGCCGTCAAAAATCCTAATTGTCGTCAAAACTGTCGTCAAAGGCACTTTTTTATAAAGCAAAAACCCGCATATCTTACGCAGATACGCGGGTTTTTGTTGGCGGAGTAAGAGAGATTTGAAATCCTAAAAATGTGCTATGTAACGCAGGAATTTATGCAATCACGAATTGAATACGATGTTTTTTCCCGGCCTCTGCATCAGTGGCGACTCAGTCGTAACCCCTACGGCGAAGTCTGCTAAATAACAAAGCCCAAGCGCGCGGCTTGCGCTTTTCTTATTCTTTGCTTTTCACAGAGGGCCACAAGCTGTCCATTGTGCAGCCCAGAGCGTCCGCGATCCTGCGGAGGGTGTCAGCGCGGGGTATTTTTCTGCCGCCTTCAATGTCTTGGAGTGTTGAGGGGGCGCACCCGGCGAGTTCTGAAAAGGCGCGGACGGAGTAGCCCGCACGCTCACGGGCGGCCTTTATTTCGGATTTTTCCATGCGGCGCACCTCTTTTAAATCTCAACGTCGAGGGAGACGTAGAACTCCTTGTTCAGCGGCAGGCCGGCTTTTGCAAAAACGGACGACGCGCTGCGCGGCAAAATGGAAATTTCAAGCAGCCGGATCGTTTCGTCGGACTGGATCAGATCGCCGTTTTCGTCCAGCTCATCGTCGCGGGAATAGTCGATGAAATATTCCCAGCGCGCCGTCGCGTCGTCCTGCCCGGTGATCCACTGGCGGCCAGGCTCCGCGCCGCTACTGCTGATGGCCTCTCTGATTTCATCCACAACGGCTGCGCCGTCAACGAAAACGCCCGTTGCCTGGTAGATCGCATTTCTGATTTCGTCCATGATCCTGTTCTCCTTTTTGTGTGGCTTGTTTGCCTTTCGGTGATTCTATTGTACCGCTTTAGCGGTACGCTTTCAATAGGCAAGCTGCACAAACTTTGCTCTTTATTTTTGTACCGTTTTAGCGGTACGGCACGGACGAAACAAGCTATTTATAACTTTGCATCAAGGGCGCGCACCGGGCGTTACGATCTGCCCGGTCTCGTAATTATGCTTGCCGCGTGAAATAATTATTAAGAATGTCTGAGGCTTCATCGACTGCGCGGGCCTTGGCCTCGGCGTACCAGCGCTGGGTTGTCAGGATGTCGGCGTGGCCCATCAGCTCCTTGATGACCACGGGGCTGATGCCGCACTCCACCAGCACGCCCGCAAACTCGTGCCGGAGCTGGTGGGCGGTGAAGTCGGCCTCCAGCACGGCCTTGTAGAGTGCCTCGCCGGTGACGCTGGTCTTGCCGGTTTTATAGCGCTTGCCGCTGTCGTGGGCGCGCCCGATGCTGATGCAGTATTGCCGCCATGCGTTTTCGTACCGGCTTTTGGTGTAGGGCTGCGCGCCGCCAAAAATAAAATCATCGTCCGCCAGATCGTCCAGCCGGCCGGCAAGCACATCCGCCAGCGGCTGCAGGATCGGCACCGTGCGCAGGGCGCTGGCAGTCTTGGGCGGCTCCAACACCGGCGTGTTGGAGTGCCAGACCACCGCCTTTGTCACGCTGATTTTTCCCCCGGCTAAATCGCGCTTCTGCAGCGCCATCACCTCGCCCAGGCGCAGGCCGGCATACATCATCATGGCGGGGCATAGCCCAAAGCCCTCGGGGTGGGCTTTTACATCGGCAATTTCCTCCTCAGAGGGGGCGCGGCGCTTTTTCTGGGGCAGCCCCTGGGGCAGCTTTAGCAGTGTGCAGGGATTGGTGTCGCCGTTCATCTCGGCGCACCAATACTGCCAGATCAGGGAGAGCACCGACTTCTGCCCGGCAATGCTTTTGTAGGCGTAGCCCTGCGCGGCCATGTGCATCAGCTCGCGGTTGATGTCGGTGCCGGTGATCTCGCGCATGCCCTGCCCCTCAAACCAGCCCTTGGCAAGCTCCACCTTGTGGCGGTAGCCCCGGCGGGAACCGTACTTGATGCACGGCTCCTTGGCGCGCCAGAACGCCTCTGCGACCTCGCAGAAGGGGTCTCCCCTGTCCCGGCGGGTGCTGGCCTCTATGAGGGCCGCGTCGAGCTTGGCCTGCACCTCCTTTGCGGTGCGGCCATAGAAGTGGCGGGTCTTGCCATCAATGACGCGGCAGCGCTCGATCAGGCCGTCCGCGCGTTTTTTCGTTTTTGCCATGTAGAAACCTCCTTATAGATACACTTTGACAAGCGTGTCCGGAGGTGATACAATACAGATGCTGGTCGGTATTGTGTCCACTCCGGACACGCTGATCTTGAATGCCTGCGGTGCGCCAACACTGCGGGCATTTTTATTTTTGCTCAGCCAACTGACGGTTGATCTCCGCCTGTACGCGCTCTGCTTTTGGCAGATACTCAGCAGTAAAAATCACGGCATTTTCATCGTTAGCGGCGTCCATTGTACCGCCCGTGACAGTGTTGCTTGCATCGGCTGTGGTTTGACCGGCAAGCTGTATTTGGATGTAGCCGTTCGTGATTGCGCCGGGTGATTTTATTTTGACAGCCGTGATTTGCGAAATAGGGATGACTTTGCGGCGTTCGGCAACAAATAGGGTCTTTTCCCTTTTGATGACAACAACTCCGTCACCCACGCCTATGGCTTTATGCTGTAGCCCATGCAACACAATCATACAGAGCCTCCTTACAATTTGCGGCAGAGGCCAACGGCCTTGCCTTCGATGGTGATGGTGTTCATATCCTCGCCGATGCGGATGATCGTGGGAAAGGCTGGGTTTTCGGCGCGGAGCTCGATGTGGTCATCGAACAGAAACACGCGCTTGAGGGTGGCCTCGCCATCGATCAGGA
>ERZ1035014.448-NODE-448-length-18730-cov-15.770549_pt1 | contig 18730 bp, 39 predicted proteins | sample MGYA00520620_ERZ1035014 | MGnify/ENA primary metagenome ERZ1035014 (study PRJEB33766, sample SAMN09781744) | gut metagenome | biome: gut microbiome | host: Homo sapiens | place: Madagascar | study: EMG produced TPA metagenomics assembly of the PRJNA485056 data...
AGTTTATATTTATCAGATAATATTTTCATTACTTCATCATATCTATCCTCATCAGGATTTATTTTATTTAGAAATGCCTTTTCTAAAATAATCGGATTATTTATTTCTTTTGAAAATTCATGAAATGCTTCTTTAAAGGTAATATCTTTAGTTTCTTTTGTTCTGAATATTTCATATTCATATTTATAATCAGAAGCCTTTGAATATTTAACTTTATCTCCAAGAAATACTCCAACATCATCAGCACTGAATGAACACCATGTTTCATTTCTAGGATGATTATGATACATGTATGAATTTTCTAATGATTTTCCAATGCTATAAATATCAACTGAACTAGAATCTCCTTTCACTTTGTATATATCACCATTATTTAATACTACGCAAGCAGTTTCATAATTGTTTTTAACAAGTTCTTTTTCTTCCTGTTTTAAATAATTAATTGCTTTTTCATCATTTAAATCATCAATGTGTCCAACTAACTCTGGAATACCTTTTGAAATGTTGCCACTATTAGCTGATAATCCTTGTTTTTGCTTCAACCATTTCTCATAAGTTTCAACGGTATTTCCTAGTCCTCTGTCTCTGCTAGAACCAGGAAAGAAAGATACTAATTTGCACCTACAGTTGTAAACCTCACTTGGTGAGCCATCAGGGTCTCCTGGATATAATAAGCCGTTAGGAAACTTTTCTTTCACTGCTACTCTAACACCATTTAATTGTGCGTGGCTTTCTCTTGTTCTTTCATCTTTTGTAGACATCCACTCTTTTAGCACTTTAATACCAGCTCTTTCAAACCGTTCAAAGCTGTCTAATCTACCGCTGTTCTGTGCTGATGTATAAGATGTTCTTGCACTTCTAACAGCTTGAGAATATGAGCCATTAAGCACATTCTGATAGCTTTTCGCTAATTCACGCCATGTCTTACCTTGAACAATACCGCTCACAAGCTCATTTGTAAGCCTTTCTTGCGTGTATCTTGTGTCCTTACTATCATTTATCTTAACTGTTTTAAATGTCACATGGTTGCTTTTTAAAGCCTGTTTTACAGCATTCTCATTTGTTAATTCAAACGATATGCCAGCATTCACATCACCTTCATATTGAGCATGATTATAGTTTCTTGTGTAAGTTTTCGGCGTTTCATCATTGATAATTTGCTCTGCTGTCTTGTTTGCATCGTGTATTCTTTCAACAACTTGGTCTCTCAAATCAGTCCAGTGCTTACCTGACAACATTTTCTTTTGTCTCCAAGCTCTGTATTCATCTTTTGTGATTTTTCCTTCAAGATACAGCTTTCGCATTTCTTCATCTTCTTCAGCGAATAACTTGAAATATCTATCAACTTTTTCCTGTGATTCTTTGTAAGCCTGGCGATATATTTTCTTCAATCTCTTCTCAAGCTCTTTAAGCTTGTTATCGTCGTATTCTTCCCAATCACTCATATTTTACTTACTCTTCTAAATCTTCCTCGGTATCGCCTTTATTTGTGCCTTTTGGAGCGTTTTCTTCTGTTTCCCAAGTCTCAATTGCCTTTTCATCTTTTCTTTTTAAAATATCTTGTACTTCATCAAAAGTGATAAATGGTAGCTTAGATAAGATTGTTTCTTCGTCTAGAACACTTGCACATTCCATAATCATATCAACCATTTCTTTTTGATTACTGATTCTGTTTCTTTTGAAAAATGGTGTTGCTTCAATTCCAATTAAACTTAAAAGAGATTGAATAGCATCAATAAGTTGGAATTCATAATCATCAGCATTTTCATCTAAAGGTTGATATCCAGCATCAATGTGGTCGTTTGTTGCACCTGCTGAAATAGTATGAACATCTAATGCACCAAAATCCTCATAAATCTGCGAGCGAATATCATCTAAGAATGTTTTTCTTGCGTTTACTGGGATTTCTTGCGTGTAAGGTGTTACTTTCGCATCGTCTGAACTATCTACCGCCACGACATGCTGATTTCTTAGCCTGTTTAAGAATTTGCTCATGTCTTTTTGTGTCATACCACCAGCATTAGAAATAGTCCAATAAATCTCAGAGCAATCTTGTAAATCGTTAGCAAATCCACTTCTTACGAGGTCAAACGCATCAATCTGAGCTTTCATACCTACCAATGTAGATTGTTTCAACCTAGAGCCATATAGAGCGACAATAGGTAGCTTTGTATAGTTCTCTTCAGCTACTACTTCAATATCTCCTGCTCTTGTTTCTGCAACTTTCATTCTGTATGCACGCTTGCTTTCAATCTCAACAAAGATAGAATCAACTTCAGTGTCTTTCTTGAACTTGGTATATCCATCTTCTTCATACAAAACAGCCATGACTGGTTTTTTGTAATCAATTCTCCAAAATCTAACGCCAGCTCTCAAAGCTCCTGTTTCTTCATCCCACAAAGGAGCAAATTCAGTTAATGGAAATACATGCACATGGTCTAAATTGTAGAATATAAAGCTAATTCCATGAATTAAAGCATAATATCCAGCTGATTTCATCTTTGTGTCAAAATCTAATCCAAGTCTTTCTTTTATGCTGTCATCATCAAAAAATACGCCATTTCCTAACGAATACATGTTTCTTTGTGTGTTCAATCTTCTAAAGAAATTAGAACATAAGCGATTGTTAGCACTTAATGTATCAATTTCTTTTATACCATTTACTGAATAAATAAACTTTGTGACATTTGAAATTGTGCTGTTTCTCTGTGAATCATACAAATCAGCATCTACCGCAATTCTGTATTCAGGTGTTGCTTTGTGTCGTGTAATTAAAGTGTCAATGGCAAGAGATAAGCCACCTCTTGCTGAATCTTTCATAAAATCTTGATATGTGTACATTATTCTCCGCCTTTCATTCTTCTTACTATGTGCTTTGTTCTTACAAAATAACGAATTGCATCCATGCAGTGGTCTGATACTTTAACTGGCTTGTCCTCACCATTCTGTGAAGCCTTTTCATCCCATGCATAAATACCGAACTCTTTTATCGTGTTTTCGCACGTTTTGTTAAAAGCTATATAATTCAACCCTAGCAGTGTTCTTACGTCTGTAATGCCCTTAAAAACATCATTGTCGGCTTTAATAACCGTTAAATCCCTTTGTCTTAATTCTTCAATCAATGCTGTAGCACTTGGGTCAACTATGATTTGCTCAGGTCTTTCTTTTCCTAACTCTTCCATTAAATCATTTACCAATTGAGTTACAGTCTTATTTAATTGGTTTTCACGCCCAGAATAATAAATTTCTTTCGTGCATATCCATTTAGGTATCTTAGTTGGCTTTTCATTTTCATCAAATATTTGCTTTTCTCTCTGCCAAAAAAGAAATACATTCGCATTTCTGATACCAAAGTCACAAGATATGTAGAAATCATGTTCTAATTCAGGCAATTCATTCAAAACATGCTTTGTTTCACTGAATAAATCGTAAATAAGCCCCTCAGCTGACACCCATAAGCCTTTTATATATCTCTGATAAAACACGCCAGCATACATTGTTTCGTAGCGTTTTAGCGTTGATTCACTAAGACTTGGATTGTCATACATTGTGAAATGCAAATAAAGAGCATTGTGATATTTGCTCTTTAAAATCCAATTTTTATAAAACCAATGATATGGATTGCTTGGATTGCAGTTAAACCAAAATTTTGAGCCTTCAATTGAACATCTTGCAAGTGCTTGATTCACAAACGATTCAGGCATTAGTGCCACTTCATCTAAGAGAACACCTGCAAGAGTTCTACCTTGAATAAGCATGAATGAGCTTTCGTCTTTACCGCCAAACACTTCAAATTGATTCGATGATTTACTTGTTGTTACTTCTAAAATATGGTCAGCTTTTCTCCATTTAATGAAATATGTCTCATTTGCTAATGTCATTGAAACAAATGGAGTAATTACATTTTTAATTGCACTATCAACAGTCTTTCCACATATTCCAAATCTTTTGCCATTAAAGTTATTCATTGCCCATGAGACAAAAGCCCACATCATGATTGATGTTTTTCCACTTCTAACAGCTCCATCACAAATTAATGCTTCATAGTTAGAATATTGAAATGCTAATATCTTCTTTTGCTTTTCACTAATCATCGCTCTTTAAATCCTTAGCTAATTCTTTCAACGAAGCACTCAATCCATCATCTTCAACTTTTTGAGGTCCAATATATGCTTCTTTTCTCTCACGCCATTTCTTAGGGTCTAGATTTTTAACCGCAAATATTAATATTGCACTATCAGGTGGAATCCATCTTGTTTGAGTTGTTCTTTTCACTGTTTTTTTTCCATCAACGCTTACAAATTCTTCTTTTCGTTCTTCAGTAACTTGTTTCCATTCACATCTTGAATAAAAAGCATCTTCAACTTTTACCTTGACTGGTTCACGCCCCTTTTTTACAGCTTCAAGAAACTCAGGGAATTTCTTTTCCCAATCATAGAAAGTTTGCCTAGAAATTCCGATAGTTTGATATATCTGTATGTCTGTGAATCCATCTCTCGACATACCTTTTATTCTTAATAATCCATCTTCAGTTAGCCATTCTGCAAACTTTCCTCTTGCTCCCATTTAATCTCCTTTAAGAGTGCAAATTTTAAAAATTTGAATTCCTACCAGTACGGTATTCAGTAACACGGTACTCATAGAACCTATTTTTATTCCATAAGCAACAAATAAAATTGCACCAATTAAATCAAATATTCTTATTTTTCGTTCCCCTTTCATTAGAAACGCTATAAGAACAAATACTGTTGCTGACAGTCCTATTATTTCATTGCTTTGATTCATATATACTCGCCTTTCTTGTGAAATATGTTGTTAAAGGCAAAATAATAATTTCATATAGTGTCTTTAATGAAACTTGTGTTATTCCCATTATTACAAGTGTTTCAAATGGCATTGTTCCCATAAAAGCAATAGGAATGAAAATTAAACTGTCACACATTTCACCAATAAGTGATGAAAGAATAGCTCTTGCACCGAATCCCTTCATTTCATTTAGGTGTTTTTCTTTCATTTTTGCGAATACTTTATCATTTGCCCAGTCACCAAATAAGAAAGCTAACATTGAAGCAAGCAATACTCTTGGAGTTGAACCTAATACCGTTTGAAATGCTTCTTGATTTGTCCAATATGATGGTGATGGTGTATGTATTGCTATTTCAAAGAAAACTACCATCAGCATATTCATTGCAAATGCCATGTAGCATGTTTTTCTTGACCATTCATAGCCATATACTTCAGAGAATAAATCTGAAAGAATATATGTGATAGGAAACACTATCACTGCTCCTGTCATTGTGATGTTAAAAGGAAGTTGAAATTGCTTTCCTGCTAAAATGTTACTAATTAAAAAGCAAGTTACGAATAAAACTGTTAATGCTGTTTCTAGTTTTGAATTGGTTTTTTTCATGTGGTATCCTCACTTTCCTAAAATGTTTTTCTACGTATAAACCAAACTTTTTCCATTCTTCATAATTGTGTATTCTTGAATCTTTTGACATTCTCTTGTTTGGTGGTTTATCTATTTTCTTGATTGTTTTTCCATCAAAGTAAAATACCCCACCAAATCTGCTTCCACTTAGCCATGATGTGCTATCTACAGAATCAAAATGATATATTTGAATACCTTTTAAATTTGTAAATCCTAATCCGTGAATCTTTGCACCATTAGAATGAGCTATCTTTATCAACTTGCTGAACGCTGGGTATTCATCAGGTTTTATTTCTTTGGTAACTATTCCACCGATTGCAACATAAGGATAATTTTTTGAATCTTCTTCAAATCTCTGCAAAGCTCTTTTTTTGTGCCATACTGGGATAGGCTTAATTCCAGTTCTTTGTTCTAGATAGTTTCTAATCTTTAAGACATTTTCAAATCCAACAATGCTATCTATATCTAGCTCAAAATAATTTTTTATCTTGTTTTCAATTACGAAATCACAATATCTATCAATGTAGTCTTTCCAATTGACCTCTTTTCCGCTAGACATGAATGTAAATGCTCCACTATCAAGTAGAAAGTTCTTGCAATTTGGAATGATTTCTTTTTTTACATGTTCATTTTGATAATAGAAAGATTGAAGGATATTAGCATCTTTAAACAAATCACCTTTCCATTCTCTAGGAACATTCCCAGCAAGATAGAGTTTCATATTTCAAACCATTCACCACAATGTGGGCATTGAATTTTCTTTGGTTCTTTTGGTTCTGTTTCATCATCAACAAATAAATCGTTAAGTTTTTCATCACTCATATCAGTTGCAATCAAGAAATCAAAATCAAAATCATCCATATCAAGATTTTCAAGTTCCTGTTCTAATAAATCAAAATCCCATGGTGATTCATTTGCTTTGTTGTCCACAATTCTTAGCTTTTTAACCTGTTCATCTGTCAATTCATCAACTCTTACACATGGCACTTCTTCAAGTCCTAAAAGTTTTGATGCTTCATACCTGCAATGTCCTATTACGATTTCATTATTTTTGTCCAGAACAATAGGTTGAACAAATCCAAACTGCTTTATTGATTCAGCAACATTCTTAATCTGTGTTTCATCATGCTTTTTGGCATTGTTTTCATACGGTTTAATGTCCTGTATGTTAATTTTATTTACAATCATAAAAACCACCTTTCTACCCATGTATAACACGTTTAAAAGGCTCATATACGCCAAAATAAAAAGGTGGAATTATTCCACCTCTTGTTTTGCTTTTTCAATTGTTTGTTCCATCATGGTTCTGATTAGGTCAGATTGTCTTAAATCAAGTTTCTTGCATGCTTCTTTGAACTCTTGCACAAATTCTTTTTTGTAAGAAGCTCCAACCAAAGCCATATTTTCTTTTTTCCAACTATTTAATCTGTTGGCTGTTGTTTTAGGAATTTTTCTTTTTGGCATATTATTTCCTCAATGAATAAATTCCATAAGCTCCGACTAAGATAGTTATAATTCCAATAAAAATTGTTGTAATTTCAATAAATTGTTTCATTCTGTTCTCCTTCCACTTTTTTCTGATAAAATGATTATAAGAGTTGGGGATTTCTCCCCAGAGCTCTTATTTGCCTTGCTTAGAATGCTTAATTGCAATCAGTAGAGTTGCTAGCTGTATGATTACGATTGCCAATTCTATCAAGGCTTTTATTATGCCTATGATGTTTTCCATCTATTCACCCCCTTTACAATAATATTATACTACTATGGTATATATATTACAATAAGAAGATGCGATTTTTTCTTTATTTATGCCACTTTTTCACTAAATCCCATGTGTTCAGAAACGATGTTAAAGAATTCTTGTGACCATCTTTGCCCTGTTCTGTCTGATATGCCAATAACCATGCATGCACCACCTAATGTATGTGTTTTACTAAAATAGACCATATCAATGAATCGTAATTTTTCATTGCCATATTCTGATATTGCAGTTTTTGCGATTGCTGTAGATATTGCATGTATTGCAATTTTTCCTTGCATTGTATTCTCATCTAGTTTTTCAGGGTATCTCATTAGCGTTTGTTTGATATATCCATTCCAATAGTATCGAGGTCTACTCATCTGACTACTTCTGCGACGTAATCATAAATATATGTCCCTCTCTCATATATTGTTTGCAATGGCATTATGTCGCCGTCTTTTTTCATTTTGAATCTTTTTATGTGTATTTTCATTCCGCTTTCTTCTTCAAGTGCTTTTCTTAATTCACTAACATTTTCAAAAGAATTGACAATGTGCATCGGTATATAACAATTGTCGTATTTCAGCAAATTCCCATTTATCCATTCTGGAAACTTATCACATTTGCTGTTTTCAGGTTCATAGCTCAATTTAAATAGTTCTTCTACTGGAACATCTATCATTTTTGATAACTTTTCTGCAAGCTCTTGTGTTAGAGGATACCACCCATAAATTTGATACCGCAAATTTGTGTAAGTGGTATTCAATTCAATCGCCAGCTTGTCAATTTCTCTTTTAATTGACAACTTTTTTTCTTTGAAACAATCTTTTACAAATTGATTCAATTTACTGTATCCTCTTTTAATCATTATCAAGCCCCAGCTCTTTTAAAGTATATTCTTTTCCAAGTTCCATGCCTTTATACATGGTATTTTCATCAAATCTCGGCAAGGTTACATTGCCTGATTCCTTTGTAAACATAATGATATATTCTTCTTCAAAATCATCATCCGAAATCTTTAATATATATCTGACTTTGTCTCTAAAAGGTCTTATTACACCTCTTAGATAACGCTTTTCTGCATTATCTAAGATTTCGGCTTCTGCTAAAAGCCACTCTCTCAACTGCTTTTTGCATGCATTGCAATTTCTTTCAATACAATCTTTTTTTAAGCCTGTGTCTGCGTTCTCAATTTTTATATCTAAATCGCAATAATTTAATGAATCTAATACTGCTTTTTCATACTTTTCAATGTTTCTCATAGTCCTAATTCCTCTAATGTGTATTCTTTATCTTCTTTCATGCCTTTGCATGTTCAATGATGTATTTCTTCAATTTAGGCTCAATTCCTCTGCACATATTGCTTTTTACTACACAGCAATATTCATTTACTAAATCTTTGTCTTTGTATCTTACCCAATCAAGATTTGATGCGATGAATTCATTAATCCTTTTTGCATCCTTGGATGGACTTCTTAAATATTCAATGTCTGTTAAATCATTTTCGATAAGCCATTTATTAACTGCTACAACTGTTTCTTCTCTTTTCATGTCCTTATAACCTTTCTATTATTTGCTGAATCTTTTTTATCTTGTTCTCATTACGCTTTTTTGAACTCGCTTTCAATTTGCTCAATGATAGATAAACCTTTTGTTTTTGCTTCTTCTTCAGTTTCAAAGCAATTTCCAATTTTCCAATCAGCTAAATTTTCGCTGTTTCCTGCTCCAAGCCAACGCACATGTTCTACATATACTCTTTCATCATTAAATTTATAAACTTTGTAATAATCACCGTTCACATCAGGTTTCCACGGTCTTTTTATTATTTTTGCTTCACCTGTAAGAATTCTCATAAGTACTTTGTCGCTCTTAACGCCAAATCCTTCTTCTAATCCATCGTATTCAATTCCATCGTATTTTATTTGGTATAATCCATCATCTGATAAAGTAAATTTCTGCTTGCTGTTTCTTTCCCAGCTCACATAGAACACTTCACCTAATTCAACGCCAAGCATGTCGGCGATTTGTTGCATATAATTATTCATTGTTATTCTCCTTCAATTACAATTGCCCCATCCTCAACATAATCAAAATCAAGTATTTCAACTGGGTCGTAAACTGGGAACCGTGTATCGCATATTTTTACTTCTGTTGCATCGTCGTATGCTTGCAAAAAGTTAATCAATTCTTTAACTGTCATTCTTTTCAAACCCTTTCTGCTCTATATCCGCCATCTTTTCCATCAGTGCGGTATATTACTATTTCTTCTCCAATCACCGCATATAACAGTTTTTCTGCGGTCTTTATTCCCAGAATATCAATCAGGTTTGTGGGCAATACTGTATTGCCATATCGTCTGATGTTTCGTACTGCCCAACCTGTGCCTAATGTCTGAATATCTCTAGGAAACTTTAATGGTCTAGGTATTTCACCTTTTAATTGCATGGTGTAAATACTCTTGCATTTTTTGCCTTAACAATTTCTGTGTATTCTTCAGACAAATCTTTTTCTAGCTTGCATTCACTAGTAAGCCAATCTAAATTAGTTTCATTTTTTTCTTTGTATCGGCTTATAAAGTCGTTTACTTCTTGCATGTTTTTACAGTTTTCTAACTGCTTTTTATATTTCAAAATGTTTATCATTCTCTTCTCCAATCTATTTCTACATCTTTAAATTCTTCATTGAGTTTTTCAGCAACTTTTATTGTGTCGTTCAACATTTCAGCAAACCATTTTGCTGTTTCAACATCAACTTGACCTATAGAACGCCAGCTAATACCGAACTGAACTTTTTTAAAATCTGTTCCACCAATGCGAGAGAAACTCACTGTTTCTGCTTCGTTGTACTTTTCCACAATGTGCTTTTCTTCTTCAAATATTCTTTTAAAATAATCATCTGATTTCATCTTTTTCATCATCTTCCCATTTTTGAGATAGCTCTTTTAAAATTTCCTTTTGCTTTTCATCAGAAACATACTCAAACGCCTTTATATTTACTTCAACTACTCGTTCTGTTCGAATAGCAAGCGTTTGTAAATTCTCTTGTAGCAATCTGATGTATTCAATAAGTTGCTCTTTATTAAAACTTCTTAAAGTTGAATCACTATATTGTTTAAATCTATTTTTCATCATCAATCCTTTGTGAATTATCTGTGTCTCCAATCGTCTTTTATTTCTTCCTCGCTCTTTTTTCTTGTCGTGTCATAGATATAAAACAGAAACAAGCAAATCAGAAGTATCAGTAGTATTATTCGAATTATTGCCATATTCCCATCACTCGTCTAATAGCTTTAGGATTAACACAATTAACGTGATAATCAATAACGTACCCATAATTAGAACTAATAAATAGGCTAAGATTATAAATAACGAATCTATAATATTCATCATCTTTAATCCTTAGATGTTATTTTCACACCTGGTATCATTTCAGGTAAGAAATTAAGTTCATATGAGTATTTTGAAACATTAGAGCCAGATAAATCCTCAACAACATACAATGTATATTCATTTAAATAGACATAATGTTTTTGATATTTACCATCTTCTAATTCGCAAATTACCTCTAACTCATTATCACTATTATTTCTTAAAGAGAATGTTCCTGTAAGCTGCAATAAAACTGTATCTGTTCTAGCGTTTATTACTGTAATCCTTCTCACTACATTAAAGTTATTTGCTTCTTGTGATATATTTTCGCTTACTCTGTAAGATTGGCTGCAACCTGTAAGAGTCAATATTACAAACAGAACTCCCAAACCAAAAATTTTTATCAAATCTAAAATTTGCTTCTTTTTATAATTGCTCATAGTCCTAACTCCTCACACGTATATTCTTTTCCGAGTTCCATATTTTTAAATCTTGTTCCACTTTGAAATGGCGGTAAAATTGTTATGCATCCATATGATTGAAAAGTGTAATAAAATGATATTATTTCCCAACCATATGTAGCTTCTAATTTTTTTATTGAAATAACGGACTTTCTGAACGGTTCAATAACCGAACTTAAATATTCTCTTTCTTTATCATCAAGAATTGGTTCTGTATATTCTTCTAGTAGCCATTCCAAAGCTTCTTTTTTGCATTCTATACACGATTTATTAGCACAACATCCAACATGGCTTAAATCACTAGCACAACAAGTTATGCTTGCACGCCGCATATTTAGAATATCTTCTTTGTATTTTTCAATATTTAACATTTTAAATATCTCCTTCAACGCGATTTAAGCTGCGTTCTGCTTCAAATCCTTTAGGATATCTTGCTTTTAGCTTTTCAATATTCATTTCCATTACATCCTCAAGTTGCCAACCCATAGCAGTGCAATATTCAGCAATGAACCATAGAATATCGCCTACTTCTTTCTTGGCGTGTTCTCCGTCAAATTCATGACCTTGGTACACCTTCTGGTACAGTGAATGTAATTCTCCTACTTCGCTTGCCATACCGTGCAAAGCGTGTTCTGTCATGCCGTTTTGATAAGACATTGTTCTTTGTGCTAGTTTTTGGTATTCGTTAGCTGTTAAGCTATTTTTTTCTTTAAAATCTGTCATTTTTAATCTCCTAAAATAATTGTGGTGTAATATTCGTTAGCATCTTTTCTTTCGCTAACTTGTAGAAATCTTTTTTTATCTCAAATCCATAGCATGAGCGATTTAATTCTGCACATGCTCTAAGTGTCGAGCCACTACCAGCGACAGGGTCTATCACGACATCATATTCATCCGTGTAGATTCTTATTAGCTGTTTCAGTACTTCAACTGGTTTTTGTGTTGGATGTATTTTTGGATATTTTCCGCCTTTATCCCATGGAAACCAGTCAAGTATCATATGTCCGTCATTGTTGAACTTTGGCAATTTATCTCGATACAGTACTAATGCACATTCAGTAGCACCGCATACTCTCATGTTTGCTTTAAGCACTTGTGATGATGATTTTTTTATGAAGAATAGCGGTTGTGAATGCATGAATCCAAACTGTTTGGCATAATCTGAAACATCGTTTAATTGTTGCCATGAACAGAACACAATCATGCATGGTGCTTTTCCTGTTTCCTTAGGTTCTTTCTTCAGTAATCTTGTGCAAAATTGAAAGAAGTTATAAATTTTAAAATCTTTGTCTGTATCGAAGAATTCGCTATTAGCTTTCTTTGATTCTCCATTTTTGTTATCGCCATCAATGTACCAATCTGACCTACTGGCATAAGCCCTTTTTCCGAGATTATACGGGATATCGGCAATAATTAGCTGTGCTCTAGGTATCTGATACCTTTTAGCATTTTCGAAATGGTCATTGTAAAGTTCAATTTTTACTGTTCTTTCATGAATCATTTCTCCCATGGTGCTTTGTACCGTGTCACTTTCTGCATTTTTTCGTAGTCTCTGATTGTTTGATTTGCTTCAAGCAAGAATGCAAGCGTTTGTTTGTTCATCTCATCTGCTTTTTCTAACTTTGCTTTAAGCTCATTATTTTCTTGTTCTGTCGTCATTTTGTTATTCCTCTTTTTAAGTGCAATTTAACGATGATTTTACTTCAGACATATTAATTATCATCTTTTTCATTTTCACCGTCTTATCGCTTAAATAAACACTGTTTTAGAACGTTTTACGAGTTTTCTAACCCTCAATCTGTTTGAAAATCTGTTTTTCGTCAATTTGCAATGCTTTTTTTACGTCATTCGGTAGCATTGCCAATTCTTTGTCTCTCTCAGCTCTTTGCTTGTAGTTCCGCTGAAAGTTGCTTGAGATAACCGAATTCACCGTGTCGCTGTCCATTTGTGACCAGTTGTGAAGCTGTGAAGCACTTCCAACTAGTCTTTTCAAATCATCAGGTAGCTTTTCGAATTCTTCTTCCGCATACCACCCAGAACGTGATATTGCTTTTCGTACAACTTCCCAAGCTTCAAGGCTTGATTTTTCTGTGTTTGTTGTCGTCAATGAATGCATTTCGTTTTTTATTTGCCCTATCGTTGGTGCAAATGAGCTTTTACTTGTGTTAATTAGCGACTTAACCGCATATGTTACTAGCCTTGCATCGTCGTCTTTGAACATTTCAACCCATAAAGCTTTGTAGCTTACAATTTGCTCTTGCCCCCAGTTGTGAAACGATTGAGGAAACGAGATTTTCAAAACGTTCAAAATGTCCGTAACTTGTTTTTCTGTCATTTCCTAGAAACTCCAATCGTTGTTATTTGCTTGTCCTGGTTTTGGTGTCTGCTGATATTGTCCTTTGTCCTGTGCTCTTGATAGCCAACTATTAATGAATCTATTAATGCCTAATTTGGTTTTGCGTTTCTTTGGATTGCTTTCGCTCCAACCAACCATATTTCTAAGTTGTTGCATAATGTCAACGGCAGGATATAGTTGTTGCCAATTATTAATTTCTGACTGAACAACATTTCGATATGTGCCGTCATTTAATGGAATAGATATTAGTACAGGTTCGGAAGGTGATTTTTTCAGCTCCGAACAAGTATTATTTATTTCTGTATCTATATTTGTATCTGTATTTGTATCTAACTCTAACTCTTTATCTTTATCTGTGTAACATTTGGTAACATTAGGTAACAGGTTGGTAACATTGTTACCGTTTTCGGTAACTTTGTTACTTTCGTTCTTTAAACTTCTCATTTTTCTCATCAATTTTGCTTTATCAGTTTCACTACCTATCATTTCATGCATTCTTGTTAATTCAGCTTCATTATCTGTGCAAATCATGAGACCTTTTTTAATTAGATAGCTTATAGCTACTGATACATCTTCTTCTTTTTCATCTATATCTAGTGCTATTTCTTCAACAATGCTATCTTCAATGCCTTCATAAACGAATTTGCCATCATCTTCTAATGTTTTAAGCAACATTTTTAAATAGATAATCGTATAAGTATCACCGCCAGCAATCATTCTTAGCTTTTTAATTGCTTTATCTTCAAAAAAGTCTTTTGGCAATTTAAGCCAATAATATCTTTTGCTTTCTGCCATTTGTTATATCTCCTGTAATTCAATCAAGACCGAATCTCTATTGCCATACAGCTTTATGCAAGATACTTTCACAACTTGTTTATCATCTTCATATGCAACGCCATTTAAGCTGTCTAGAATACTTTTTATGATGTTGTCACAATCAGGCTTTTTTGTTGGATAAATGTTATTCCCTTGCATTTCCCAGAACTTCTTTTTTGATACACTTTTTGGTATCGCTACACTTACTGTAATATCCGCTCTAATAGCGTTTTTAAGCATGAATTCGCCGTATTTTTCTCTGTATGATATTTTTACTAGGTTCTCATAAGAAGCTGTTTCTTTTGGCGTATAAACGTGTCCTGAACGTGTGAATCTTGGTCTCTGTTTGGCTTGAGGTTTTCCACAAACAATGAAACTAATCTTTTGCAATGTAGTACCTCAGAAATCTTGATTGTCTACCTGTTCTTCTGTTGTGTCGTGTTACTGGTTCAGTTAAGATGACATGACCTTTTTTTCTTAAATCAAATATCTTTGCTGATAATCTTGTAACACCTAAATATCTGAATGCATCCATTGATGTGATGTAATCATTTTCTTTCATGTATTGATATACTTGTTCTTCTTGTGTCATTTGTTCCTTTCATAAATAATTCTTGTGAAATGTTTCCATCCACATATCGTGACCGTGTAATTTTTCAAATTGTATTTGTGCTTTTTGCTTCCATAAAATGTCGATAATTTGATTTGTATGTATCATTTCATGGTGCTTTCTACACAATGGGATAATCAGTCCAAATGCTTCAGATTTCTTTCTATTTGCTGTGCCATTCACGACATGATGTATGTCTGTTTTAGGTCTGCCACAAATAATGCAGTAATCTAAATCATCTGTGAGAATGCTTTTAGTCATTTAGCGTTGTACTCCATTCTCTTTGCATTTGGTTTTCTAATAATCTTATTTGTAGTTTTAAAGTGTTAATTGCTTCTGTATTAGCTTTATAAACTGCTTCAGCTATATCCCTGTTAAGCCTTAATTCAGCAACTTCTGGTATTCCATAGCATGTAAGAGAAATAATTCCTATTGCTTCACCATCAGCTCGCATTTTAAGCACTTCTTGGCGTAGCTTAACTTTGTAATCTCTTTCAGCTTCAGCATAAGCAGTTCCACTTTTTCTAAGTTCCTTCAAACTTAATGAAAGCTTTTTAACTTTGTCTTGTAATTCGTTATATAAATCAAGTTCTTCCATTAAATCCTCTAGAATGGCAAGTCTTCATCTGCAATGATATTTACACCTGAAACATCTTCAAATTCATTCATATCAGCTGTTTTAAGCTCGTTTACCGTTGTTTCTTGCTTAGGCTGATAATTTACCCTTTGCAAAATTTGTACCCTGTTAGCGATTAATTTTGTGTCGTATACAGTATGTCCATCTTTGCCTTTGTAGTTGCTTGTTTGTATTCTTCCTTCAACTAAAAGCAAATCACCTTTGCTTGCATATCTTGCTAGATATGTAGCGGTATTTCTCCAGGCAATACACTGAACGAAATCAGCTTGTGCTTGTTCTTCTTCAGGCTTTTTCATTCTGTTGCTTGCAACTGTAAATCTGATAACATCAATTCCGCTTTGTGTTTTTTCTATATGAACATCTTTTGTTATTCTTCCTGTAATTATTGAATAATTTGTATCACTCATTGTTTCTCCATTCTTCAACCAGTTCTTTCACTAGTTCTTCATTTATCTGTATATTTACATAGCTTCGCTTATCATCTTTTAGATGTATTCCTTTTAGAAACTCTATCTTTGTGCCATAGCACTGTTGATAAGCTAATCTATATGTATTTAGCTGATATGCTAAATATTCTTTGTCCAGAACTCTTACCGACTTAATATCAGCAAGTCCTATATTTCCTTCTTCATTTTCAATAACTAAATCCAACCTGCCAGCACATATTGGTTCATCATCTTCACCAAACAAGATGATTGCTTTTTCATTTTCTAGAACTTCAAATTTGTAGTAATTTTTTAAAAACTTAAAATTGTGTAGCTCTTTCAAATCACTTTCAACGCCATTAATGCACCAATCCTCAATGGCTTTGTGAACCTCTGTACCGTGGTCAGAAGCATTTTTCAAAGTAACAGCACATACACCTTTATATTTATTTATGAACTTTTGGTGTATGATTTGAGTAACACTTGGAACAATTTGACCGTCAACTAAATAAAGATGTTCACGGTCATAATATTCAAGTGTTCTTCCGCATATTTCTTGCTGAAAATCCATATTTTTCTTATAAAGGATTAACGTTAATTTTTATGCGGATTGAAGGTGCTGTTTCTTTGAAAGAAACGTATCCGTCGTAGAGGTCAGGGTTATCGCTTTTAAATGCTTTTTGGTCGAAGTATTCACGATTCTGACCTTCTACATATGTTATGGTCAATTCATCACTTTTGAACTGTTTAATGCTGTTTTCTTGCATTGCTTGAAGAACAGCTTTTTTGATTTCATCTTCTTTCTTTTTAATCTCTTTTGCCTGCCTTTCAAAATCAACAAGCATTGTTTTTACGTCTTCAGTTAGGAAAATTTGATTTCCTTCTTTGATTACAATTTCATTCATATTCAAATTCCTCTTTCTTATATTTAACTGTTACAGTTCCTGTTATCTCGTCTATTTCTTCCATGTCTAGCAGAAACTGTCTTGCTTCATCTGTGACATAATCCATAACTGCCACAACATCAGCTCTTTCAATTCCGAATCTTGTTTGAACATCTACTTCATCACCCTTTTTTAATGAATAAATAGGTGCTCTAAATAGATAATTCTTTCTTGCTCTATCATTCTTTAATTTACATACTGCTATTGCTTCACTCATGCGTTTGCTCCTTTCAATTTCTGTATAAGTTCACTAGCCTTTGTCATTGGCAATTCGCTTAATGTCTTAATATTGTTTGCTTTTAATAGCTTTTCTAAATTCTCGCCTTTGTAATAGGTTTCCAGTATTTGTATTTGCTTTGGTGAAGCCTTTCTATCTGTTACAACAGGTTCAGCTTTTTTGTCACTTCCTGAAACTGCATCGACTTCATCATGTTCACAAATTTCCATTGCTTCTAGCCACAAATACCGTCTCATGTAGGTATGTTTTGCACCTAACATTTGAATAGGTGTAGCACCTTTCATTTCTGCTTTTTCTACTGGACTTGAGAACAATATGCAATCACTAGGATTGTCAACATTCAAAATAAATAATTTAGCTGTTTCATTTGCTCCTGTTTCTCCAGTGTTTTCATCAATTGAATTCTTTTCTTGAATGTAGAATTGACTACACAATCCAACTTCATTGAAGATTTCATTGATACTTGGCAAGAAATCGCTTAATTCGAAATAATCGAATCCTGAGAATTTGTTCTTACCGCTTTTCTTCAGCTTCTTTTGCTGTAGTAGCAATCTTGCTTTGCTTAACTTTCCATACACATTCATTGTCTGTTCCATCTTTTTTACCTCTCACGAATTGTTAGATTTCTTTTAATTCGCCATTGTTTATTTTTTCTACTAATTTTGGATAATTGATGTAATAAACTTTACCCACTTTTACAGTGTCTATTTTTTTATCTACACATAATTTCCTAATCGCGAATTCTTTTAATCCAATCGTTTTAGCCGTTTCTTTAATCGTCATCAAAATTTTTTGTTCCATGTTTGTTTTACTCTCCTAACTTTTCTAATATCATGTCGTATAAGTCATCACAATCGTCATATAAGGCTTTTCTTTCATCTTCTTCAAGATTATCTATTGCTTTATAAACTGCTTCAGCAACAGCCCATGTAGCTCTTTTGACTTTTTGCTTTCTTTCTATTTCTTCCATATCTTCTGTAAGAGGTATGTTCCAATCTTCTTTGAGATATCTATATTCATCTACTGTCATACGCTTGCCTCTAATGAATGAATTTGAAGATTGAATCTAATAAGATAAATAACATTAGTGGCATTATTGCCAACAGCATTTCAAACTCTTTTACTTCTTGAATATCTGTATCGAAGTTATTCATTAAGAATGTTTCTAGTCTGTTCATTAGCAAGTGCCTGCAACTTCCTTTTCTTCAAAATACATTTCATATACGAGACCTAGATAACCGCCTAACAATTCTTTCACTTGGTTAACAAGTGATGGAACAATTCCTTGTTCAATTGCATTAACTGTAATCAATGTCAATTGTTCTCCAGCAAATGCTAGAAACTCATATTCAGAATAATCATAGTTTTTTAATGTACCTTCTCTTTTTATTTCCCAATTTGTAATGCATACATCAAGCAAATCTTCTAAATTTTTTTTGAATCTTTTTGCTTTTTCTGAGCCATCATCAATAAAAACTTCAGTGATGTAACGCTCTTTTGCTTCCTCTAATTCCTGTTTTCTTAAATTCATACTTTCCTCTCTTTCCTTTTGAATGAGGTATATAAAAACCCCTTTGATTGTTCACAAAGAGGTTGAATTGAAATATACATTTAAAAATGATATTATTTCCTTGCTCTTTGTGAGCTGTCGGAGTAATTGCTTCTTATGTCGGTCAAAACAAAATGTGCAATTGCTCCACCTT
>ERZ1035014.451-NODE-451-length-18664-cov-10.369122_pt1 | contig 18664 bp, 11 predicted proteins | sample MGYA00520620_ERZ1035014 | MGnify/ENA primary metagenome ERZ1035014 (study PRJEB33766, sample SAMN09781744) | gut metagenome | biome: gut microbiome | host: Homo sapiens | place: Madagascar | study: EMG produced TPA metagenomics assembly of the PRJNA485056 data...
AACAATATATCACTGCAAAAATAGAACCGCAATTCAACAAAACATGCTTGAAACGGGGCGGTAACGGCCTTAAAAATCGAGTTACCGCCCTAGTTCAAGCATATTTTATCTAAAAAACACTGATACCAGCAAGGCTCTGCACCTCACCTTCGTTACGACCTATGGTGTGGCAAAAAAATGCCCAATACGGCATGATACAGAGCGAGATTACGATGGATGACCTGTTTAAGCAATAAGCGATATACACCTAATGAAGGTCAGAGAAATATACAAACATCAAAATAATAGGAGGATATGAATATGGCAAGACCAATAAGAGAAGCCCCAATTCTAATGGGTAAAGACGCAGAACGCTTCGTTAAAGAAATGAAGCGTGTGGAAAGTTTGACTCCAGAGCAGAGAAGAGCTAATCGAGAGAAATTGCATGCAGAAGTCGAAGAAATCAACAAAAAGTGGAATCTAACATATAATGCACTTTTAGGATGAATATTTATCGTTTTGATTCAGATAGGAACGATGACAACAAGTACACTAGAGCCATGTACTTCGATATGCTCGAATTATAAACAAAGACCTCAGGTGCAGGCATCAAGTATCGGATACCTACAACTGAGGTTTCTAGATTACCACAAAACAGGAAAAAATGAGATTAAACGTCTATTTAATTTAACCTCCATTTACCTTGTTTTCCGTGGCAGAGTATAGGATTTCCATCATTTCGTTAGCTATTTTATAGTCAGCAATTCGCATGACATTATTTGTTTCCGAGTTATAGCCAAAGAAGTTGATATTTCCATACCAGACAATAGCCTTGTCTATGACAGCACATTGTAGCGTTTGTTCCTTGTTGCAAACCACATCCATTCCAGCATTTGACAGTTCTATCTCATTAGCCCCTTCCTCTTTAACATGTACAACCACAGAAACCCCATTATGAAGAAGGTTCGCGAGTGCAGACATGATAGAGGTTTTATATTTGAACTTCACTTTTGGCACTGCGATAACAACAGAATGTTTGGCTTTTGCCAAATCATTTCGGAATGCCGCTTCGTAATTGTTTTGCTCATATATCAATTCTTGGGATTTTTTATCTGGTGCTGGTGATGTCACATTCTTTCCATATCCAGCTCTAGCATATCCTTTCAGTCGTTTACGATACATAGAGTCGCAAAGTGGAACACGAATATCCACATAATCATAAATGCACACTTCGCTCTTTCCTTCATATTCTCTATGTAAACGCCCTGCATATTGCTCCACGTTTCCTTTCCAAGCTATAGGCATAGTAAGGAACAGGGTATCAAGGCGAGGATAATCGAAGCCCTCCCCTACATACTTTCCTGTAGCCACAATCACAAGTGATTCTGATGTGGGTATTGACTGTAGGTTTTGTAGTGCAAGACGTTTTTCTTTAGCAGAATCCGCACCAATGAGTTGTATAACATGATCAGCAAATGGCATTAGCATTTGTGCCAACACCTTGACATGAGCTGTACGAGTTGTCAGCACTAAAGGTGTTCGTCCTTTTTGAATCGCAGCCTTGACATCCTCCATAACGAATTCATTTCTAACCTTATCCTCGGATAACTCTTGCGTTATTTGAACATAAGTTTTACGGTCTGATATTATGCTTCGGAACGAGGTAAACCTTGGAATCAGCAGGCGTTTGAATCCTTGATTTTCCATTTGGCTCTTGGCATCAGATGTAAATCTTATCTTTCCGCATTGCATAAAGATAATAGGTTGATGCCCATCTTTTCTGATTGGAGTTGCGGTCAAACCATAAACAAAAGTAGCAGTCACTTGTCGAAGAACCAGCTCGAAGCTGACTGAAGACACATGGTGACATTCATCAACTATCACCATACCGTAATCCTTGACAAAAGGCTTTACTTCGCCTTCACTCAAACAAGATTGTATCAAAGCAATATCAATTATGCCATGCAGTGAGTTCTTGCCTGCATATAAGCAACCAATGGCGGAAGTTTTCTTTTTCCTGCCTCGTTTTGTTTCAGGCACTTCTATTGTTTCATCAATATTAAGAAACGATTCCAACCGCTCCTTCCATTGCGCAAGCAATGCCTTGTTGTGAACAAGTATTAGTGTATTGACCTTTCTCTTTGCTATCACTCCGATGGCAAACACGGTCTTTCCAAACGCTGTTGCTGCTGATAGCGTTCCGACATTATGCCCAGCAAAAGCTTCCATTGCCTTTTGCTGTTCTTTTCGAAGACCTCCTCTGAATGTAACCTTTATACTACGCCCATGGTTAGTCTTGTCTGAAATCATTACCTTAACATTATGCTGGGTTAGGATGTCTCGAACCGCATCCTCACAACCACGAGGAAGAACAAGATAGTCGTCTGTTATTTCCGAACACGAAATGATACGTGGAATATTATACGTAGACAAGCGCATCCCTTGCTTCTCATAAAATTCAGGATTACGGAAAGCAGCCATGCGCTTGAAAACGTTCACGCATTTGGCAGACAGATTTGTCAAAGGTATATATAGCATGTTAGCTCTTGTCAGCACAATTTCCTTTGGATAACAGTCTGTTTGCACCATATCCATTTTAGGTGTTTCCCAAGGCTTTTCCTCACTGGTCTTCGAGAGTTCGCCCAATGTTGGCTCTGTATGCAGCCGTAACAACATATCAAGTTCTACCTCCGACAACTTACGGATTTGTGATAACAATTCCCATTGGTCAGCATACGCATTGAAATCTTCATCAACGAATACACTGTTTCCTTTGCGTCGAGCCATCCCCTGCAATGGTAAGGCTACAAGATTGCCAAGACCACCTTCGGGCAAGGTGTCTTGGTTAGGAAAGAACCGGTCGTATGACTTGAAAGAAAGATGGACATCACTATTCATCGCCTCTGTAAGAATGGCATTTCCTAACTTTCGTGCCTTGAAAGCTGTTATTGGCGTATCAAAAAATATCCACGCATGAGCTCCATTGCCAGAACGTGAGCGTTCGATGTAACAAGGCACATTCCAAGTTTTGCAAACATTTACAAAGGAAAGCACATCATTCTTATAGCCATGTTCACAGCTCTTGTCATCAAAGTCTGTGCAAAGGAAACAGCAAGTGTTGTCCTTTCGTATTGGATAAAGTCCAATAACATCACGTCCCCACACATCTTTTCCAGCAAGATGATTGAAAACATCATTGTATGTCAAAGGAGCGAACTGCCTGTTGGGACAATCTGCACACTTATATTTTCGTTTATCGCAAAATTCTCGATTCCATTCTCTCGTGCATACAGGTTGATAGCCAGACTTTTGGGTTGTACTACTATACCAACGCTTAGCAAAAACATCATCACGCCCTCGGAATACACTTTGAAATATGGTAACCTTTTCCTGTAAAGTGAATTGGCATATAGAAACAGATGTTGCTTCTATATGATTAAAGTTGCAGGTCTTTGATTCAAAACTTTCATATTCTATCCCATTCTTTTCAAGAATCTCTTTAAGTCTGGCATTTTCTTTTTCCAATTCTTGAATTCTTTGGGTAAGAGCACTTACATCCCTTGCGTCCATAAAGGTTCGCTCTCCCATCCATTCGGAAATCCAAGAGCTGCCAGATTTATCTCCGGATAATTGGAAAATAGCGTTTGCATCTTGACTAACATATCATTGTTAGGCGATATAATATCAAGGAAATACTTGATGATGCAGATTGTGAAATATACTCTTTGAGGGTTTGAGGGCTGTGTAATCCAAGAATGTGCAATCCTTCTTGGAGATACAGGCATAATAGAACTTACCTTGTTCCACACTCTTGAATGGTGGCAACAAGCATTTCTCAACAATGTCAAAGATGTTATCCAAGATTCCAAGACTATAGGTTGCAAACCAAAATAGTGAGAAATGCGCTTACGTATCTTGTCTGCTTTCAGATTACGAAAAACCATGTTCACATTACCCATTGTCAGCAACTCGCCCAAAATCCATGATGGAGGATATGGGTCACAATAGCAGTTTTTGAAATGCTTAATGAACTCTTCTGTTGATTTTGCGTATTCCTTATCAATGGTGTTCTTTGTATCTTGGAAAGTTCTTTGGTTGGCAAAATGAACCGAATTAGTCAGCCAATAAATATCCCCAGTTATCTGCACAGGAATATTCATAATAGCTCGACGAATGGCTATCTCAACTTTTTCAATTTCATTGAGAAGAAGCATACGCAACTTTTTGTCAAAGCGATAAAGATTCAGCACTTGCTGAAAAGTTGTTTCTTTTTTATACTGATGGGATTCTTTTGGAACTTTCAAGAATGGGTACATATAAGCAGAAAGACGATAGTACCCGATACTCTCCAAATATCGTACCGCCTTAGCTTCATCAGAAATGATAAGCCCGCGACTTTCCAACAGAGCCACCAAATCCGTCTCTGTCATATAATGTTTTGTGAAGTGCGGTATTCTTTCCATTAGCGTATTTTGAAAATAAACGTATACATACAAAAAAGCCCCACGCATTTGAGCATCGTTGAGAGGCTTGGTGGGAACTGACGCTGCAAAGATACGAATAATTATTGATAATACAAACTTTTGAGCAAGAAAATTCACGCAAAAGTGGATTTCTTTGACATATTTATATTTAATAATGTTAAATCAGGCTATAAAATCACATTTTATCTGTCAAATAAAACATTTTCCGAAATAGAATTGTTACCTTTGCAACGAAATCCCAAGGTGGGGAGGCGGTGGTGTAACACCACCGCCCTTGGTGTTTAGGACAATCTAATCGTAAATGATAAGATTTATTTTCCAAATCTTTAATGAAACTTTAAGCACTCTCATACGGCTTTGGGATTTCATTTTTACTATTATATTTGAATAGAATCCAGCAGTAGCTGCATACCTCTCTGCTATACCCTTCTTTGAAAAGAACGGTTTCTAGATGCTTTTGGAGAACGACGACAACAAGCACACGAGAACCATGTACTTTGATATGCTCGAATTATAAATTAAAAACCTCAGTTGCGGCATACTGGTACCAGGCTCCAACAACTGAGTTTTTTAATTACTTAAACGAAATGTCCTCAATCTTCGACTTTTATTGTATCCCCCTATTCTCACCAACTTTTTGAGATTCTTCATTAAAGGCTCTAGCTCGCTTCTTGAAATAGGATACACTTTAAGAGAAGATGCTCTCGGAAAGCGATTAAAGAATGGATCTGTGGAAACATACCAATTACACTCTACTATCTTCGGAACTTTTGGAAGTGCGTCCCAAAGCATAAATAATTTACTATTGTTTGCAATGGTAATACCCAATTGATTTCCCCTAAAACGACTGATACAAATCAAATGTTGACGTACTTCTTTGTCCTCATCCATTTCCTCTTTCGTTTTCTTATGCAACACCGTTAGATTGCGATTAAAACGGCGGTTTATCTCTTGCATCTTCGCTACAAAGAGTTTCCCATGAGGAGCATTGTCTTGCATCTGGTTTGAGAATATCCAATAATGTATCATCTCGTGAATAATAGTATCCTCAACTACATTTTCTGCATAGTCACTCTTATTGCTGATGATGAATTGAAAATCAGAATAGAGCCACGTGCCATCGGCTTTCTTTTGGCGACAGCATCTTACTTGACCTAAAAACGAACGAGCAGAACTGAGTTTGAAGGGAAGCGGCTGTAACTTCCCTTCAAACATCAATTCATTATATTCATCAAACTTCTGCCTGATATATTCAACAGTTGGGATCATACTTCTTCTTGATTATCCTGTTGTTCTGCAGCCTCCAAACTTTGAAGATACTCATCATATCTTTCCTGGTCATCATCGGTAAGCTTACTTTCCAACATTGTTCCGACATTATACCCGATATACCAATTACACAAATCATTCTTCTCCGCATCCACCATGTTGTTGTACATGTCATAATGCACATCCTGAATGGCATAAGGTTGACTTATCATTTCGTATGGCTCATTCTCATCAAGTTTGAAAAGAGCCTGACTACCACTCATATCCATAGAACTACGAAGATGGATGTACTTGTAGAGTTTCACTTTGAATGGGAATACGCCATCATTATATGATGAAAGATTATAGAATTTTTCATCATCAAGTCCATCTATAAACTCCAAACCTCCACTCTTGTCTGAAATCAAATACAATGAGCAGTTGTTAGGTTTCAACAATCTACCATCCAGTTTCTTCTCACCATGAAGCAATGAGAACAGTTCATCTTTAGCAACAGTAATCTTCAAGACATCTTCCGAAGGATAATTGTCCAGGCTATCCAATTTGATCTGAGATTTAGCCTTTCTTGCCTTTTTCTTGTCATCCACCGTAAAGATACCAGCTTCCAACTCACCTGGTAACATCAATGAAGGCCAATAGAATGGTGTATCACGCCATCCTTGCTCACTCAATCCATTCTGACGAAGAAGCGTAAGCACTGGGCGATTCTCTGCTTGCTGCTTGGCAAGGGCAACCATCTGACCACTTTCTGGAGAATCAATGAATCTACCACGTGGATCATAGATATTCTCACGTTCGCGACTCATGTTACGATTTACACAAACCTTACAGTATATCTTACCATCAGTCTTAAACACACTATGCTCCAAAGCTGTCAACATCTCATTCGGATTCCATTCCCACCCCACGTTGTTCCATTCCTTTCCATAGATATAAGTGCGACTAATCAGCTTAATAATTTTTACAGCCATACTATAATCCATCAAGAAGAACGGATTGTCATCAGTAGTCTCTTTCATTCCTGGAATTTCCTGCAACAAGTCATCTATCTTCTGAATTATACCGCCAATAGCTTTAGCATCACCTGTCTGGAATCCCTTTGGCAAGATTCTCATGTAAGGTTTTACCACCTTTGTGTTTGCTGGGGTATATTTATTGCCCGCCGTAGCATTTACTCGCTTGTCATACTTGATGACCATACTCGTCAAGAAGTCATCCGTTTGAATCTTGTCTTGATGGTAACGCAGATAATCATACATCACAGAATCAATGCTATTAATTGACTTCAACACATCATAGATGGCGTAGGTAGTGAAGAAACGGGTGCAAGCCATGTCTTCCTTGCTACGAGCTCCGTACATACGGGCATGCTGCAATACAGTATCCATCTGGAACTTCTTAGGGTCTCTGCCATAGAAGAAACACAGCATGTTATCTATGGTAATACCACGATCCAGGATATTACCACCAATAAAGATATTAGCCATACCTTCCAATCTCAACTGTCCCTTGTCATTCAACAAGGCTGATACCGGATTCTCAGAATTGATGACCTGAACGATATAGTCATCCATCTCTAGTATTCGTTTTATCTCAGCCTCAACCTCTCCAAAATCAGGGAAGTCCTCATGAATAAGTTCATACTTATTGCCTAGTTCATTGCTTTTCTTCAAGCTTTCATATGCATCGCTCTCCAAGTCAAGGATATGAAGGTCTGTATTTGCCTTGGCAAGGAACGCATGCTTGATGTCTTCAATAATCTTGATTATCAAAGACTCCTGCCACTCATGCTTTGACTTTGCTACCTCGCAATGTATCAAGCAACTCGACTTATACTTCTTCTTGGCTCCTTTCTTTACCTGAATGGCACGAACGGCAGTAGCAAAGAGATAAGAAACGATGGCATAGTTCAAAGAATTCAGATTCTCTGAATGTACCGATGACTCCATATACCAATCATTTCGAGCACTAAGAATGTCTATACAAACCGGATCAACAGGTTCAAAAAGACAACTATACATAGAGTTCTCGTCCTCGCTCAACTCATAATACTGTCTGCCACCAATGTACTTCTCATGTATTGGCACAAGTCCCGTATATCGAGGCAACCAAGGCGAAGCCTCCTTACCTTCACGCAACTGCACCGTACCATCTGGCTGCAAGAACAAAGAGTAAGGAGTTGCTGTAATCTGCATATAACGACAATAATGCGGCAGTTCGACAAAGTTCTCGATAAGTTCGGCAATCTTCATCAGTCCGATTTCCCCCTGTCGCTTATAGTAATTGCGACTGGCAAAGTCTGCCTCATCATCACATACCAGCACCTTCTTGGAACGCATCAATTCACTGTCTTCAAAGAGTTTGTTCAAATAACCCAAGTTCTTGTCCTCTTTCTTGACCACGATGATAAACTTCTGTGCTGGATCGTTCAACTGTGCATCACTCAAACAACCTCTATGGCCGAGATCGAGGATATCATATACAGAAATGATAACCTTCTGATCAATAGACCCATCTTCCTTGAAATATCTGAAATCATTCCCCAATCTCTGTATGGTCTGAGTAGTCAAAGTGTTCGTTCCCTTGGTCATCACCACTGCGATGTCGATACCACGGTCGAAACACAAGCCCATGATGCTGAGGAAAGTATCTGTTTTACCGCACTGCACCTTACCTAAAAGCAAACAAGGTTGTGTTGCATTAGGAGCATCAGACATCAATTGGTCTGCCATCTCACGAACCACCTTTTCCTTCTCTGGAGTCATAAACTTATTGTGCATCTTCATTGTACCGAAGATATACTCATTAGGATTTACATTTTCCAAAGCCTCCAGTCTGGCTTTTTCAGCAAGCAATTCTGGAGTAGGCTGCATACCAAACCCCTTCAATTGCTCTATGAAATTCAGGCAGTCTATTAATTTTTCAAATTGTTGTGCCATAACTATTCATATCTTAATTGTTACTATTATCTTATAAATTCAAAAAATGGATTCGTCTCATCCAGCATTTCTTCCGTATAAGTGGAATTATTCACCAAGAAAGCCTTGCGATATAGTTGAAGTGCAAAGTTTGAGCAATGGCTTACATTTCCAAGTGAATAAAATCCCACCTTTTTCCGCTCCACAAAACCAGTCTCCATGAATATAGGTATTACCGCATTCAAGGAGATTTCCAAGGTACGTACCGAACCATATATTTCTGAGAGTTTTCCCTTGATAAGTCCAGTCGTTATCTCATCCTGCACATGCAGATACTTTCCCATCATGCTCAACGCTTGGTAAGCAAAGGGAAACGTAGCGCAGACTACGGCAGCAAAGACCACCTTCTTGTCGTTGGCATTTTGCATCGCCATCCTTACCTCTTCCTCATGTTCTTTCATAAAAGGCAGAAGCGGATTTCCTTTAGCTAATCGGTTGATGACGGTTCTTATCTTCATCACCCTGGCTTCACCATGTGTCGATACTCTTGCCAGCTGTTCAGCATATAGCAATGTATAATCGCCACAAAGTACTGCTGATAGCATTTGCTCAAAAGCAGCCATCGTCACAGCTTGTTGTATTCCTATTCTCATTTCCATATTCACGGATTCCTTTCTATTTTTACAAATGGTATCACCATTTCCATAAAATGGCTTCCACCATGAGTTATGATTGTTTGTCCTTCATTCTCAAAACAGGCATCATTCCTTACTGCCAGCCAGTCTTCATGCTGCAAAAGTGGTATCTTGGCTTTGTTCTTCTCAAAGAACGAGTCTTGCTCCACCTTATTATTATAGATAAGATGGCGTTTTCCTCTACTTCCATCTTTATAGAGAAATACTTTCTCCACCGCACTCAACTTCCGCCATCCATGACTCAACACATTTCCATGATCGGTTGTCAGATAGATGGTGTAATCTAACCGCTGCAAGGTCTTGATTTTCTCCGTCAAACGAGGACACCAGTTTTCTGTCAGCGAACAAAGATCTTTATAGTCTGTAGAAGAATGCATTTTCTCATCCATTTCCACTGTTACGTATGCCAGTCGCTTCACTCCCTCATTGATGGCAAACTCATCCTTATCACTAAGATACTGCATTTCGAATGACGTAAAACCTTGTTTTTGCCAGTATTGCATCCAGAGTTTACGCTCGTTTTCCGGACTTTGCTTATAATCCTGACTTGGATAAGTTCCTCGAAAGATGGCTTGTCTCGACAACATGGTGATAGATGGCAACCAAGAGAAGGTTATTTTTTCTTCTGCCCTAATGCTTTGTTGCTGGAGATAATTACGCAATATTGCATATTGCCAGTATGCTAAACCGTCAACAACGACCAATGCTACCCTATCCTCCAGAGAATGATTGGCAACCAGATAAGGCAAAATCTTGTTCACACATTGAGCCTTCAACTGTGGATAGCTGTTTTGCATCGCAAAGTAATGCTCATCTACCCACCTTTGGAAATTCTGGTTGATGCCCTGCAACTTTTCATCTATCTCATCATAACAGTCATTTTGGATGGATTGAATGATGATGGGAGCCAACGCTGCGATAGTCTTTTCTGCATGATTCCAATCTATATCTATACGTTGCAGTTGAGCAAGAAGATGTTCACACGATTTGGACTTTTCCTCTGCTATGCGATGCTTGACATTCTCTATCAAGAAAGTGCCCTCGCCCATCCTCACTCTTCGCTGAGCCACTTGCTCATATAGTTTATCTATCACTTCATAATCTTGTTTCCTGAGAAGTGATTTGTCCGCAAACATAGGGAACAGGTCACTAATAGAAAACTTGATAAGGTAAGCAGATTGCCTCATATCCGCCAACAAGGTCTCTATGGATTGACTCACATAGATATATCTGGCATCTGGATGAGATTTGTATTCCAACTCATAATGGATTCTCAACTGAAGGTTTGAACCTGCTACGACCTCTATACCTGAGTGTTGATAAATCAAACGGCGCACGTCATCCCTTGTGAGAAATCCATCTTGATTTCCCACAATACTCAACCGGTAGTAGTCCACCGTAATCTTCCGTACGATTTTATCTATCAACTTATCCATTTATATTTTGTTCTGTGCGATGTCGTAGAACTGGAGCAAGACATCATCCTCATCACGTAAGTTCTGTGGAATCTTGCCGCCCAGCATGACGATGGTCTTGAAGTCCTTGCGAACATAGCAATCCTTGAATCCGGCACGGAGAGCTTCCACACGAGCCTCCTTGATTTTACCCTTAGGTTTACTTGCCTGCTCCACATAAATTTTAAATTCACGGAGCAAAGCCTTGGTGCGAAGAGCTTCCTTATCAACATCGTCTTGAATGTTAGGCAAACGCCACTTGCCATCTTCCATCTCGATAAAGTTCTCCTCCAAGAGTTGCTTCAATTCTGGCAGGATGTCGTGCTTGCGCACACCATTGATTGCTTGCATCCATTCTGGCTGTAACTCCTGGTAAGTCTTAGGTGTATCACGGAGTTGGTTCTTCAACCACTGGATACCGTTAGCCTCATCACTCACTATGATTCCCATTGGCACAAACTCAGGAGCTGACTTTTTCTTCTCCTCATACTCTGCCGCCTGAGCAGCTGTAAAGAACATTCCATCACGCTCTACGAAACGCTCACGAAGACCTTGCTGAAACTCTTTGGCATCGAGAGGGACAGGCAAACCTCTTTCTACACAAATCGAAACTAATCTATCATATAAAATTTTAGCACTTCTTTCTATAATTGACGTCAATTTGTTTTTACTAATCAGTGCTATAGGCAAATGCCACAAATGTTCTTCAACAAAGTCCCATATTCCTTTTTGTAAATCATCCTTACAATAACCGTTATATATTTGTTTTGTATTTTTATAACAAGAAATTACAAGATCTTCTTTTACAGCAGTTAAAGATGTTTGCGCATTGTAGCTACCTTGTTTCTTATCTAATCCTCTTACTACTGCTATTGTAAAACCTGACTTAACTAAAGCTCTTTGCAACGAATTCCATACAGCTGCAGATGTATTCGAGAACTCTACAGTCATCCATTTTCCTGGCTTAAGTATTCTATAATACTCTGTAAAAGATTTAGTCATTAATTCTGTATAATCTTTAATCGTCTTGTTTTGAACAGAGTTCTCTATAGCTTCGTTTTTGTTATTTGTAAACAAGTTCAACCATCCCTCATGGATAAAGTTTAGTTCTGAATACATCAAATTTTTCCCAAATGGAGGATCCGTAAATATATAATCCACGGAATCATCTGCAATATTTCGTAAATCAGTAGCAGACTCTATTTGATTACAACATTTTTGTAAATGTTGTGGATTCATTTTAAGAACATCTCCCATTTTTCCAAGGAATAGCTCAAAAACATTTCTTTCCGCTAAAGCACTAGGAACAAATAATGCATTAGGAAGAGCACCGGCTAAGTTTATTTTTCCATTTTTCACTCCAATATTATGCAATAGAGACCCTGTCTTTACAAGTATAGATGTCAAAATAAAACGTAATATTGAATAAGATTTCATCGTTTCCCATAAATCTGAGAAAACAATCAAATTTCGTCTTGTATATAACAAAGAGACATCAATATATCCAGAACGAATTAATTCACCAGTTTTAACCCCCTCAATTATTTTATTGGTTGGATAAAAAGAAGAAGGAGTCATTCTTTCAATATTTTCTAGTAATTCCAAATCTTCTTTATCTGGCTCTTTGGAATAATTTTTTCCGTCATATTTATATTTTATCAAAACAGGTCTTTTCTTAGGAACCATTGCCACATCTCCATTAACAGATACTATGGTCTCACGCGCTATAGTAGAATGATTCTTTATTACTATAGAGCCACATTTTGGACAAACTATAGGTGACTTTATATTATAGTTTTCATCTAAAGATTCTTTCCAATAAGATAATTCAGCACCGCAATTTTCACAAAGCAAGACATCACTCCAAACAACATACGATATAACACCATATTCTCCGTTTGTATGGTGTGTTTTATACAGGTACCCCCATTTTTTCATCGAAGCATCCAATAACTCTTTTGCTTTTTGCTTAACAAATTGATTATTCACTGGAGTATTAAAATTATATGATATAAACGAAGCTATAGGAGATAAATCACCCAGTATGCAATGACGACGTCCAACTTCTCCTTGAATATTATAAGATTGAACCTCATTGCTATCAGAACATTTTCCTACCGCGACACCTGTCATACCAGTACCTGCAAATCCATCAAATACAATATCTCCAGGCTGCGTATAGTGCAGTATATAACGCATAATTGCAGGGTGAGGAACTTTGGTATGATAAGCATGTGCCATATAAATCGGATTATTCTTTCCTTCACTTACATCTGCCGCATACGGCTCTTTCACTTCAAAGTCCTTGCTTCTCTTTCCTTCATTTTCGAGCACAGTTTTCTCCTTCTCCCACTCCTCAACAAACTGGTTGAGCCATGGGTTAGGACATGCGGTATAATAAGGAGGGTCTGAAAGATTAAGGATATCCTCATCGCTACCGATAGGAAAACCTTCAATTTTCTTTAACTCTGGGAGCTTCTTGCGAAGCTCCTCACGAAAATAGGCACGACGTTCCTCGGCATTCTTGAAAGTCATGCCAAAGATGGTCTCCGGCTTGTCTTCCGAGAATTTCATTGTTTCTGCCATTATATTGTTCATCTCCTCTGTAGAGAAGAGAATACCTTCTTTATCTTTCTGACTCATTGTTGTATCTTTATTTTGTTACTGACTCATTTTTATTTTAATATGATTCGGATGTTGTCATCCTTCTTTCCTCCAGTCAATTCATTGATATACTGACGAAATGCTTTTATAGCATCATCAGGCGTCATCGGACGATTCAGTACCTTTCGAATGCCTTCCTCATCTATCTTGATTTCCTGCATACCGGCATGAAGTTTCTCTACAATCTCTACCAGTCGTTCTGCATTGAGCGGTGAAAGGTCTTCATCGTTGTTGGCGAATCGCTTCAGCAAGCCTTGCTGGCTATCATCAAGGATGGCTTGGTTTTTCAAGAGCTGTTCATCGCTCAATATCTGATGCAATGTATCATTGATATTATCAAAGATACTCGTCAACTCCTCCTTCAACTCACCAAGATGAGGCAATTGCTTGCCCTGGTAGGCTACAGGATTGAATCCTGCATAATAAGGAGAACGATGCAAAGCCTCCAAAGTACAGCTTTCAGATGCCAATACCAGTTGGCTCATCTTCCGACCCCATTCACGATATTGTGGTACCACAGAGAAGTAACCCTTATCATGGTCGGCACCACAAACGGTATCACATACTTGCTTTAAGTTGCTATTCGAAATCTGACGTTTCTCTGTATCTTGCATTGCCGTGATATGAAGTCGTTTATAATCTGACAAATACCAGTTGGCATACTTGTCTATCCAAGCATCCAACTCAGCCTTATACGCCCCCACCTGTTGAGTATCGTTCATCATTTTCACCACATCGTTCACTTTTTCCAGCGACTTTCTCACCGCTTCTTTCATGCCGGCATCTGTCATGTATTGCAGAGCTTGGTTCAGATAGCTCAGACGAGAGCGCATGTCCTCCACAAACTTCCAGGTATCCTTCACCAAACGGATATGTTGTTTAGCCTCAAATATATGACGCAGTTTCTCTGCCGTCCACTCTGACGGCAAGTTTCTCATCTTGGCAAAAGAAGCATAAGCTGGCAACTTATCGCACAATCCTGAAAGCGCAGAAAGTTGCATCTTCATAGTGCCAGCAACTGTAGGACTGATTATCTCGATATTGTCCAGATACATTCCATTACTGATATCGTGACTGCATTTCACGGCATTGGTGGCAATCGCCTTAGCATGGCTCACCAACTGCGTATAGATTTCCTGATTCTGCAACTGCCCAGTCATATCCTTTTCTGTAATACCTAAGAACAGTTCACGGACAGCAGCCACATTCATACCTTTTGGACGACGTAGATGAGAGAAGGAATAGAAACCCTCCTTAGGTAAATCTACAATCTCCTTCATATTGGCAGCATTGATGTTCTTACCACCAGTATAATCTATCTCTATCTCGCCCAATGCCACCAGCGCCGAGAGCACAAGAAATTCCAGATCAGCCTCTATGCCGTAGTCATTAGAACGCCAATCATCATTCCATTCCTTATAGAAGCGATGAAGAATCTCATCACGGTTGAGTACCTGTCCTTCTCCTTTATCCTCTAGTTTCTGGCGGATACTCTGTGCATAGATGCTGGCATCCACACTCAACTGATTGTCCTGCAACAGTCCGAGAGCTGCAAGAACGGCATCACCATCACGGTTAGGAATGGCAGGATTGGCTATCCTCATTCGTGCACCCTTGATGATGTTGTCTCGGTTCTCCGAAGTCAACGATGCATGCAGAAGCGTAAACTTAGGATAGTCTGGCATCTTCTGACAGAAATAGTCTTCAAGCAGCGTACTGGCAATATTGCCGATAACCTGGTCTTTTGTTCCACCAGCCATCATCTTAGGATTGATGGTTTGCAATTCTCCTTGATAGTATATCTCGGTATTCTCCATGAAGTCATGCTGGAATAAGGTCTTCAACTTTTTGGCATATACATCCTTGTATTGCTGATAGAACGCCTTCTGCGAACTGTCAGCACTTGCAATCTGCTCTTCGGCAGCAGCATATAGTTCCAGCAGGTCTTTCATCTCCTGGCTAAACTTATCCATGTGGATATAGATACTGTCAGGTTCATCCCCATGCTTTATCTTCGCCTTGTTGAAGATAGGCATAAAGTAGATGTAGAAATTCTGCTGAGGCTGCGTGGTGCTGCGCTCGGCTGGATTTCCCAAGAAGATATAGCCATCAAGCATGGTCTTATGCGACTTCCAGTCGATGCGATGACGATAAATCTTGAATCCTTTGCGATACTGCTCCACCTCGACAGGCAGATACTCCACCAGGAAATTGAAGAAATGGCTATCTTTCTTATCCACATCCATCGTCTCCACATAGTCTTTAATTTTCTGCTCATAGTTCACACCACCCTCGATACGAAGATGATACTCCTGGTTCTGTTCATTTTTCTCAAAGTATTGACCTACCGTAGCAGTCACTATCTGCTGGGCAACCATACCCACCTTATCCTTCAGGAAATCACGATCCAGACAAGTGGCATCCAAATAGCAAAGATCATCCACGAGATTCTCAGCACTCACACCGTTTGTCTTATCCAGGGAATCCTGCAATATCTTGACAGCACAAGCATTGGCTATGCGATGTGCCAAAGGAATATTATTAGCTCTTCCGCCAGTGAAGTTCTCTTCTATCTTTTGGTGTACCACCTCCATGATATCCGAGACACGGCGCACATCAGGCTCCGTCATCATGGCTGGCACATTGAGGTCATCCCAATAATGGTCATAACAGATGAGACCAGGTTGCATATCAGGAACATCCTCATTCTTCATCTTGTCAAATTTAGAAGAAAGCGTCTTCAAGACCTCACGCTGACTTTTACCAATCTTAATCTGCTGAAAATTCTCAAAGAACGTTGGATTGACAGGGAATAGATTGACATATTCTTCTATATTGGCATGCATGTCCGTAAAGAACTCTACAAACTTGCCGAGATGCTTGCGGATAAGATTTTTCTGATTCTCATTCTTACGAAGCAAACGTTGCTGCACAACAAACTGCACATCCTGCTTAGTAATGGTTATCTGGCGATAACGGTCGTTGACACGTCCCAACATATCGGCAGCAAACTGGAACTGAGGAGTATTATAAATCAACTCTTGCACTCCAAATACCATACGGAACTTGGAATGATCACTCGCCTGCCCTAAAGCTTGAAGCACAGCCAAGTCGCGATTCAGTCTATCATCCGTTGCACGTCCCTTCAGATAAGACAGCATCTCATCTATAACTATCATCAACCCCTTGGTTGGACAAGCCGCCTCAAACTGAGCCATCATACGAGTCAGTTTGTCTATATACATATCAGGCGCATCATCCGAAGTAATGGAATAATCTATTCCCCACTCCTGCAACTTCTTGTCTATCTGGTAGCATACCAATCTCCAAAGCTCATCATCGCTTCCAAGTTCAAATCGAATCACCTTATACTTGCCTGCTATATTTCCCAGCACTTTGCGAGCACTTTCGTTCTGTATCAAAGGAAGATAATCAGCATTCTCTGCTACAAGCGAAAAGAGAGACATCAAGTGAGACTTACCGGTACCATAGTTACCAACAATCTGTAGTCCAAACGTGTCATGACTTGCTGTATAGTCAAGATTCTTGCAAAGTTCTGGGATTATAACCTTTTCGTAGGTTGAAGAGAACACAAAGTTACGCACCAACGACTGACGATAATCGTCCTCGCTGAGACGGTCGAACTTAACGACCTCATTAATAGGCTCAAAAGATATAAGCTCGGAATATTTCATTGTTAGAATGTTTTGAGTGATAAATGGGTTATATTGCTTAAGACATTTTCTGAATCCGCCTGGATAACAAGACATTGATTCTTGGAATAACTATCGAACAAGTTTCCTACATCAAGTTTCAAATCAGGTTCAAAGAGTATGTCTATATTGGAAACAGCCAGATAACGACCGATATTTTGGTCAGCTTTAACAGCATCAGAAAACAGCTGTTGGATGGCAAGGCTGGGCAAGGAATTATCTCGCAGCATTGTGGCAAGAGTTAACCCAACATTGAGGTATTGCAAGCCCTCAATGCACTGCTTAGAAAACACGATTTTGTTTCGCAAGTCTTGTTTTACATAAGTAACAACTTCTTGCTTCAAGCAGGATGAGTATTGAGTAGTCATAGCCAAAATCCTATTCCTTACGCCTCTTGACTCCTCAGTGGGAAGCTATTGTTAGACATGAAAGTTTGTTGCTATTATAAAAGGAAGGCGTAGGAATCATGTCGCTACTTGATAATCTTTGTCTGTTGAGGTCCTGCGAAAAACCTGTCATGTCAAAGATAAGAAGCAACAGAAGCCTACGCCAAACCGATATATATATTGTGTACGGCACAGGTTGCACCCTCTCCATACGAATGAAAAGGGCACACCTATGCCATAGTGCAAATATACACGATGGGTAGACGCCCACCGCCGTCTCTTTCTGAACATGATGTGAAATTTCGCAGGTTTCAACAGATCAGAAGAAAACGTAAAGCAAACGTCTTCAATTTAAAATAGTGCCAAGCCATGGACTTTCTTTTCCTAGCCAGCATCTCAATGCCAGCCATCCACAGCAAGACAAGTGCAAAGGTAATAAAAAGAAATGAGACTGGCAAGAAAATCATTAACTTTCTTGCCAATCCCAAGGAATTTTCATAGAAAGAAGGACACAAAAGAATCTCTTCTATCTCACCAGATATTTCGCAACCAAATCTCTGAGCATCATCTCCGGAAGATTCGACAATCCCGTCTCTTGAATCGTAGCATATTCGGGCTTGTTCTTTCCGATAATAAACTTACAGTCTCGCCCATCTATGCTTGCATACAAATGGAAGTTGCCTTTGTAAGCCTGCTCTATGCGAACATCAGTACAACTTTTGCCATCTATCTCAAAAGAAGGAGAACTGTTGTCTTTATCCTCCACCCCCCATGAAACGAGATGAGCATTTATCGCTGACTCTATGGAACTGATCCACCTGTCATCGTTTTGTATGACGAATCCTCTGTGCCTTCTTCTCATCCCTTCTCATCAGATAAGGTGAAGGGGGAAGTTCTGGAAGCACATCATTTATGGCATCAATCTGCCCCACCACCTTCAGCAAGAGAAGAAAAGTGGCAAGCGAAAGATTGCCTGCTGTTCCATTCTCAAACTTATGGATGGTGGTCAAGCCAAGCCCAGTAAGCTCGGCTACCTCTTTCTGGGTAAGATTGCATCTCATTCTATATTCCTTGAATCTCACTCCCAGCAAGCGTACCAACT
>ERZ1035014.456-NODE-456-length-18451-cov-9.209883_pt1 | contig 18451 bp, 10 predicted proteins | sample MGYA00520620_ERZ1035014 | MGnify/ENA primary metagenome ERZ1035014 (study PRJEB33766, sample SAMN09781744) | gut metagenome | biome: gut microbiome | host: Homo sapiens | place: Madagascar | study: EMG produced TPA metagenomics assembly of the PRJNA485056 data set...
AGCCCAAGCCCGAGCCCGCACCTGCGCCCGCGCCTGAGCCCAAGCCCGAGCCCGAGCCGGCCCCCGCGCCCGCAGCTCCCGAGCGCCACCTGCGCTTCTACCTCACGCGCATTGCCACCGGCGAGCGCTTTGAGGTCCGCGGCCGTCGCTTTGTGGTTGGCAAGTCCAAGCACAGCTCGTTTATGGTCAAGGGCTCCACGACGGTTTCGCGCAGCCACGCGATCTTCGTTACCGACGGTGCCACCTGCACCATCGAGGACGACAACTCGCGCAACGGCACCTTCGTCAACAACGAGCGCATCGATCCGGGGTTCCCGGTTGCACTCGTCGACGGCGACACCGTGCGCATGAGTGACGAGAACTTTGCATTCGAGGTCCAGCCTGCCTAAGGGCGTGCGACCCACGTTGAGATATTCGAGAAAGGAGCGCAGATGCTTTTCGAAGGGGCCGGTTATTCCAATGTCGGCCGAACGCGCGAATCCAACCAGGATAGCTACCTGATCAAGGTCGCCTCCACTCCCGTGGGCGATGTCGCCCTGGTCGCCGTCGCCGATGGTATGGGTGGCCTTGAGTGCGGCGAGCTCGCCTCTGCCGCGGTCATCAACATGCTGTCCGATTGGTTCGACAACAAGCTGCCCGTGGCCCTGGAGGCCATGGAGAGCTCCGTCGGCGGTTTCGAGAACTTCGTCGACGGTCAGTGGGGCGGTCTGGTTCAGGACATGAACATGGCGCTGATCCGCTACGGCATGGCCGAGCATATGAACCTGGGCACCACGCTTACCGCCATGCTCGCCATCGGCGGCCGCTATTCCATCGTGCACGTGGGCGACACGCGTGCCTACGAGCTCACCGAGTCGGCAACCAATCAGCTCACCGTCGACCAGACCTTTGTGCGCCGCGAGGTCGAGGCCGGCCGCATCACCCCCGAGGAAGCTCTCACACACCCGCGCCGCAACGTGCTGCTGCAGTGCCTGGGCTCCACCAAGGAGGTCGTGCCCGACCTGATCCACGGTAACTTGGACCGCGATGCTATCTACCTGCTGTGCTCCGACGGCTTCCGCCATGTGCTCACCGACACCGAGCTTCGTCGTCGCCTAGGCCCCGACGCCCTGGACGCCAACGCCTGGGACGCCGAGCGTCGTCGCGGCGCCTATGCCGCCTGCACCGCCGCCGACCTGGACCGCGAGGAGCGCGAGGGCTTTGAGTCCGGATGCGTCACGCAGCGCATCGCCGAGACGGCCCAACTCGTCATGGATCGCAAAGAGGCCGATAACGTTACCGCGCTGGTGCTGCGCGTCCAGCCTCAGGGAGGTCGATAGCCCATGCCGTCTACCAGAAGCAGGCGAGAGGTCGACGCGCGCCGTAAGCGCGTGGGCGACGTCATCAAGGGCCGCTACAAGATTCTGTCGGTGATCGGCAAGGGCGGCATGAGCCGTGTCTACCTGGCCGCCGACCTGCAGCTCACCAACAAGCAGTGGGCTGTCAAAGAGGTCGACCGTAACGCGACCGACCCCACCGGCCGCCCCATCGAGCAGTCGCTGGCAAGCGAGGCCGAGCTGCTGTCCAAGCTCGATCACCCCAATATCGTCGACATCGTCGATATCGAGAAGACCGAGGACTTCATCTACGTCATCATGGACCACGTCGAGGGTACGTCCCTGGCCGACGTGGTGCGCCGCGAGGGCCCGCAGTCCGAGGAGGACGTGCAAAAGTGGATGCTGCAGGTGTGCGACGCCCTGGGCTACCTGCACCGCCAGGACCCGCCCATCGTCTACCGCGACATGAAGCCCTCCAACATCATGCTGCACCCCGATGGCTACATTAAGCTGATCGACCTGGGTGTTGCGCGCGAGTACAAGGACGAGGCCCGCAAGGACACCATCGCCTTTGGTACCACGGGCTACGCCGCGCCCGAGCAGTACGGCAAGGCCCAGACCGACGCCCGTACCGATATCTACGGCATCGGCGCCACCATGTGGCACCTGCTGGTGGGCGAGGCGCCTCCGGTCGAGTTCCCGCTGCCCAACGTTCACACCAAGAACGAGAACGTGGGCGAGGGCTTTGCCGACGTCATCATCCCCAAGTGCTGCGAGCTCGAGCGCGCCCGCCGCTACCAGGACTGCGACGAGCTGGCTGCCGATCTGGAGATCTACAAGGAGCTCACCCGCGAGTTCCGCGATAAGCAGGCCCGCAAGGTCAAGACCTTCTTTGGCTGTGTCATCGCGTGCGTGGTGTGCCTGGTCGTGGGCATTGGCAGCATGGCGCTGCGCGAGTCCACGATTACCGAGAAGTTCGACTACCAGATGAAGCTCGGCCGCGACCAGACCCAGTCGGCCCCCGAGAAGGCCGAGCAGGCCTACCTCGCCGCCATTGGCTATCGTCCGGGCGACGTCGAGGGCTACGAGGGCCTCATCGATGCCTACAAGGCCGACGGCACCTTCACCACCAAGGAGAAGGCACAGCTCGACGACGTGTATCAGCAGAACCTGACCGAGCTCGAGAAATCGAGCAGGTTCTCGGAGCTGTCTTACGAGATGGGACGTCTGTACTGGTACTTCTACTCCTACGGCGGCAGCAAGGACGACGAGGACGCCAACCGCACCACGCGCATCAAGGCGTCTGCCGAGTACTTTAAGAACGCCGCGGAGGATCCGTCGTTCGAGAACCGCGACAAGGCCAAGATCTACAACGGCATTGCGCAGTTCACGACCAAGATCGCCATCGCGGTCAAGACCGACGACGACTCCGACTCTATGTACAAGGAGTACTGGGGCAACCTGGAGGACCTGGCCGACGAGATCGCCAGCGAGTCCAACGAGACGGTGCGCCTGGACAGCTACGCGCTGATCTCCAACGCCATGGAGACCTACATGGATAAGTTCAAGGCCGCCGGTATTAAGAAGTCGCAGGCCGAGAAGCTCTACAAGAAGGTCGATTCGGGTCTTAAGTCCGTCTCGCCCAAGGACGACGATGCCGAGCAGCGTCGCGACGAGACCATCCAGCGCTTGGAGAACGAGGTCCAGCGCAAGATCACCACGGTGTATTCCAACGCCGTCGTCGCCGAGGATTAAGGAGGGGCGAACATGGAAAACGTTTACTTTTACGTAGCGATCGCCGCGTTTGTTCTCGCGGCCGTGCTCGCCGTCGCCGCGGTGGTTGTGTTTGTGAAGATGGATGTCATCAACGCCATCCGCTTCCTCCAGGGCAAGCGCGTGCCTACGTCTGGCGAGGGCACACGCCGTCGTACGACGCGCGGCTCGCGCGGTGCCGGTGCTAAAAAGTCCGGCAACCCCGCCCGCCCCGTGCTGGGTGGCCCCGAGGGCGACGACCGCGTGACCGACATTGCGCATGAGGGCCCTGAGGGTGACGACAACATGACTACGGTGGTCGCGCCTATCAGCGACGAGCCCGCATCGGCCCGTCATACCAAGGCGCACGCCGCCACGGTGGAGAAGCCTGTCCGCGACGAGAGCGACGACGAGGGCTTTGCCGGCAGCGAGACCCCGACCGAGGTGCTGACCGAGGACGATCTTGACACCGAGCGTCCGACCGGCGTGCTCGTGGAGGACGAGGAAGATTCCGAGCGCCCGACCGGCGTTTTGGTCGAGGACGAAGAGGATTCCGAGCGACCGACCGGCGTCCTTACCGAGGACGAAGAGGATTCCGAGCGTCCGACGGGTGTCCTGGTCGAGGACGACGAAGAGTCCGAGCGTTCTACGGGCCTGCTCGTGGAGGAGGACGAGGAGTCCGAGCGCGAGACGGGCCTGCTCGACGAGACCGACGAGGACTCCGAGCAGGAGACCGGCCTGCTCGACGAGGGTGCCGAGGCGTCCGAATCCGAGACTGACGTACTCAGCAGCGGCGATGTTTATGAAAACATCGGTGCCGATGGTGTTGCTCAACACGAGGATGACGGATTCCGCTTCATACTCAAACAGAATGTGATCGTAGTTCATACCGACGAGTCCCTCGATCGGGTTTGCAACTAGGGAAGGAAAATCGAACGATGTCTGTGTTTGATAAACTCAAGGCGTATTCACGTAAGCCTGCAGCCGTGATCCTCGCCACCGTGATGGCTACCTCGACCATCCCCACCACCCCGATTGCCCAGGCCGTGACGGCCGCGTATGCGGAGAGCACGACGACGCAGCCGGCGAAGGGTGCCGAGACGTCGAATAAGGGCGAGGTGTACGGTAGGTTCGATAAGGTGAACACCGTATCGCTTGGTTTTGACGCTCATCCCGCCGAGGGAACCGACGGAACGGCCTCCTGCTCCATCTCCAAAAAGGATCTTACCGAGTGGCTCGTTGGCAAGCTTAAGACTGAGGTACTGCACGATAAGACGGGCAGCTACGATGCCATCCTCAACGATGCAAAAGCAAAAGCAGAGGCAGCACATCCTGGCGCTTCGATCACCGATATCATGATTACGGACATTTCTGATGCGGTTGCGGGAAATCCGACTTCTGACAACGCAGGTGTTGCCGTTGAGATGAAGGACGGAAATCTTACCATCACCTCTAAAACCGCATGCAGTGCAAAGGTTAACGTCCCTGTTGCTTCGGTGAAGTATAAGTTTACCTACTTCTATGCTGATCAACCTTCCGAGGGCTCTAAAGAGGATAGCGGTACCGGCGAGTCAACTGGGGCTGAAGATGCCGGCTCGACGACCAAAGAGGAGAACAAGAAGGCTCAGCAGAAGGTGCCCACTCCTGTTCCCAACCAAGAGGGGGAGTATGCTCCCGTTGACGCAAAGAGCTATATTCTTGATGTAAATTCATCTGATATCTGGGCGAATGTTGTAGATAACCTGTCTGACAAGGCCATTGAGGGGCTTGTTTACAAGGGCGAGGATAAGTCCGTTTCCTTTGCTACCGGCGCTGTGACTTCTGGCCTGGTACCCGAGCCTTTGAAAGATTATCAAGATTCGGATAAGTGCTTTACCGCCAAGGTCGATGCAGATACCTATACGGTAACCGTTAGCCCCGTCAAGGCCTCGAAGCATACCGACCCCGTGAGTTTTGATGTCAATTGGCTCTATCCTGACAAGACTATCGCTAAGACCACGAAGGTCACCGTGCAGCCTGTCGCGAGGGCGACGGTCAAACTTGAGCTGAATGATAGCTACGACGCCCGTATCCAAGAGAAGCAGCAGGAATTTGTCAAAAATAGCGCCAACAAGGCCGTGAAAGCCAAGATTAAAGAGCAGTACGGCGATGATGTTAAGGTCGATTACTTTAGCGGTGTCACCTTTAAAAAATTGACGGTTGCGGGTGGCAGCATCGAGACTACCTTCCACGAGGCAGAAGGCGTCAAGGACGATGCTTACTCGAATTACCAAATTGACGTTCCCGAGACGGTGACAATTTCCCCCGTTGACGAAAAGACATGGGCTACAACTGGCATTATTGCGTATGCCGATAATGGCGGAAATAATAAAGAGATGACTTCCGAGCAGTACAAGAAGAATGCGACTTACTGGTTAAATGGTACCGGCAAGGATGAAAAGATTGCTCCGGTTACATTCGGCTGGGAAGATCACATGCTTACGACGGCTGATGATCCTACTGCAATTACTTCCGAAGAGCTAAGTAAAAACAAGAACGAAAAGGTCGATCCGGGCAACACGGCTATCGACGGCGATCACGGCGGTATCCATCTTTACTCAATTGATGCGGATGGCGTGATTACCCAGACGAGCGACCTTGCTTATCGTCGAGACACTGTTGCTCCTGTGCTGAAGACCTCCGCCTTGATTTCTGACTTCAATACGCGCAACGAGAAAACCCATGACAATCTGACAAACGATTCCAAGTTTGTTACTAAAAAACTGGGGCTTACGGTTGACGTGTTCGATCCGAATGGAGATAACGGTTCAGGCCTTTCGGGCACTCCGGAAATCTCATATGTGTACGGCAAAAATGCCAAATCAAGTGGAAGCGAGACTCAGGGCTCTGGTAATCCTGTCGGTAAGCCGAATGGCAACCTCTTTACCTACGATCTTTCGAGCAACGCTTCCGATCAAAAGGTGTTTGCCAAGAACATTAATGTGAAGGCATCCGATGTTGCTGGCAACAAAATGGAGAAGGCTGTTACTCAGGCCGATTCTAAGGCCAAGATTGCTGACATTGAATTAATCCAGAACGCTTCGGCGCCAACGATTGTTTCTGGTTTTGATAATAACAACGTCCAGCGCGAGGCCAACGGCCGAGGCTATTACAACGCTAACCGTACTTTTACTATTACTGTGACGGATCCCTTCGGTGACTACGTGCAGAAATACGATCGCGATCAGGTTATTACCACGATTACCGACGGTAACGACACCTTTAATGTCACCGCAGGCGATCTTAAGGATGCGGGTAACGACACTTGGACGTTCTCCTACACCTTTGGTGTCAAGGGCGATGCGGACTGCAAGGTTTCTGCGGTTAACTACGCAAATCTTGCTGGCACTCCGGCTGCCTCTACTTTCTCTGGCGACACCTTCACCATCGATAAGACCGCGCCTAAGCTGAATGTTTCTTGGAACACTGAGGCTGCTCAGAACGGTAAGTATTACAACGCTGCTCGTACGGCTACCATTACGGTTGAGGAGCACAACTTCGATCCGAACCTGTTCAAGATCGAGGCTCCGGTCTCTGCCGGCAACGGTGACGAGGCTACTCCTGCCCAGATCGGTGGCTGGTCCAGCAACGGCGATACCCACACCGCTACGGTGACCTTCCCGGGTCAGGGCGTCTACACGCTCTCCGTCTCGGGTGAGGACCTGGCTTCCAACAAGTCCGAGTCCTACACCTCGCCTGAGTTCGTGATCGACACCATCAAGCCCAAGATCGACATCCAGAATGTCGTCAACCGCACGGCTTATGCTGGCGAGGTCGCCCCGAGTGCCGCTGTCCACGACACCAACCTTGCCGATGGCACCACCATCGAGGTTTCCAAGATCAGCTACCCGCTGTCCAAGGACGATCCGAACCCCTATGCGGGCGCCGCGATCAACACCTCGGCTACCGACAAGTCCGTGAGCTATCTCAACCCGGCCAAGACCAAGGGCAACGACGGCGTCTACACGCTGACCGTTCAGGCTATCGACCTGGCCGGCAACACCGAGTCCGAGGCTGTCACCTGGTCGGTCAACCGCTTTGGTTCGACCTACGTCATCTCCGATAACACCGGCAAGATGCTCGACCAGTACCTCAAGAGCTCCAAGACCACCGATGTTAAGGTGACCGAGATCAACCCGTCCGGCCTTGATGACAACAAGACCTCCGTCGAGCTGACCCGCGACACCAAGAACACGACGCTCAAGAGCGGTGACAACTACACCACCGATTCCGACACGTCGAGCGGCTGGAGCGAGTACAACTACACCGTCAGCAAGTCCAACTACGACAAGGACGGCGCGTACCGCGTGCTGTTCCACAGCGAGGACGCCGCTGGTAACTCCTCCGAGAACACCATGGAGGGCAAGAACGCCAAGAAGTCCGGCGCTGCGGCCGAGATCAACTTTGCCGTTGACGACACCGCGCCCATCGCTTCCTTCGTCGACCTTGCCTCCAACGGTAAGTACGAGGAGTCTTCGCACAAGGCCAAGGTGAGCTTCGAGGACAACCTCAAGCTCTCGAAGGCTCAGATCAAGGTGAACGGCAAGACCGTGGCCACCTTTACGGCCGACCAGCTCGAGAAGAGCCCGATCCGCGAGTTCACGCTCGACGGCAGCTCCTCCAAGCAGGACGTCTCCGTTGTCGCTTGGGATGCCGCGGGCAACAAGTCCAAGGAGCTTAAGGCTACGGGCGTGCTCGTCACCAACGACTCCTTCGTTCTGTGGATGAACAACCTGCCGCTTATGGTTGGCACCATCGTCGCAATCGTTGTCGTCGCTGGCGGTATCTACATGGTCGTCGCCAAGAAGCGCAAGGAGAACGAGGAGAAGTAAGCTCTTCGCAAGACGCTTGTGCATCTGTGAGCTTTACGGCGCCTTGCCCCACTGCTGGGCGGGGCGCCATTTTTGTTAGGAAAGGATTGATCGATGAGTTCCAAACAGGCACTGTGCCCGTTTTGCGGACAGCCGGTCGATGAGGGAATGCGTTGCTGCCCGTTTTGCGGGGCGCCGCTGAGTGCGGGCGAGGATGCTGCGGTGGATGTTGGGTCGCACGCTGCCGGCACTGGCGGGGCTGCCGATGTTGCCACGCATGCTGCTGAGCCGGCCGCCGAGCCGGCCGCGAAGAAGCCTGGCCGTCGGTTTGCGAAGGCTTCCGCGCCGGCAGCAAGCCCTGCTGCGCAGGCTCCGACGGGGGAGGACGCGCTCTTCTCGCTCGATAACCTGGATGGCGATGCGGGAGTCAACCCCAATGCCTCTGCTGGTAAGGGCGCTGCAATCCCACGTATGACGCCTCATCTGGATAACGCACGCGCCGCGGTACGTAAGCCGCTGGCGAAAAAGATCGCGATTGCCGTGGCTGCCGTGCTGGTTGTTGCGGTGGTCGTGGGCGTTGGCGTGGCTTGGAAGGGCGATCAGGATCTTAAGCGCGAGGCGCAGCAGGTCTCGGCCCAAAAGAAGAAGTCCGAAAGCAAGCTCGACCTTATGGGCGGCGACCGCAAGATTAAGGCGCAAGCCAAGGCGGGCCTGGGCGGCGACGCGATGGTGTGCGATGGCTCGTATCTGTATTGGGCGGATGGCTCGCATATCCTGGCGCGCAAGGCTTCGGGCACCAAAGCTGTGGATTCGACTGTGCTCACCAAGACCACCGCAAAGCACCTGAATATTTGCGATGGCGATCTGTATTATGCGGACGGTGCCAGCGTCATGAAGATTGAGGACGTTGCCGAGTGTGCCAAGCAGGCGGGCGGCAAGGACAAGTCCAAGGTCAAGGTCAAGACGGTGGCGACACTCGAGGGCGATGTTGAGGGGCTTGTCGTGCGTGATGGCACCGCCGTTGCCATGACGCTCAAGGACGGCAAGGCCTGTGTGTGGCGTCTCGACAAGGACGCGGCGCACCTGGTGGCCGCCCAGCCGGCATCGAGCGCCTGGCTGTTTGCCGATGACACCCATTGCGATGTTGTCGTTGCCACCGATACGGGTTGGACCGTGTGCGAGGCGACGCTTGCCGACGTTTCGTCTGCTGCGGAGATTACGCTTGAGCAGGAGAATGCCGAGGCCGAGGCGGAGCATCCGCAAGAGACGCACGGTCCCTTTGGTTCGTACGTTGCCGGCTCCGAGCAGCTCAAGAATGCCTTCTTTGGCGAGGGCACGCTCTATGCCGTGCTGACGGGCACCGATGGGCGCACCACGCTTTCGCGCTGCACCCAGGGCGGTACGTTTAGCTCGTTTGACGCTTATGCCGATGCGGGTCTCCTGTGGGCCAATAGCCACGGTTGCGCGCTCGTGCTCTCGGGCGGCGAGCTCGGTTGGATTGACGCGAGCTCGGGCCTTTCGAGTGACTACGACAAGGTTGCCGACAAGGCCGGACTCGACCTCGATCCTTCAACCTCGGCGTTGTGGCTCAATGGCACGACGCTCTTTGTGGCAGATAATAGTGGCAAGTCTTCTACGCTTTGGGCGCTCGACACCTCGGCCGAGAACCCCAAGCTCGTCAAGATCGCACAATAAGGCGCCTGGCGCCGGAAAGGACCCATCATGTTTTGTGGTCACTGCGGATACAACAACCCCAATACCAGCAAGTTTTGCTTAAAGTGCGGCTCTGAGCTTGCCAAGTACATGCCCGGTGGCGCCTCTGCCGCCGCGGCCACGCTTCGCACTCCTGCTCAGCAGCAGCGTCCCGTTCAGGCGCCCGGTGCGCAGACGGGCATGGGCGCTCAGCGCCCCGCTGCGGCTCCGATGCCGCAGACGGCTCGTCCTGGTGTGGCGCCCATGGCTCAGCCCCAGATGCCGCAGGCTGGTCGTCCTGCTGCCGGTATGGCTCCTCAGCAGCCGGTGCAGCGTCCCGCCCGTACTTCGCACAACCGTCCGTCCAACATCCCGGACGCCGGCCCTGCCGTGCGCCCCGGCTCGCATCCCGCCGCTGCCCCTACGGCCGCTCCTGCCGGCGCCAACGGTAGCGTGGTGATCCCTCGTGGCCCCGCGGCTGGCGTTAACCAGCCGGCTGCCGGCTACAACCAGCCCAATGCGGTCTACAACCGCCCCAGCACGGGCGTGACGGTGCTCGACGATCTCATGGCATCCTCGGATCATCCGTCGTCCTCGGAGCTGCCCCGCATCGCCTCCGATGTGCCGCGTTCTGCCTATGGCCCGCGTATGGCACTGATCCGCGAGCGCGGAACCCGCTATGACATTACCGAGTTCCCCGCCACGGTGGGCAAGGGCTCGGCGGCAAATGTCCGCATCGAGGGCAACACGGCTATTTCGCGCGTGCACTTGCTGGTGCGCTACACGGGTCAATGCTTTGCCGTGGAGGACAAGAACTCCACCAACGGCACGTGCATCAACGGCAACCGTCTGGAGCCCGGCGAGCTCGTCAAGCTCAAGAACGGCGATAAACTCAAGATGGGCAATGAGGTCTTTACGGTCGAGATTCGTTAACAGATAACGGTCTGTAACAGGCAAAACGTTGTAGACGAGCGACGGCAGGTAAAAAAACTTGCCGTCGCTTTCCATGTTGCGCAACAACTTTCGAATTTTTGGACGGATGATTCTAACTGTCAAAGGTGAACGAGCGGACGCGGTATCGAGCCCGGCCGCTCCCTTAAGAAAGGGGAATGATATGTTCTGTCCTCATTGTGGAGCCCAGCAGCCCGATGGCGCCGTCTTCTGCGGTAACTGCGGTCAGTCCATGGTTGGTGCTTCTTCTACGCCTCAGGCGGCTCCTGCCCGCCAGGCTCCGGCTCCGCAGCAGCCCTTTGCCGCGCCCGCGCCTGCACCCGCCGCGCATCATGGGTTTGGCAACTCCGGTTCCAACTTCCAGGGTACACTGTCGGCGGCCACGGGCTTTGGCAAGCGCTCCCTCGCCATGCTTGGCGGCGCCGTGGCATCGTTCGTCTGCATGTTCCAGCCGTGGGTCTCGCTGCCGTTTGCCGACAAGGGCCTCGACTATGCCCTGCAGCAGTCTGCGAGCGGCTCGAGCACCGCTATGATCGAACAGCAGCTGGGCGGCGCCTTCAAGGCATTCATCAACACCTCGTTCGATATGCCGCACGTCTTTAGCCTTTCCGGTAGCCTGCGTGGTATCGCATCGGCGGCCAATACCTATATTACGCAGATGTCGAGCTATGCCGATCTTCCGGCACTGCAGCAGGCTCAGAGCGCTGTGGGCTCCATTAACCTGGCGGCCAACGTCCTCACCATCTTCTTTGTGCTGTGGGTTGCTTGCCTGGCTGCACTGATTGCCGGCGTCGTCCTCAAGTTTGTCAAGAAGAACGACGTCGTTCTGATTGCCGCTTTTGGCGCCACTGCCGCCATTTCGCTGATCTGCGTGATCGCGTCCTTTGTCGTTAACGGTCAGGTCGAGAGCAACCTGGTTTCGGCTTTTACCTCGATGGGTAGCAGCAGCACTGCCGGAATCATCGCGTCCATCAAGCCGTTTATCCAGCCTGCATTCGGCGCCATCCTCACGCTCATCTTCTCGGCTGCCGGCCTGGTGTGCTCCTTTGTCCTCAAGGAGAACTAATAACGTCGATATACCTGGTAGTGGGCTAGACTCGGCCCCGCTTACAGGAGACTATCGTAGGCCCTGCGGATCTTCCGCGGGGCCTTTTGCTATGAGGTGGCAATTGTTGCGCAACGTTGCTGGCGGAGCGCGGGTTACACTCTGAAATAAGGATTTGTAGTAAGGGAGAACCTTATGTTTTGCACTAAATGCGGTTCGTACGTGCCCGACGGCCAGCACTTTTGCACCAGCTGCGGCGCCCCTATGGAGGAGTTTGGGCCCGCTGATGCTGCTCCGGCACAGCCGACGTACCAGCAGCCTGGTCAGACGCAGCAGGGCTATGGGCAGCCGGCTTCTGTAACGGGTGCCAGCGACTTGCCGCCCTATATGCCGCCGGTCGACGTACCGGGTGTCTACGGCATGGGTGCAGGCGATCCTGGTCCGCAGCGGCCCAAGAAGAACGGCAAGAAGGCTGCGCTGATCACCGTTGGCGTGCTGGCGGCTATCCTTGCGGGTGGCGGCACCGGTTACTACTTTGGCGTGTATCGCCCACAGCAGGCCGAGATTGAGCGCATCGAAAAGAAGAAGGAAGAAGAGGCCGTCAAGCACTCCAAACACCCGGTGCGCATCACGGCGACCGGCATGCAGTGGGATACCGATACCGGCGCCACCAAGCTGCCGGTGCACGTGACGGGAACCGACGTTGATGGCAAGGACGTGGATACGGTCTTTTATGTCGACAGCGAGGGCAACGGTATCAAGCTCATGCAGGGCAACTACAGCCTTCAGGTCGCCGCATCGCCCTTGGGTGCCGATGGCGAGATTTGGGACGTACCCAACGTTTCGGTGAGCATTAAGCTGGGCGACGCACTCAAGAAGGGCGAGAAGCTCGACCTGCGCGAGAATGCCAAGTTTGAGCTCGGCGATCCGATCAATGCCGTGGACGTTGAGGCCGGCGAGATCACCATGGCGCAGAATTACGCGCGCCAGGGTGGCTGCGACGACAAGGACGAGGCCGATCGTCTGGCGGGCTTGGCTTCTTCGGCGCGTAACGGTGCGGTCGCGAGCTATAACGCGGCCGTCTCGGAGGCGAGCCGCAAGAGCCGCACTTACGACGGCGACGTGTTTACGTTCGAAGTTCCCGAGGACTGGGGGAGCGACTGGGACGTAAAGACCTCACAGGGCACGTACAGTGGCGTCAAGAACGGTTTGTGGGTCGATTACACGATCGTCCACGATGGTTACACGGTGGGAACGCTGATGATCTCCAACCACTTCAGCTCGGGGTTTAACACGATCGGGAAGACGAACAACGTGGGTAAATCGACCAATCTGTGGCTCGGATCGTACGATTCGCTTTCGGGCGACTCCGATTGGGAGTACATCATCGATTCGATCTACATTAAATAGTTTCGCTTACAAGAATGTGCCCCGTTTCCCTGGTGGAAACGGGGCACATTCTTTGTGCAATGGGACTGTGGCGCTCGGCACTACTCGTCGACGTCGGTGAACTCGGTGGGCGGGACGGAGTCCGTGGAGTCGTCATAGCTATCGTCGTAGTCGCTGGAATCGTCGTAGCTGTCGTCGTAGTCGGAGTCGTAGTCATCGTCGGAGTCGTCGTAGCTGGACGACTTGCTGGAGCTGCTAGAGCTACTGGACTTGCTCGACTTTTTGCCGGAGCTCGACTTGCTACTGGACGAGTCGGTCGACTTGCTATCGCTTGCATCGGTATCGGTATCGGTGCCGCTGATCTTGGTGGTGAGCGCCGTGAGCGTTTGCTCGACGGTATCGACCGTGTTGTTGAGGTTGAGCTTGGAGGTGTCGATGGCGCCCTCCGGGGCAGAGGCGTCCTGGTCCTCCAGGTTGTCGCTGTAGCCCTTGATGAGGAAGGCGCTCTGGTAGTTGAAGTTGTCGCCGTGGAGCTCGCCCTCGGCGGCCTTAAATTCAGTGCCGTCGTAGGTGAAATACTTGTACTCGGCATCGTCGTCAACGAGCACGGCCGTGTCGTCGGACATGAGCTGGGTCAGATAGACGTGATTGCTCGAGTCGCCGATCATGGTCTTAAAGGTCACAAAGACGTAGCCGCCGTTGGACGCCTCCGGTGAGCCGCTGTAGAGATTGACGACCTTCTTGCCGTTGTAGCCCCACACGTCGAGGACGTAGTCGCCGTTCGAAAGGCGCGTCTTCTTGTTGAAGGACTTTGCCTTGGTCTTGGAGTGAACGGTCACGAGCTCCTCGAGGCCGTCGCCGTTAAAGTCGACGAGCTGGGCAAATTGGACGCCGCTGATCTGGTAGTCGCTCGTGCCGGTCGAGACGAGCTCGGGCTCGCCATACTTCTTGATCAGGCTGTTGAGCTTGCTCTTGTAGGCGGTGCAGGCGGCCTTGTAGGTCGCGTCGTCAATCGTGGCGGGCGCGGTGGTGTTCGTGGTGTCCTTGGACGTGTCGGTCTTCTTGTCGGACTTGCTGGGCTTGGAGCTGCTCGTGCTGTCGCTCGACGTGCTCGAATCGTCCTTGGTCGTGGAGTCGTCCTTGCTGGCGTCGTCCTTGGAGGTCGTGTCCGAGGAATTGCCGTTGTCCGTGCTGGTAGAGGCGTCGTCGTCCTTCTTGGGGGTGTTGACGGTCACGCTCTCGGCGGGCTTCTCGGCGCTGGTGTCGTCCTTCTTGACCACGGTGGTGTTGAAGTTTTGGACCGTATTACCCTTGGTGTCCTCGATCTTGCAGCTGTAGTCACCGGGCTTGACCTTGCCAAAGTCGCCGATCATAAAGCCGTCGTCGCCCTTGACCTTAATCTTGTAGCTCTTGCCGCCGTTCTTGGGCGTGAGGGTCGCGGTGTAGCTGTGGATCACGCGGTCCTTCTTTTTAGGCAGGACCTTGGTGTCGACCGTGCACACGACGGCGTCCTGGCTGCCCGAGGTGATCTCGACGGCGTTGGCGTTGGGCGTGAGCAGCAGGATGGCTGCCACGGCGGCGCCGGCGGCGACCAGACCAAGGCCCGCGAAGACCGGCCAGCGGCGCTTCTTTTGCTGCGGCTGCTGGGGCATGGGCATCTGCGGTTGGGGCTGCGGCTGCGGAATAGGCGCCGCCTGCATGGTGGTGTCGGTCATCTGCTGCTGCGGCAGGTCGACGACGGTGGCGCCGGCCGTGGGGTGTGCCACGCCGAGCGACTCCATGGCCTCAGCGGTCGCCTGGGCGTCTTCATCGAACTCGGCGATGGTGGTGGGGTCGTCGTTGACGTTGACGAGCGTAGTGGGGTCGTCGGCGACGGCCGCGGGCTCGGCTGCATCGTCGCCGGGGAAGGCGACGGCGACGGCTGCGTTGTCGTCGGTCTCGAAGATCTCGTTGGCCTCGGCGGCGTCAACGAGCGCGGCGTCGTCGATGACGACGGGCTCGACGGCCGGCTTGGGGTCGGTTGCGGACTCGGCATTGGCAGTCTGCTCAGCCGCGGGCGCGGCGGCATCCAAGGTCACGACGGTTTCGCCAGGGTCGACTTGGTCGGCCTGCGGCTCAGTGGTTTCTGCCGAGGCGTCTGACTCTGGGTCTGCGGCGTCGAGTGTGACGACGGTCTCGCCCGGGTCGACGGGCGCCGGGGTAGATGCTTCGGCATTGGCCGAGGGCTCGACGGCGTCGAGGGTCACCACGGTCTCGCTGGGATCTGCATCGACAGCGTCCAGCGTGACGACCGTCTCGCCGGGGTCGGTGACGGTCTCGGGTGCAGATGCGGGCTCGGACGTCGGCTCAACGGTATCGAGCGTAACGACGGTCTCGCCTGGATCAACGGCGGGCGCAGGTTCAGCAGCCTGCGTCTCGGCGGGCGCCGGAGCCTGGGTTGCTGTCTTGGGCGCTACGGACGCTCCGCAATTGGTGCAAAAGCGTGCGTCGTCAGGCAGCTTCGTTCCGCATTGCGTGCAAAACATAAGGTGAGCTCCCTTCTTTTAGGTGTTTCTTAGGTTCGAATCTATGGTACCTGCGGTATAGGGCAAAGTTGTTGCGCAACACTGCGAAAAACCTTGCGACGGCGCCAATAGTGGTGCTCGTGTGTACGGACTTCGTCTCAATCTGTAACAACTGGACGGGATTTCAGCCTCTACCTGTTACAGATCAAGATAGTTCTCCACCCAACACATCAAACATCTCAATCTGTAACAGTAAGGACCCGTTTTGCTCGGTAGATGTTACAGATCGAGATATTGTCCGACGGAGATTCTTCAGTCTAAATCTGTAACATCTAGACGAGAAATTGACCTCTACGTGTTACAGATCGAGATGTTTGTTCATAGGGCTGATGGTCTGTCTTGATCTGTAACAACTGGACCTGATTTTGCCCCGTAGACGTTACAGATCGAGACAAAACCTGCTGTTGACGGCCGGAAGTCTGCTGTTCGGCAATGTTGCGCAACGTCTTTCGCGATATCTCCCATATGCTTGCGCCAAGAAGAGGTTGAGGAGCTTCCAGCGCGTTCGCTCGCGTGGATGGCTCTGCATTGTTGAGGGGAGATGCCATGAGGTGCTCAAGTTGCGGTAGCGAGCTGGTGCCGGGCACGACGTTTTGTCCCATTTGCGGCGCTCGGGTCATGGACCAGGGTTTTGACGAGTCGATGGCGAATACTGCCGATCACGCTCAGCAGTATTGGGACCAGTCGCAGGCTCAGCTGGAGCAGCAGTACTGGGCTCAACCTCAGCAGTTCCAACCGGACTCTGCTCCGGCCCCCATGCCGATGACTCCTGCTAAGAAGCCCCGTCGAGGAAAGAGGGTCGCTGTAGGCCTGGCCGTTGCCGTTGTCGTTATTGCCGTGGGCGTCGGTGGCTTTGCGGGATTCTCGTTCTGGCAGAAGGCTCAGCACCAAAAGATGGTCGACCAGACGACGGCGGCCGTCGAAAAGACGGTGGACGAACAGTATGGCGCGAGCTTTGGCGGCTTCGTTCCCAACAATTATGTCAATCCTTCGACGTATAAGGTTAAGTCCGTCAAGGTGAGCAACGTGACGGAGAACAATGGTTTGGTGAGCGGCTCGGCCGAAGCCGTCACGGTGAATCGCAGTTTTCGCTCGACGATGGACTTTACGTTTACCGGCGTTAAGGACTCGGGCGGCACAGTTTCAAACGTGACCTTGAAGCTCAACGATAAGTCGACCGAGCCCAAGAGGGGCATCGACTTTGACGAGGAAAACGGGCTGACGGACCTGGACCCTGAGCTCGACGGATCGTCGTGCACGGTTAAGCAGGAGATCCCCGGAGGTGCGCCCTGGTACTACGACCCGTCGTACCATCAGGAGTACTCGTACTATTTCGAAGACGACGAAGGATGGTCCCTCTCGGATTCCGGTCGTTACGACGATGACGGCGATTCCGACCCCATGCTCGATATCTCGGGTACCTATGAGGACTCCGGCGGCGCCGCCACGCCGGACATCTACCTCAAGATTTCGAACTATGACGAGGACGAGGGGACGATTTCCGTCGAGTTGTCGACGGACTATTCGCTTTCGAGGAAGAAGCTGAGCGGTCGCATGCTCTTTAGAAAAGACGATATTGAGTTCGAGGACATCGACGACAGTGGCTATAAGGGATTTAGGATCGGCGGAGGCGGCGGCCTGGTAACCAGCTCCGAAGAAATTACCGGTGCAGAGTCGGGCGACGCGGCTCTGGTGTTCGTGCTGAACCCTTCGTCGCCTGGCGGGATTAATGTGTATAGGGGTGACGACCAGGGTCTTTCGGTACAGACGGGCTACGGCAAAGCGGGGCGCTACACCCTTCCTGTTATGACTGGAGTTACGGGCGGCATGATGAGCGGGTTTTCGGAGTTCAGTGCGTGGTCGTTCGAGAACAACGCACCTGCGCCTCAGTTTGTGAAGGAATAGGGGTCGGCGTCGTCGTCGGCGTTGGAGCCAGTGCCGCCCCGCCGGTCAATAATCTCAATCTGTAACATCTACAGTTCAATTTGCTCGGTAACTGTGTTACAGATTGAGATGCTGTGTCCTGGGATAGCGGTTTGTCTCGATCTGTAACAGTAAGGACCGATTTTGCCGAGTAGCTGTTACAGATTGAGACATTGTCTGACGGGGGAGTCTTCTGTCTCGGTCTGTAACATCTGAGACCCGATTTGCCCCGTAACTGTTACAGATTTAGATGTTTCCGAACGGCTCAGATTGTTTGTCTCGATCTGTAACAGTAAGGACCGATTTTGCCGAGTGGCTGTTACAGATTGAGACATTGTCTGACGGGGGAGTCTCTGCAGGGCCCCGATATCTCGTCATCTGTGGTTTACGTGGGGGCATGCGGAGTACGGGTATACTAACCGGCGGCGAATCTGCTCCATCGCTTAGGGCCGCTGCGTCTGGACGGCGCGTGATAGGGCTGCCAAAGCGATCGCCAGCGTGCTGAGCAACGTCCTCTCTGTGCGCGCCTGTTTTTGTATGTATTAGCGCACTACCAAGCACGCTCGCGCGGCCGCATGCCGTGCCCATAACGCGTGCAGATAAGGAACAACAACATATGCGTAATTCTGTATCCGACGTCACGGACGCCGAGATTCTGGACGAGACCCGTGAGACCATGACCCAGGCTGCCTTCGATGCTGCCGACGAGGCCAGCGCCGCCGAGACCGTCGAGTCCGCGACCGAGAACCTGCCCGCCTTTGACGAGCTGGGACTTTCGGACGAGATGCTTCGTGCCATCGAGAACCTAGGCTACACGGCGCCCACGCCTGTCCAGGCTGGCTCGATCCCCGTGGTGCTCGAGGGCCGCGACCTGCTTGCCGCCGCTCAGACCGGCACCGGCAAGACGGCCGCCTTCTTGCTGCCGACCATGAACAATCTGGAGCACATCGCTCCGCCCAAGCCCGTGCG
>ERZ1035014.457-NODE-457-length-18438-cov-15.303487_pt1 | contig 18438 bp, 21 predicted proteins | sample MGYA00520620_ERZ1035014 | MGnify/ENA primary metagenome ERZ1035014 (study PRJEB33766, sample SAMN09781744) | gut metagenome | biome: gut microbiome | host: Homo sapiens | place: Madagascar | study: EMG produced TPA metagenomics assembly of the PRJNA485056 data...
ATTATAAATCTCCTAAAGAGTTTTTACAGACTGGCTAATTTGAACTTGAAATTTGACTTTTACTCTTTTCTACTATCGAATAACACGCTAATTGACTTTTTATTTTTATAGTAAAACGCCTTCAATCATACTATAGTATTAGTTTTAAAAATATAAAACGCTTACTAGATAAAAAAATCATATTTCCGTGCATAAATCTTTGACTTTTACTGACTAAAGGTGTATTATATCCTCAGAAGGTGATTGATAGGAACAATCGATAAATCTCTTTAAATATGACCTCTCTACTCTGATATGTAAAGACTAAAGGGATTTGACCTTCAATCTTCCAAATCATAGCATAATATCATTTGGAATTATTTTAAGAATGAAAAGAGGTAATTATACATGGCAAACAATCAATTTTACGGGAGAGATCCGTTTGGAAATATGGATGACATCTTCAACCAATTAATGGGTAACATGGGAGGCTACAATTCAGAAAATAAACGCTACCTAATTAATGGTCGCGAAGTAACTCCTGAAGAATTTGCTCAATACCGACAAACTGGTAAACTCCCAGGAAATGCTGATTATCAAGAAGGCGCTCCTACTTCTGCACCTAAAGAAGATAGTATCTTGGCTAAACTTGGAACGAACTTGACTGAACGTGCTCGTAACAACGAACTTGATCCCGTTATTGGACGTAACAAGGAAATTCAAGAAACTGCCGAAATCTTATCACGTCGTACAAAGAACAACCCAGTTCTTGTCGGTGATGCTGGTGTTGGTAAAACAGCTGTCGTTGAAGGATTAGCACAAGCTATTGTTAACGGTGATGTACCCGCTGCAATCAAGAACAAAGAAATCATCTCAATTGATATTTCTGGGCTTGAAGCTGGTACACAATACCGTGGTGCTTTCGAAGAAAACATTCAAAATATGATTAAAGAAGTCAAAGACGCAGGTAATATCATCCTCTTCTTTGATGAAATTCATCAAATTCTTGGAGCTGGTTCAACTGGTGGTGACTCTGGTTCTAAAGGTCTAGCAGATATTCTTAAACCTGCTCTCTCTCGTGGTGAATTGACTGTTATTGGTGCAACTACTCAGGACGAATACCGCAATACAATTTTGAAAAATGCTGCGCTTGCTCGTCGTTTCAACGAAGTTAAAGTTAACGCTCCTTCTGCTCAAGACAGCTTTAATATCTTGATGGGTATTCGTGACTTGTACGAAAAACACCACAATGTTATCCTTCCAGATAACGTTTTGAAAGCTGCCGTAGACTTTTCAATCCAATACATTCCACAACGTAGTTTACCAGATAAAGCGATCGACTTAATCGATATGACTGCTGCTCACTTAGCTGCACAACATCCTGTAACTGATGTTAAATCACTTGAAAAAGAAATTGCAGAACAAAAAGAAAAACAAGAAGTTGCTGCCGCTAAAGAAGACTACGAAGCAGCCCTTAATGCTAAAGTGCGTATCGAAGAATTGCAAAAACAAATCGACAATCACACAGAAGATAAAAAAGTCACTGCAACTGTTAACGATGTGGCTGAATCCGTTGAACGTCTAACTGGTGTGCCTGTTTCAAATATGGGCGCAAGCGATATCGAACGTTTGAAAGAATTAGCTAGTCGTTTGAAAGGTAAAGTCATTGGTCAAGACGAAGCTGTAGATGCTGTTGCTCGTGCTATTCGCCGTAACCGTGCCGGTTTTGATGAAGGAAACCGACCAATTGGTAGCTTCCTCTTCGTAGGTCCTACCGGTGTTGGTAAAACAGAACTTGCTAAACAATTAGCTCTTGATATGTTTGGTTCAAAAGATGCAATCATCCGTCTAGACATGTCTGAGTACTCTGACCGCACAGCCGTTTCTAAGTTGATTGGTACAACTGCTGGTTATGTTGGTTACGATGACAACAATAACACACTTACTGAACGTATTCGTCGAAATCCTTACTCAATCGTTCTTCTTGATGAAATTGAAAAAGCTGACCCACAAGTTATCACACTTCTTCTTCAAGTTTTGGATGACGGTCGCTTGACTGACGGTCAAGGTAATACTATTAACTTCAAAAACACAGTTATCATCGCCACTTCCAACGCTGGTTTTGGTAATGAAGCCTTGACTGGTCAAGAAGATAAAGATATGAAGATTATGGATCGTATCGCTCCTTACTTCCGTCCTGAATTCCTTAACCGTTTCAACGGTATCATCGAATTCTCTCACTTGACTAAGGATGACTTAAACGAAATCGTTGACTTGATGCTAGCTGAAGTTAGCAAGACTATTACTAAGAAAGGGATTGATTTGGTTGTCAGCGATGACGCTAAACAACACCTTATCGAAGAAGGTTACGATGAAGCCATGGGTGTTCGACCACTCCGCCGTGTTATCGAACAAGAAATTCGTGATAAAATCACTGATTTCTACCTTGATCACACAGATGTTAAACACCTTAAAGCTGATATGGTTGACGGAGAACTTGTCATCAGCGAAAAATAAGCCTATTAAATCACTCCAATTTCTAAGCACTCCTAATCTCTTAAGAGCTCAACCCGACTTGTCATGGGTTGGGCTTTTTCTACCCCCTAGTACCTTATCTTATAAAATGTTACAATATGACTGTTGACTCTATTAGAAAGAAGGACATGGTGTGAATGATTTAGAATACATGCCTCAGAATAGTCGTTTTGAAGCTGTTTTACTCGGATTTTTAGGTGGAGCCCTAGACGTTTATTGCCAAATTCAATTTGACACACTTGTTGCCACACAAACCGGAAATATTCTTTTTCTTATCGCTGATATTAGTCATAGTTCACTCCATCAGACACTTATCCGTTTGTACTCAGTTTTATTCTTTTCACTCGGATTTATGTTTGGATTGCATGTACGTGCCAAAGCTAGAACAGCCTTTTGGCGTGCCTATGCTATTTTACCTTTATTAGCTGTAACGATTGCTTTACCACTATTGCCTGAAAATCGTTTACTTTGGGTAATTCTTTTAGCAGTGGGTACTGGTTTACTAACTTTGACATTCTCTGGTAGCCAGATTGAATCACATGCTTATTCCATTTTGATGACTTCAGGAAATTACCGTAAAATGATTACAACATGGCACAACTACTTAACTGTTGAAGAAAAAACAGCAAAAATGAAACGACAAGCTGTGAACTATTCTTTGGTCGTTGTTAGCTTTATCATCGGTGCTATCTTTGTCGCGATTGTCCACCATTTCATTCAAGTAAAAACCATCTGGGTAGTATCGCTTACCTTAGCTGCTATCGTTTATCATTACACAAGTGTGGTTATCCGCTACCGTCTTCAAGAAACAAATCTATAATCAAAAAACGTTTGGAAAACTCCAAACGTTTTTATTTTAATTTATCAGTCAAAAGCTTAATATCTTCTGATCTTGTTCGGCAACAGCTGCCAATAGTCTTTGCACCGAGTTTGTGCCAAACTTGACTATTTTCACACAAGGTATGTGAATTGTCTGATAATGATTTCCAAGGCTGTATTGCCCCGTCATAGATTTCTCCAGAATTTGGATAAGTTACCAAAGGTTTTTGAGAAATTGTACGACTAGCCTTCAACAAATCTGAAATAATCGCCGGACAACTACAATTAATCCCAAAAGCAAGGATTTGTTTGCTGCTGTCGCAGAGTTTTGCAACCTCAGTCATTGGTGTCCCGTCAGAAATCTTCTGACTATCTTGTGTCGTAAAAGACATGTAGGCTTCCGTATCAGGAAATTCATCAGCCAGCAATTCAACCAAAGCTGTAGCTTCTGCCATATTTGGGATAGTTTCAATGGCTAGAAAATCACTTCCTGCCGCCAGCAAAGTCTGAATGCGCGAACGATGAAAATCTTTAAAAGCTTCTTTTAACAACTGATAATCCACAATATACTCAGAACCATCTGTCAAAGATTGCCAAAAATTTTGACGAGCATTTTTAGCCAATTCAACTGTCAAGGCAATAGTGTCAAGTGCCTCTTTCTCTGACAAACCATAATTTTCTAGTCCTTGAACCGTTGCTTGATAACTTGATGTTGTCACAATATCAACACCAGAGCGTAAATAATCTTCATGAAGTTCTTGAATAATTTGCAGATTTTCCAGCAAATATTTTGCTGATCACAATTTTCCTGACACATCATGACCACGATTTTCTAACTCAGTTCCAAGAGCCCCATCCAAGATAAGATAATCAGCTGATTCTAGTAATTCGTTAAGTTTACCCATAACATCTCTTCTACCATTTTTTATAACGTAAGTAATGATACAAATAACACAAAGCAATAAATGGAAGTCCCAAATATAGACCTGCTCTTTGCGATGCGTCCCAAGCAATTCCGACAATAGAAATTAACAATAGCACAATTGTAAAGTAAGGTAAGGCTGGCATCATTGGCGTTTTGTACGACAACTCATCTAGAGAATGATTTTTCAAAAAACTCTTTCGAAAATTAATCTGTGCAAGAGGAATCGATAACCAGACAACAACTACGGCAAAACCAGCAATAGATGCCAAAGCAAGATAAACCATATCAGCTGCGTAAATACTTGAAAATAGAGCCGGTACCGCACCAATCATTGATTACAAGAGAGCTCGCATTAGCACGCCGTGTTCATTGATTTTAACAATTTTTTCGATAACATGCCTTCATTGGCTAGTGACCACAGCATACGACTTGAAGCATAAAGTCCTGAATTTCCAGCAGATAAAATGGCCGTTAGAATAACAAAATTCATTACATCAGCCGCAAATGGAATTCCCATTTTGTCAAAAAAATCAACAATCGGTACCGTTGACACTCCTGCTTCTTTCATTGGCAAAAGTAATGCCAAGATGAGAATGGTCAAAACAAAGAAAATAACCAAACGTACGATAGTTGTCTTAATCGCCTTTGGCACTGCCTCTTTTGGATTATCGGTCTCACCCGTAGCTATCCCGATGAGTTCAGCTCCAGAAAAAGCATAATTAACCGCCAACATCACTGAAATCAGAGTAGCAAAACCTTTTGGAAAGGCACCATTAGCAGTTAGATTGGTAAATAAGATTGCTTTATGTTGACCTTCATTTTCAAAATTATGATTTTTCCATATAAGCCTCTCAATCCGTAATATATCTATCATATCACAAGAGTTTCAGAAATGATAATAGACTTTAACTATCAAGCACTTAGTTAAAAATTATAACAATGAAAAAAGCCTGAAATTTTCATCTCAAGCTTTCATTATTACAATTCTTCTAAAATGCTATCCCATGCTTCATCCAAACCAGTACGGTCAACTGATGAGAAGACAACAAACTTATCAGATTTATCAAAATTCAATTTTTTCTTGATAGCTGATTCATGCTTGCTCCATTTACCACGTGGAATTTTATCAGCTTTTGTTGCTACCACGATAACTGGAATTTCATAATACTTCAAGAATTCATACATCTGAATATCATCAGCACTTGGGTCATGACGAAAATCTATCAAACTGACCACCGCATGCAAATTGTCACGGCTAACAAGATATTCTTCAATCATTTTGCCCCATTTAGCACGTTCAGCTTTAGATACTTTGGCATAACCATAACCTGGAACATCGACAAAGCGTAACTTGTCATCGATGTTATAGAAATTCAATAATTGTGTTTTACCAGGCTTACTTGAAGTACGAGCTAAATTCTTACGTCCTAAAAGAGTGTTAATGAAACTAGATTTACCAACATTTGAACGACCAGCAAGAGCAACCTCAGGGAGATCATCTTGTGGGTAATGTGATTTATTAGCTGCACTTAACAGAAGTGAGGCATTATGGGTATTTAAATACTCAGTCATTCTCTTCTCCTTAGGCAATCTCTAAAATTGGTTTATCTTTGCCTTCAACGGCATCTTTTGTAATACGGACTTTAGTGACCTCTACACAACTTGGAATTTCAAACATGATATCCATCATTGTTTCTTCAATGATTGAACGAAGTCCACGTGCACCTGTCTTACGTTCGATTGCTCTATTAGCAATAGCTTGAAGGGCATCTTCATCAAATTCCAACTCAACACCATCATATGATAGAAGCGTTTGGTATTGTTTAACCAAGGCATTACGAGGTTCTGTCAAGATTCGTACCAAATCATCTGTTGTCAATTGTTCAAGGGCAGCAACGACTGGCAAACGTCCTATAAATTCAGGAATCAAACCAAATTTCTGAATATCTTCTGAGATAATTTCTTGCATATAAGAAGCATCTTCATCGATCTTACGGTTATTTTGACCAAAACCAATAACTTTTTCACCGAGACGTTGTTTAACAATATCTTCAATACCGTCAAAAGCACCACCAACGATGAAAAGGATATTCTTAGTATTGATTTGAATCATTTCTTGGTTCGGGTGTTTACGACCACCTTGTGGTGGCACGCTAGCAACTGTTCCTTCAATAATTTTAAGAAGAGCTTGTTGAACACCTTCGCCTGAAACATCACGAGTGATTGAGACATTTTCACCTTTTTTGGCAATTTTATCAATTTCATCCACGTAGATGATACCACGTTCTGCGCGTTCAATATTAAAATCAGCTGCTTGAATGAGTTTCAAAAGGATATTTTCAACGTCTTCACCAACGTATCCTGCTTCTGTCAATGATGTCGCATCAGCAATCGCAAATGGAACGTTTAAACTCTTCGCCAAGGTTTGAGCAAGGAAAGTTTTCCCTGAACCAGTTGGTCCAATCAATAAGATGTTAGATTTTTGTAATTCAACATCTTCTTCATCACGACTTTCGGCAAATGAAACACGTTTGTAGTGGTTGTATACAGCCACTGCGAGGGCACGTTTAGCGCGTTCTTGACCGACAACATATTCATCGAGGGTTGCTAATAATTCTTTTGGTTTTGGAACTTCAGCCAAATCTGCGAGAACTTCTTCTGCTAACTCCTCTTTAATAATCTCTTGGGATAAAGCCACACATTCATTACAGATAAATACGTTATTTCCGGCAATGATTTTTTTTACTTCGTCTTGGCTTTTTCCACAAAATGAGCAATAAACTTTTACATCATTTGTTCGATTTCCAACCATTTTTTGTTCTCTCTAACTTTATACTCTCTCTATTTCTTAAAACAAGGTACCATACACGGCATGAATGGTATTTACTACATTAGTAAAGGCATTCAAAAACAAAAGGACAGCTAACCCATAACGTTTTTTTCTAAGTGCTGGGAGAGCACACAAAAAACAGATAACTGCCAGTAGAGCCGTGAACACACCAAAAATACTTCTTTGCATTCCTTTCTCCCTGTGTTTTTTATTTTTCAAAAACTGTAATCGTAAAATCGTAGGCGTTTTTGTCATCTTTTTCGTTAAATGACTCTGAAACCTTTTTAAAGGCTTTTAAATCAAAATCTGGGAAATAAGTATCACCTTCGAATTCACCATGAACCGTTGTCTTAACGATAGCATCACAGTATGGCAAAAAAGTTTCATAAATACTTGCCCCACCAACGATATAAAGGGTTTTGTCGTGAGTTTTAAACCAATCAAGGACTTGCTCTACATCATGAATAATAGTCACACCATCGGCTCTAAAGTTTTTATCACGTGTCAAAATCAAAGTTTCGCGACCTGGTAAAATGCGACGTTTCATACCGTCAAAGGTTACACGTCCCATCAACAGGGCTTGTCCCATCGTTGTTTCTTTAAAATGTTTCAATTCTTTTGGGAGACGCCAAGGTAATCTATCATTTACCCCGATTAAGCGATTTTCATCTTCAGCCCAGATTGCAACGATTTTCTTTGTCATATTGTCCTCTCATTGATTACTTTCATTTTATCAGATTTCCTATAAAAATGCTGAGATGCGATACGAAAGCCACTGAAAAAGATTAAATAGCCAAATCAAATTTCAATTGCGGTTTAACGGGTTTGTAATCAACTAATTCAAAATCTTCTGGTTTAATATCAAAGAAATCTGTTCCATCAGGTACATTCAAAACCAAACGTGGTTGACAGTCAGTTGGTTGACGGCGTAATAATTCTTCTGCTTGTTCAAATTGATTATCATAAATATGAAGGTTATTTACAAAATAGAAGAATTTACCAACTTTCCATCCGAAATGTTTGGCAATCATCATTTGAAGGGCCACGTATTGCATGGCATTGATGTGATGAGAGACCAACATATCATTTGAACGTTGTGTCAATGTCGCATCAAGGTAAATATCACCGTCAACACGACGGACATCATACATGGTTTGGAAAGCACATGGCAAAAGCCCGTCTGTATTTTCAAAAGCTTCGTAATCCCAAAGTGAGATAACATTGCGACGATTCCATGGATTTTCTTCGAGTTGTTTTAAGATTTTACGAATAATATCGTGTTTTTTAACAACCGCACCGTAGCGTTCACCGATTGTATCAGTGCCATCAACTTCCCAATCATTCCAGTATTTAACATTGTATTTATCATTTAAAACTGAAAGGTCATTAGTTTGATCTTGATAAATCCAGAAGATTTCGCGGATAGAACTTTTAATAGGAATAGGACGAAGGGTTGTAATTGGGAACTCACCTTTACTAAGGTCGTATTCCGCAAAAGCACCTGTTACATATTTAGAATTTGCTTGTCCACCACTTTGGTACACAGGACGTGCATTCTCTGAAAATACCCCTTCATTCATAATTTTTTTGATATTTTCTTTAAAAATAACATCTGCTTTTGTCATGCTATCCACCTCTAAATTTTTTTAACCATAAAAAATGGCTCATTACTCCTATTTTATCAAAAATGTTGAAAATTACCAGCATTTTAAACGAATTAATATGATTTCACAATCTACTTTGAAGGGTAAAATAAACAACTTTTTTATAGGGCATTTTGCCAACTTTATGTTAAAATTAATTTTGGACAATTAGTCACGCCGTAAATTTAATAAAAAAGAATTTCTTATTTAAAAGGATTTCCCCACCTTTTAAAAACTTGTTAGGCCAGTAAGAATGAAGATAAAATCCCTAACATTTATTAGAAATTCAATAAAAAGAAAGGTTTTTTCATGAAAATTGGTATTGATAAAATAGGATTTGCAACAGCGCGGTACGTGCTGAATATGGACGACTTGGCCGAAAGCCACAATGTTGATCCAGATAAATACAGCAAAGGTCTCCTATTAAATAATCTAAGTATCACGCCAATCAACGACGATATTGTGACACTTGGTGCTTCTGCTGCGGAAAGCATCCTAAGCGAGGAAGATAAAAATACTATTGATATGATTATTGTGGCAACAGAATCATCTGTTGACCAAAGTAAAGCTGCTTCTACTTATATTCACAGTCTCTTGGGCATCCAACCTTTTGCTCGTAGCATTGAAATGAAAGAAGCTTGTTATGGTGCAACAGCAGCGCTTGATTACGCTCGTTTGCATGTTCAAAAACACCCAGAATCAAAAGTTTTAGTTATCGCTTCAGACGTTGCTCGCTATGGTATTAACACCCCTGGTGAACCTACTCAAGGTGCTGGTAGTGTTGCTATGTTGATTTCAAAAAACCCACGAATCTTGCTACTTAATGACAACTCAGTTGCCCAAACACGCGATATTATGGATTTTTGGCGTCCAAACTACTCTACTACCCCTTACGTTAACGGTATTTACTCTACAAAACTATACCTTGATATGTTGAAAACAACATGGGCAGAATTCCAAAAACGCTTTAACACTTCTCTTGCAGATTTCTCAGCCTTCTGCTTCCACCTTCCATTTCCTAAATTAGCCCTTAAAGGCTTTAACAAAGTCATGGATAAAAACCTACCAGAGGACTTTAAAGAAAAACTCAAGGAAAACTTTGAAAGCACTATTCTCTATAGTAAAGAAGTTGGAAATATCTACACTGGTTCACTATACTTAGGCCTTCTTTCACTTCTTGAGAATTCTAAAAATCTTGTAGCTGGTGATAAGATTGCTCTCTTCAGCTATGGTAGTGGTGCTGTCGCAGAAATCTTTTCAGCAACTTTGGTTGATGGTTTTAAAGACATGCTACAAACTAACCGTTTAGAAACTCTTAAAAACCGCATTCGTTTATCTGTTGAAGACTACGAAAAATTATTCTTTGAGGAAGTTGTTATTGATTCAGAAGGAAACGCCAATATCCCTGAATACAAAACAGGTGTATTTGCTCTCAAAGAAATTCATGAACATCAAAGAATCTATGGTAAAGTAAATGACAAATAAAGTGACTTGGGGAGGATTCTCCAAAAAAACGTTGGCTGAACGCCTTGAACATCTGGAAAAAAATGAACTCATTAGCGTAGAACGCTTAGAAAGCTTAAAAAAAGATGAACTTCTCTCGCTAGAAACTGCTAATCAAATGGCTGAAAATGTCTTAGGAACTTTTTCACTTCCATTTTCACTAGCGCCAGATTTTCAAATCGATGATAAAACATTTAATGTTCCTATGGTAACCGAAGAACCTTCTGTGGTTGCTGCTGCTAGCATTGCAGCTAAAATCATCAAACGTTCTGGAGGTTTCAAGACTCAAGTTCATTCTCGTAAAATGATTGGGCAAGTTGCTCTTTACGACGTTCCAAATAAAAGTGCTGCTAAAAAAGCCATTGTCGAACACACAGAACAATTAATTAGCCTAGCAAATGATGCACACCCTTCTATCGTTAAACGTGGTGGCGGGGCACGCGAATTGAGCATCGATGAAAAAGACGACTTTTTAATTGTCTACCTAACGGTTGATACTCAAGAAGCTATGGGCGCTAACATGGTTAATACCATGATGGAAGCTTTAGTTCCAATCTTAGAAGAATTATCAGGCGGTAAAAGCTTGATGGCTATTCTATCAAACTACGCAACAGAATCTCTTGTTACCGCAGATTGTCAAGTTGACCTTCGCTACCTCAGCCGTAACAAGGAGGAGGCTCAAAAGTTAGCTAGAAAATTCCACTTAGCTAGCAAATTAGCCCAAGAGGATGTTTACCGTGCAAGCACGCACAACAAAGGTATTTTCAACGGTATTGATGCAGTCGTTATGGCAACTGGAAATGACTGGCGTGCTATCGAAGCAGGTGCTAACACTTACGCTTGTAAAGATGGCCAATACCGCGGTCTAGCAACTTGGACATTTGACGAAGAAGCGCAAGTTCTCCGTGGCCAATTAACCCTTCCAATGCCAATCGCAACACGTGGTGGCTCAATTGGTCTTAATCCAACAGTAAAAATTGCGCACGACCTTCTTGGTCATCCCGATGCCAAACAGTTGGCACGAATCATCGTCTCAGTTGGTTTAGCACAGAACTTTGCTGCTGTTAAAGCTTTAACCTCAACTGGTATTCAAGCCGGTCACATGAAATTACAAGCTAAATCACTTGCACTTCTTGCTGGCGCCAAAGATAAAGAAGTCTCTGAAGTTGTAAAAGCTTTACTAGAAGCTCCGCACATGAATCTTGAGACTGCGCAACACATCTTACTAAACTTGCGAAATTAAACAAAAAATTTAATAAGTGAGTCGTGTCTAATGGCATGGCTCATTTTCTATTTTCAGGCTTGTGAAAAAATTGTCCACTGGACAATTTTTTCCTTGACTTTTATTTTTGATAACTATATAATCTAGTTGTAGATACTAGATAAGGAGGTAAATATAAATTTATGAAATCAAATTATCCAAAATGGTCTGAATTACCAGAGATTGATTTGTACTTAGATCAAGTACTTCTTTACGTTAATCAAGTTGGAAAAGCCAATCAACAGGATGAAAAAGGCTTGACAGCTTCTATGATAAATAATTATGTCAAACATGGTCACTTAGAAAAACCTGTTAAAAAGAAATACAATCGTAAGCAAGTGGCTAGATTGATTGTCATTACAGCATTGAAAAATGTTTTTTCTATCCAAGAAATCAGCCAAACTTTGGCACTCTTGACCGATGAAGACCAGTCACAAAAACGCTACGATGACTTTGTCGCTTGTATGAATGGTGAAAAAATGGATGATTTACCACCTGTGGTTGTCTCAGCTTGCCAAACGCTAAAATTATATTTTCAAACCCATGAATTGGTTCACGCATTAGAAGGAGAATCCCATGAAAACTAGCATGACTCTAAAACTTAGTAAACGACTTTCTTTTGGTGAAGAGGTTGCAAATAGTATCACTCACGCTGTTGGTGCTGTTGCAATGCTGGTACTCTTGCCAATTACAGCTATTTACAGTTATCACCACTATGGCATGCAGGCTGCTGTTGGGATGTCAATTTTTGATATTAGTTTGTTTTTGATGTTCATGTCATCAACAATCTACCATTCAATGCAATATGACTCACCACAAAAATTTGTTCTACGTATTATCGACCATAGCATGATTTATATTGCTATTGCTGGTTCTTACACGCCAGTTGCTCTTTCACTTGTCGGTGGCTGGTTAGGTTACTTAATCATTGTCTTGCAGTGGGGAGCAACAATCTTTGGCATTCTTTACAAGATTTTTGCTAAAAAAATCAATGATAAATTCTCACTCTTTCTTTATTTGCTAATGGGTTGGTTGGTTGTCTTTATCATTCCAAGTATTATTAGTAAAACTGGTGTTGTCTTTTGGAGTTTGATGCTTGCTGGTGGTTTAGCTTACACAATTGGTGCGATTTTCTACGCTAGAAAACGTCCTTATGACCACATGATTTGGCACTTATTCATCCTGCTTGCATCTATCTTACAATACATCGCAATCGTGCATTTCATGTTGTAATATAAAAAAACACTGATTAACATCAGTGTTTTTTTGTTGCTTCTTGTAATTTTCCGTATAAAAGGTAATCGACTTCTTTTAAATCTTTGATGCTTTTGCAATTGAGGGCGCACATGATAAGACGCAAATCATCTTTCCACCCGTTAATGATATCGATAACTTTGTCAACAGGATATTTTTCAACCAATTCTAAGACAGTTCGTGAAAGGCCAACTGCTTTAGCACCAAGCACCAAACATTTGACCATATCAAGCGGATGACGAACACCACCTGAAGCTAAGATTTCAACTTTATCAACCATTGATTGGGCATTCAAAAGACTTTGCACGGTTGTTTGGCCCCAATCATTTAGATAGGAGCGATTATCACCACGTTGATTTTCAATGTAGGCAAAACTTGTTCCACCACGGCCTGAAATATCAAAGGTTTTAATACCTAAGTCGTAAGCCGTCTCAATGGTTTTTAAATCCATACCAAATCCGACTTCTTTTAAGACAACAGGAACTGACATTTTTGTCACATAATCAGCTAAATGTTGTTTCCAAGAACGAAATTCACGTTCTCCTTCAGGCATCAAAAGTTCCTGCATCAAATTCACATGAACTTGCAAGAAAATCGGCTGCATTTCTTCAACAGTCTGAAGTCCCAGTTCATAGGGTTTGTCAATACCAATATTAGTTGCAAGCAGCAAATCTGGGTAATCTACTTTACTTGGATAAGAATCATCACCTGGATTTTTCAGCGCAGCACTATAAGAACCTGTAACCATAACCAGTCCAGTCACTTGCGCAACTTGAGCAAGTTTACGATTGACGTCTTTTGCTTTTTCTGAACCACCTGTCATAGCATTGATGTAAAACGGAAAGTCGAAATCACGCCCCGCAAAATGCGTATGCAAATCAATCTCACTCAAATCATAATCAGGAAGCGAACGATGAATCAACTCCATATCATCAAATGAATTATACGGTGATTGGTATTTTAGTGCATACTTGATATGCTCATCCTTACGGTTCATCATGCTAATTCCTCCATGTCTAGTAGCTCAATGCCAACTTCTTGCCAACGCTTGATAAGTTCTTGACTATCTTCACGATTAAATGATATTGCAATACCACAATCTCCACCGCCTGAACCTGATGATTTAGCAATCACATCTAGACCATCTTCGGCAGCTTTTAAGGCTAAAAGTTTATCGTTGTAAATAGCTGAGCTTAAGCCTAGCAATAAATCACTCATGTTTTGAAGTGCTTTTTTGACACTTTCTTTGTCACCAGATTGTAGCGCTTGTTTGCAAAGCTGGACCTCTTTTTCAGTTGCTGCTAAAAATTCTTGTGAAATAGCAGATTTAACCAGATTAATCATGTCTTTTGAAATAGAAGGCTGCATAGTCCAACCAACCAAAAACTCACATGGCAAAGCTGGTTTAATAACCTCAATTTGATAGCCCCAGTCTTTATCAAGTACATCTTGAATCGATTCCGTTCCAATCCATTTTGCTACTTGCTGGCGATCAAATGAAGTAAAGGCAACCAAATCATCATAAGCAATGCAAGCAATATCCCCCATAGAACCATTGTCACCTAATTTTAGCAAGGTATATGATGCCAACTTAAATATCAAATCAGCTGACAAGTTCAACTCATAAAAAGCTGATAGAGCTTTTAGGGTTAAAACAGTAACTGACCCGCTTGAACCAATACCAAATTTATTACCATCACGCTCCATTTTTCCAGTGATTTCAAGAGAAAAGGGTGGTATTTCTTCAGCAGACTTGCCAAGATAATCAAATAAAGTTACGATTGTTTGCTGAATCAGTGCATACTTGCTATCTGGTGTCATGCCAACAGTATAATCAAACATGTCAGAAAAAAGGTTAATGTCTTTGGCGTCTTTAACCACAGCTGTCATGTGAATGGGAATATTCTTGATAACAGCTGTTTGACCTGGTGTTAGCACCGCGTATTCACCAGCGATGTACAACTTTCCACCAGTCTGAACCTTAATCATTTTCATCTTATAATTCCTTAGTTCGTGAAACAATGACACGATAGTTTTCTTCAAAACGTTTTGTCAAACGTTCCAAATCTTCTTCCAAACAAAGAACTTTGACGTTTGGTCCTGCATCCATCGTGAAATAACATTTCTCACCTTCTGAACGCAGTTGTTTAACGAAGTCCATTGCTTTGTAACTGTCATCCGTCAAATAATTGAATGGTGGGTTTGCGTGTGTGTTGGTATCGTGCATAGCTAGGGCATTACGCTCTGTCAATTCTCCAACACGTTCAAAATCATTATCTTTAAGATAGACAAGCATATCTTTGTAATCTTGTTCAGATTGTTTCACCCAATCTGCAAAAGTTGTTGACGTTTCAACACAACGTTTCATACCTTCACGGCTAGAAATTGGTTTCTTACTATCGCTTAATACAAGCATAATCATAGCAAGCTTGAGGTCAGTTTGAACTGGGTAAACCTCACCAGAATCTTTGTCCCAAGCAGCAAGTGGTCCAAAGAATGAACGTGATGATGAACCTGAAGCAAATTTTGCTTTTTGAGCGAGTTCTGCTTGACTTAAACCAGTTTCAAAGAGTTCATTACACGCTTTAACAAGGGCAGACAGACCACTTGAACTTGATGAAAGGCCTGCAGCTGTTGGCATGTTGTTGCTTGTTTCAACTTTAACGTATTCTGAACGCTGCCCACGGTATTGATCGATGATGGTAGAAATTTTAGCATGTTCTTTGTCATCTTGCAAGACACCATTGATGTAAAATTCATCGTGGCTGGCTGAATCTGGTAAAAAGGAAACACTTGTTGTGGTAAACATATTTTCCAGTGTCAACGAAATACTGCTGGTTGCTGGAATCATCTTGACAGCATCAGCTTTCCCCCAGTATTTGATAATAGCAATGTTGGCATATGATTTTACCGTTACAATTTTTCGATCCACGTTTGAACCGCTCCTCCTTCTTTTAATGCGTTACTTATTTTTTTTGCGTCAGCTGTGGTACTTGCAAGGGCAATAATGCAACCTCCAAGTCCGCCACCACTCATCTTGGCTCCAAGGGCACCATTTTCCAAAGAAAGCTTAACCAGTTGGTCGGAAACGTCAATGCTGACACCAATAGCTTGTAAATGAGCGTGTGCTTTGGTCATCATGTGACCAATTTTTTGAATATCTTTGTCTTGAATAGCTTTTTGAACAATTTCGGTTAAATCGCCGAGGGATGCCAGATGTGGTAAATTCGCCTCTTCTGCCTGTGTAACCTTCTCAACAGCTTCACGCGTATTACCATAAATTCCCGTATCTGCAATAACCAAATAAGCATCCAAATCTAAATCAAGGGTACTAAAACCGATGTTACGGATAAAAGCAATGGCTTTATCACTCAAACAAGTCTTAGCATCAAGCCCACTTGGATTTGAATGTGCAATAATCTCTGCTTTATTCACCAAAATTTCCAGAGTATCCATATCAATGCTTTGCTCAAAATAATCAAAAACAGCACGGATAGCTGCGATAGAAACCGCTGCTGATGACCCCATGCCACGTTTTTGTGGAATTTCAGAACGAATCGCATAGGTAATGGAAACATCTGTGTGATTTAGGTACTCTAACGCCGCATAAACGGCAGTTGATAACGTGTCATAAAAATCAAAGTGAATCTTTTCTTCAGCTGGATAAATATGACATTCAACCTCAATTCCTTGAAGCGGAATCGCAATGGCAGGATAGCCATAAACAACGGAATGTTCACCCATCCAAATAATCTTACTATGCGCCTTACCAACGCCAATTTTCTTAGTCATGTTCTTCTCTTACAATTTTTAGTTTACACTCCATTTTATCATTGTTCCACAAAAAAAGCGACTTTTACTGGAAAATGTTAGCCCTTATCATGAAAAAGTCATAACCACCTGTGAAAACGGGTGGCTTGTACACCGGCTATAAGCCGTTAATCTCCAGCAGCGTCTAAATCCTCCATCTGAAAACGGATCTTCATACTCTTTTACACCTAACCTTATCCAAAGCTATGTCATCTTTCTCCTGCTCGCAAATATACTTCGCTACGGTTCGTTCGTTTAATCCAACAGCACTTACGTAATAGCCCCTGGCCCAAAACTTGCGATTTCCATATTTATATTTTAAATTTGCGTGCTTATCAAATATCATCAAAGCACTTTTACTTTTTAAATATCCCATAAAATCCGAAATCGCAAGTTTCGGTGGGATAGTGTAAAATAAGTTGTGTAAATACAAAAAGGAATAAATCCGTTATAGTAAAGTTGCAAAACATTACTAGAAAGAGATTTATTCCTATGACTCAGTTTACCACAGAACTACTTAATTTCCTAGCCCAAAAGCAAGATATTGATGAATTTTTCCGTACTTCTCTTGAAACAGCTATGAATGATCTGCTTCAAGCAGAGTTATCAGCCTTTTTAGGGTATGAGCCTTACGAAAAAGTAGGCTATAATTCTGGTAATAATCGTAACGGAACCTATGCACGAAAATTTGAAACCAAATATGGGACTGTTCAGTTAACTATTCCAAGAGACCGTAATGGGAATTTTAGCCCAGCCTTGCTTCCCGCTTATGGACGTCGAGATGACCACTTGGAAGAGATGGTTATCAAACTCTATCAAACCGGCGTAACGACTCGAGAAATTAGTGACATCATCGAGCGAATGTATGGTCATCACTATAGTCCTGCCACAATTTCTAATATCTCAAAAGCAACTCAGGAGAATGTCCTTGCTTTTCATGAGCGAAGCTTAGAAGCCAGTTACTCTGTTTTATTTCTTGACGGAACCTATCTTCCATTAAGACGTGGAAGCGTTAATAAAGAATGTATTCATATCGCACTTGGCATTACACCAGAAGGACAGAAGGCTGTTCTTGGATATGAGATCGCCCCAAATGAAAACAATGCTTCTTGGTCCACCTTGTTAGACAAGCTTCAAAACCAAGGAATCCAACAGGTTTCTCTTGTAGTGACCGATGGCTTCAAGGGGCTTGAGCAGATTATCAGTCAGGCTTACCCATTAGCTAAACAACAACGTTGCTTAATTCATATTAGTCGAAATCTAGCTAGTAAAGTGAAACGAGCAGATAGAGCGGTTATTCTGGAGCAATTTAAAACGATTTATCGTGCTGAGAATTTAGAAATGGCAGTGCAAGCTTTAGAGGACTTTATCGCCGAATGGAAACCAAAGTATAGGAAAGTCATGGAAAGTCTGGAGAATACGGATAATCTTTTAACTTTTTATCAGTTTCCCTACCAGATTTGGAACAGCATTTATTCGACAAACCTCATTGAGTCTCTTAACAAAGAAATCAAACGTCAAACGAAAAAGAAGGTTCTTTTCCCTAACGAGGAGGCTCTGGAACGTTATTTAGTTACCCTGTTTGAAGATTATAATTTCAAGCAAAGTCAACGCATCCATAAAGGGTTTGGCCAATGTTCTGACACACTTGAAAGCTTATTTGATTAACATTCTTCAACTCTACTTGAGTGTTTACACATAATTATTGACAGTATCCAAATTTCAGTTTATACATATGTTATTATACCACAATTAGCCTTTATGTTACTTTTTTACGTATCTTTGCTAAAACATAATCATCTCCTAAATGATAAACCTATTTATAAAATTTTATAACAAATAAATTGTAGCTTTAAATAAAAAAAGCTGATAATTTGAC
>ERZ1035014.461-NODE-461-length-18385-cov-10.945881_pt1 | contig 18385 bp, 16 predicted proteins | sample MGYA00520620_ERZ1035014 | MGnify/ENA primary metagenome ERZ1035014 (study PRJEB33766, sample SAMN09781744) | gut metagenome | biome: gut microbiome | host: Homo sapiens | place: Madagascar | study: EMG produced TPA metagenomics assembly of the PRJNA485056 data...
AGTATAGATGTCCGCATTCATATAGTCCATATATTTAAAAACATTTATACTAGTGCAGCGATGAGTTCTTTTTTTCTCCGATACGTCATAACGTTCACGCTCCTTTCCGGATTCTGGGATCCAGAACCGAATACAGTACATCGGCCAGGAGGTTTCCTGCAATAACGATCACTGTAGTAAAGATTACGGTTCCCTGCAGAACCGGCATATCCCGGTTGGAAATTGCCGAGGTTGCAAGGCGTCCGATTCCGGGAATTGCAAAGATGCTTTCCGTTATTACGGCGCCGGAGAGCATACTGGAGAGCTGCAATGCCATCATGGTGATGACCGGCAGCATGGAATTCTTCAGTGCATGGAACAGAATCACCTTTCCACCCATCAGGCCCTTGGCTCTCGCCGTATCAATGTAATCCGCCTGCATGGCTTCCAGAAGGCTGGATCTTGTAATTCGCGCCACACTTCCCGCGCTGTTCCAGCCAAGTGCGATTGCCGGAAGAATCATCGAAACGAGCGTTCCATCGGAGGTCAGAGGGAGCACCTTCCATTTAAATGCAAGGAGATACTGCAAAAGGAGCGAGGTCATGAAAATCGGCATGGATACGCCGAACAATGCCAGCCCCATGAACAGATGGTCCAGAAGATGATTCTGTTTGATCGCAGCTATGACGCCCAGAATCATTCCCATCACCCAGGCAAAAACAGCCGCCATCACCGCCAGCTGCACGGTATAAGGGAAAGCTTCCATAATCATGGAGGTTACGCTTCGATTGTATTTGTAGCTCTGTCCCATATCGCCGCGCAGGAGCCCTGCCAGATAGGTGAAGAACTGTTCCATCATCGGCTTATCCAGATTCATGGACTTGGTCAGGCGGTCAATGGTTTCCTGATTGACATGCTCCCCGAGAAGCGTCGTCACCGCATCGCCCGGCACCACCCGCAGCATGATAAAAATCAGAAGGATGACACCGATCAGAACCGGAATGGTCCCGAGGATTCGTTTTACGATCTGTTTCATGTTTACCTCTTCTCCGGACATTCTCCGATACGCAGAGGGTTCCGGGCCTGTCCTCCTGGACAGTACCCGGAATCCATCTGTTTTTCATGAAGTCCGGCTCCGGCAGATTCTGCCGGTCCGTTTTCTGTTTCTGCTGTCTTTGTGCTTACTCTGCCATCGTTACACCGCTGATGTTGAAATCACTGTAGCCAGCCCAGTGGGGTACAAACTTTGCAACACGGTCACTGATAACGAACAGGTGCGTGCGGCCGAACAGCGGAACCCATGCGGCATCGTCCTGCACAATCTTCTTTTCCAGTGCATCGTACTCGGCGAGGCGCTCGGTTTCGTCTGTAATCGCTCTTGCTTCTTCGACGCGCTTCATGGTGTCTTCATCCTTGTAGTTGATGCTGCGGATCTTCGTCTTCTCGTCGTTGCCAAAGAAGGTGTAAATGAAGTTATCGGGATCGTTAAAGTCTGCAGTCCAGGTTGCCACGAAGGAATTCATCTCGCCGGACTTACGAAGTGCCAGCCAGCTTGCTTCGTCATAGGAAACAATGGAGGCGTCGATTCCAATTGCCTGCAGGTTTGCCTGTACCATCTGAAGAACCAGCGTCACACTGGAGGATGCTGAGCTGTCTGCTGCAAGCTCCATCTTGATTTCTCCGTCCGTATAGCCGGAATCCTCAAGAAGCTTCTTTGCTGCATCCGGATCATATTTCAGCCAGCCCTGATTCTCCTCCGAGTAGCCGATCAGGCCCTTCGGATAAATGCCGTCGCACAGATTTCCATCGCCGCTGTATACCGTATCCAGAATGCTCTGACGGTCAATGGCCATCTGAATGGCCTTCCGGACATTGACGTCTCCGAGATACGGATCATCCTCATTCAGAATCAGGTAGGTCGTAGCAAGACGGTTGGAGGTAACAATCTTATCCGCATACGCGGTCTTGTAGGTAGATTCCACAACCGAGGAATCCAGATCATCGCAGTCCAGAATGTCGATCTCGCCGTTCTGGAACATCATGTTAATTGTCGATGCATCCGGAACGATCTGAATGTCGACCTTCTTTGCGCTTGGAGCTTCCCCCCAGTACTCCGGATTGAGCTCAAGCTCCATACCGCTGTCTCTGGTCCAGTCGGTGATCACATAAGGACCGGAGCCGATGGCTGCCTTGTAGTCATTTCCATAGTCATCGCCTGCAGCTTCCACCGCAGCCTTCGAATAAATACAGCCTGCCGGGGTTGCCAGCTCATACAGGAAGCCTGCAAAAGGATAAGCGAGCGTAATGGTCAGATCCGTATCGTCCTCCACCGAAATGCCTTCCACGGTGTCATCATAGCTGTAGCCTTCCTGCTCGATGTACTCGTCTGCACCCAGAATGCAGGAAGCAAAATCCGTATTCACACTGGTGTCCAGTCCGAGAAGACGAACCAGAGAAAATTCCACATCTCCTGCCGTAAGCGTCGTTCCATCGGAGAACTTCACGTCATCACGAAGGGTGAAGTGATAGGTCAGTCCGTCATCGCTTACGGTATATTCCTTGACAAGACTCGGAACCAGCTCTGTTGAACCGTCATCATTCAGCTTGATTTCAAACAGACGGTCAAACACGTTCATCGGAATCATGTAGTTTGCACTGGTTGTCTGAACATCCAGTGTCTGAATGTCCGCGGTCCATGCCAGATGAAGCGTTCCTGCGTCATCACCTGCAGCCGCCTCTGTGCTCTCTGCAGTATCTGCTGCCGTGCTCTCCGCTCCCGTGGATGCTCCGGTCGAATCTGCCGTGGTATCTGCGGTTCCGGATGCCCCGCAGCCTGCCAGCATGGCTGCCGCAAGGGCAAAACTTATTGCTGCGCTCCAGTGTTTTCTCATAATGCTTGCTCCTCCTCTTCGAAAGATACGAAAAAGGACGTCGTTTTCCTGCGAAAACGACGTCCTTGCCGAATCAATCCTGATTTCTGAAGTCTCCGGACCAATCCGAAGCTCCCTCCATTCGATTGTATACATGTATTCATCTCTCGGTAACCAATTTTATAGCACTCCTTTTTTTCCGCGTCAATCTGTTTTTCATATCTTTTTTGTATCTTTTTCGCAACGGTCACTTCCTGCAATTCCTCTTCCTTATCCCGTTCGAAAGCTATAAGATAGATCGCAGGAGGCATCTATCTTATGAATATTCGCGATTACGGTTATCAGATCGGGTCTGGAAAAACAGGCCCCCATAATAAAATCACCGATGTGCCGGGAGTCCGCGTGGGACACTGCACCGTGGATCAGGACGATGTCCACACCGGCGTCACTGTCATTTTCCCCTGCGCCGGAAACGCTTATGAAGAAAAGCCGGTTGCAGCCGCCTATGTGCTGAACGGATATGGCAAGACCGCAGGAACCCTGCAGGTCGAGGAGCTTGGCTGTCTGGAATCCCCCATTGCTCTTACCAATACCCTGAATGTCGGAAAGGTGACGGATGCCCTCATCGGCTATATTCTTCATCAGGAAGAGGAGCGCGGCAGAACCGTCCGCAGCGTCAATGTACTGGTCGGAGAAACCAATGACTCCCAGATCAGCAACATCGGAAAGCGGGCAGTGGAAGAGGAGCATGTCCTTGCCGCCATCGCGGATGCGGACCGGAACGATCCTGATTTTGCCCAGGGCGATGTCGGGGCAGGCCGGGGAACCATCTGCTGTGACTTAAAGGGCGGCATTGGCTCTGCTTCACGCATCATTCGTTTTGCCGGACACAATTACACCATCGGCGTCCTGGTCCAGTCCAACTTCGGAAGTCTTGAGAATCTCTCCATTTGCGGTGAGCCTGTCGGAAAAAGGATCCGGAAAACTCTTCGCGCGGCATCCACTCCCGATGTCGGCTCCATCATGATGATCCTCGGGACCGATCTTCCGCTCTCCTCCCGGCAGCTGAAGCGTGTTCTGAAGCGTGCTGTGGTCGGTCTTGTCCGCACCGGCTCCTACATGGGAACCGGCTCCGGTGATATTGTCCTTGGCTTCTCCAACGGAAATCTTCTCGGTGACTGCTGCGGAAGCGGATTTTCGGAATTGAAAATCTTCCCGGAGGAGCGGATCAATCGCGTCTTCACTCCGGCCGCCGAGGCGGTTGAAGAGGCCATCCTTAATTCCATGACCAACGCACAGCCCGCGGTGAAATTAAACGGAGAAACCGTACACTCTCTGGCAGAGTTTCTGACAGAAAAGAAATAGAAAACAGGGAATTCATTTTGAAATCAGAAAGGAAGATGACTATGAAACTTTTTATCAGCTCAGATATCGAAGGAACCTGCGGCATCAACGACTGGGACGAGACCGAAATCGGAAAGCCCGGCTATGACCGCTTTGCCCTGCAGATGTCCCGCGAGGTGTCCGCTGCCTGCAGCGGTGCACTGGAGACCGGTAAGGTGGAGGACATTCTGGTCAAGGATGCCCACGACTCTGCACGCAACATCATCGGCGATGAGCTTCCCGAGGGCGTACACCTCATCCGCGGCTGGGTGACTAATCCCGGCAGCATGATGTCAGGTGTCCGCCAGTGCGATGCGGCGGCAATGACCGGCTACCACTCCGGTGCATATTCCATCGGAAATAACCTGTCTCACACGATGAATCTGCGCAACCAGTACATTGAAGTCAACGGCAAATATGCCAGCGAGTTCATGCTGAACTCCATGTTCGCCGCTTATTACGGGATCCCCACGATTTTCGTCAGCGGAGACAAGGCTCTCTGCGAAGAAGCGAAGGAGCTGATCCCGGAAATCACCACCGTTCCGGTCTTCGAGGGATGGGGCACCTCTACCATTTCCATTCACCCCAAAACAGCCATCCGCCTGATTCATGACGGCATGAAGGATGCCATTTCCAAGGATCCCAGGACCTGCCTGATGACTCTTCCGGAGCATTTCCATGTGGAAATCGAATTCAAGGACATGGAAAAGGCGCAGCGCGGCTCCTATTATCCCGGAGTCACCCGCGTTGGAAGCAAGCGGATTGCATTTGATTCCGAGGATTACTACGAAGTCACGCGCACCTTATATTTCATTCTGTAAGCACTCCCTGCCCGCTATACCGACAGGTGCCAGATTCCGTTCGAGATGCCATCCACGCCTGCAAGAAACATGGCAAAGAGGACCATCAGCACCATAACCGCCATTGCCGCCTTATCGTATTGGATCCGATCTCCGGAGAGAACACAGGAGAGAAGGATCTCGATCCCGAGAAGGATGAAAATCGCCGGCCAGAGGTGGAAGACAAATGACAGCGGAATCATTTTCCAGAGGACGGCAAGCAAATAGAGAACGCCTGCGGCGACGAGAACCACGCCGCAGGTGATGCTTCCTACCCGATGGACATAACGATCATTCTTCTGCATCCTGCTCCTTCTTTCCCCGAATCATGCGTACTCCGATCCAGATCAGAACCACAGACGCAAACACACGCGGAATCACATCATGAATTCCCCAAAGGGAGTTCCGGATACCGGGTAAAATCTGTCCCAGATATTCCGTTCCGGAATCCAGAATAATCCAGCAGCCGCAGACAATCAGCGCCGCAGCCAGTACGCGGTTGTATTTCTGTCCGCTTAAGCCAAGCTTCTTCAGACTCTTCTCCGTAATCAGGTATTCATCCTGCGCCTCGGCAAACTCCTCATCCGACATGTGTGCCATATTCCTTGCATGGAAAAAGGCATACACATAAATCACCAGAGCGAAGATCATAAAAGCGCCGCTCCCGAAAATGCTCGAAACAAACTCGGTGATCGCAAACAATGCAAGAAGACTTACACCGTTCTTCATAAATCCCCAGTACATCTCGGCACAGCCGGGAATAAAGGAGAAAACAAAGGTCATAAATGCATTCTTTTTCTTTCTCATGTTATCCTTTCCTGCCGCAGAAGGGCTGCGGCACCTGGTTTCCATTCAATCTGCCTGATTTCAGGTGAAAACGCCTGGCCTCCATTCCCTTAGCTCAGGCCCTCAAGATTTCTGCGGGAGGCTGCGTCCGCGCGGCTGTTGATCGCCGCAGGAAGCAGCTGATCCGTCACCGACCGGACTGCTGCACCAACCTGAAGATTCTTCTCATACATCCAGGTTCCCACACGGTCCTCTCTTCTCTTCGGCGCTTCATTTTGTTCCGTGCGATTCCACAGATCAGAAATTTCAGGCCTTCTGCCATTTTCCGAAATGCCGGAAGTCATTCGGCTCTCAAGCGGCATGACGGTCAGAAGAAGAATGGCCGCCGCCACAACCGTAACAATCTGCCAGGTTTTCATTCTGACGCAGTTCATCTGGTTGATGGTTCTGCGTCTTCGGAGCTCCCCGAAGACCTCCCGCTTCAGAAAGGATGGCGCAGAGATCATCGCACTTTTCTCCGTCTCTTCCATAAGAAGATCCAACTCTTCCTCGCTCAGATACGGAAGCTTTTCCCGCGAATCATTTTCACTCATTGTCATATCGCATTCCTCCTTTCCTCCCGATAAATCGTCCGAAGCATCTCCCTTGCCCGGTAAATCTGTGTGTGCACGGTCTTCGGATTCATCTGCAGCCTTCTCGCAATTTCTCCCGGAGACTCCTCCTGATAAAAGTACAGGCAGGCGATCCGGTTGTACGGAGGCTTCAGGCCTTCGCACCTCTCCCGAAGCGTTTCCCGCGCACTCCGCTCCAAAACCTCGCTCTCCGGCGTTTCACGCCCTGCCGGCTGCCGGTCCAGTACCTCCGATTCCTGCGGCTGCGTTTTGTATTCCGCAGATCTCAGATAATCAATGCAGCGGTTCGCTGCGATCCGGCACAGCCATCTCTTCTCCGCTCCCGGCGGAGCATCCGCATGGTGCCGGAACGCCGACAGGAACGTATCCTGTGCCAGGTCCTGCGCTGCAAAATAATCCCCTGTCATCTTGTAGCAGACAGAAAACACCAGATTCTGATATTCATCCATCCACTGTGACAGCTTTTCTTCTGCATTCGTTCCGGCTCACCTCCTCTCCTTTGTCGCTCTTTCGATGCATCTGTAAATCATAACGAAAGAGTACCGCGAATTTCTTCAAAATTTTTAAAATCAGGTCAGAAAATATTTCCTCCAAAAGAGACAGAGCGCTGACAGGAAAATCGTCTTCCTGTCAGCGCTCTTTGTCAATCAATCCGTTGTACTCTGTGCTCCGCCTTAGATATTACCCGCAATTTGTATTCGTTCTGTTTCCAATTCCTGCAAAGCTTCCTCCAGAGATTTCCGACCATTCAGATATTCCAGGATGACATGCTCGCCGCCTTCCAGTGCCACCGACTCCGCAGCACTCAGAGAATCCCTCTGTTCCGTTTTCCGACACGCGATAAGGCTCACGCTGCAGACACTGTCTTCGAATTCTATTGAAAACTCCAGATCCGCCCCTGCTTCCCGCTAACAGAGCCATGGAAAAAATCCTCCAGAGTCGGATGATCCTGCCTTCCGGGGCATCTCCATCCAAATCCATAAGACACATCATACCCCAAAGCCGCCGTCTTGTAGATCGTTTCCTTTTCTTTGTTTTCCACCCGGTTTCCGACAAAATCTCTCAGGACTCTCCAGTCTTCGCTGCAGAACATATGCCCGCCTTCGCGAAAATGCATGGCACAGTTCTCTTCTGCTCCAAGAAAACGATATACTTCTGCCACGGCATACCAGGAAATCTGCGTTCCGAACGGGTTACACCACTGATCGTCCAGTCCCTCCAGCACGATGAGCGGTCTCGGCGCGATCACAGCCCCGATGAAATGAGCATCAAAATCAAGCCTGTTCTCCTCCCAATGCGCACACGCGGTCTCCTTATTTCCATACTTTCCGAAATCATCAACAAACCAGTAGGCCATGCCGTCCTCCCGCATAAGCCAGCCGTTTGTCTCTACAAATCCAAGACCATCTCCCAGCCGGTTGCCGGAATAACGGTTACTGGCCATTCCGCCGCAGCCGGATCCTACTGCGGCACAAATCGTAAAGCGCTCATCCATAACGGCACAGCAAAGAGCCGTCTTTCCATATCTGGAATGCCCTGCACTGATCACACAGGAGGAATCCACATACGGCTGCATCAGAAGATAATCCAGCGTTCTGCTCTGCAGCCACGCCCACATCGCAATGACCTTCCAGGTATATTCCGGATAGGTCTGATAGCAGCTTCCTCTCTTATAATCAAAATCATCCGGAGCAGGTTCCGTCGGATCAAATACCACAACGCAGTAGCCTGCCCGAATGGACTCCTCCGCTGCCTTTGCATTCACATAGGAAGGAACAATTGCGGTCTTATGCTTTTCTCTGTCATTCGGACGAAGAACGATGATTCGGAACGTAATCTCACCCTTGGGACCAAAATACAGTCGGATATTTTCCTCGATGCCCGCTCCCTCCAGAAGTTCTTTTTTACTAATCGCCTCTTCCCGGTAAAACGGCGGCGCCGGCGGTACCGTACCGTATTGATAGCGAATCAGCAGGGATTTCAGATATTCCCGCTGCTTCTCCCACTCTTTCGGGTTCTCTACAAGCTTTCCCTCGGCATTTAAAAACGGATTCGGAAGCTCCCAGCCTTCCTTATATTGTTTCATATCGTACTCCTTCCTGCAGTTCTGTCCGGTATTCTGCAGCTCTTACCGATCCTGATACGCAAATGGCAGGCAGTCAAGAAAACACATCAACCATCTGTATTCTCTTAACTTCCCTGCCATTTTTCTTACTTCTTATTTTTTTTGGTTTTCAACAAGCTTTTCTGATTACTCCGGAAGCATCTCCGCATCGCCATACAGATTATTCCATGCCTGCTCTCTCTCATCCTGAATTGCCTGGCCGCCTGCAGAGAGGTAGTCATTCATTCCGTTCTCCCAGGTGCTTTCAAACTGATCCACCGGGCAGGACATTGCAGTGTCCAGAAGGACATCACGCTTGCTGGAAAGAGTGGTTCCCATTCCATTCTCTGCGGAAATGGATCCGCACTTGGCATTTTTGTTGACTCTCTTGTCTGTATCTGCCAGCTTATAAGCCTGCTCTACGTAAGACGGATCAATTTCCGGATAGTTGTAGGCAATTGCCTTAACCGTAGCATCCGCATCCTGAAGCTTCATTCCGTTCACCGTGATCGTCAGATAGTAATTCTGTCCGGAAATCTGCTTGTCATCTCCGGTAGCTGTGAGCGTCTCAACAGCACCTTCTTCATTTACCTTGTGATTTACACCCTCATCACCAATCTGCAGATATTCAATGGTTGCAGGATCACTGATAAAATCAATATACAGAAGGCTTGCAAGAAGATTGTCATTGGTTGACGGGAAGAAGATGTGACGATCGGTCTGGCTGATCGACCACTTGGTATAGTTCCCGTTCTTGTCTTCGAAGCAGTCTACCGGAATGTATGCTGCATCCTCTCCGACATGCTTCTTCAGATTTGCCTGGTAGCTGTCTGCGCCGCCACGATAAGGCATATCCCAAATATGAGTAAATGCACCTACATAGCCGGCCTTAATCATATCGTCCTCTGTGGTATCTCCACTCGTATACAGAGCAAAATCATCCCACATCAGATCCTCGTTGTACCACTGGTTCAGAAGCTTGATCGCTTCCTTTGTTCCATTCTGCGTAAGAAGACGATCATCAAAGCCCTTTACATAGTATTCCTTGTCCGTAACATCGGGATCCAGGCAGCTGCCAATCAGCATTGCTGCTCTCCAGCCCACATCATAGCTGACCGAGAACGGAATCATCTTATCTGCATCCTTGCCAAGAAGAACATCCGCATTATCACGGAAGGCAACAATCGTCTGGTAGAATTCTTCCGTTGTTGTCGGTACCTCAAGACCAAGCTTCTTCAGCCAGTCTTCACGAATAAAGGAAAGCTCACGGTTATTGACCGCCATTTTGCCTTCCAGGGCCCACAGGGAGCCTGTGGTCGGATCCTGATCCCAATATACATTGGTTTCTCCCAGCCAGTCCCACATGTTGGGAAGATCAGCTTTATACTTCTCAACCGCTTCGCTGAGGTCTGCAACTCCTCCCATATCCGCATAGGTCTGAATGGTTGCATAATCAAAGGTATAGCAAATATCCGGTGCGGAGCCTGCTGCCAGAAGGTTATTGATCTGCTCTGTCTCATTGGATCTCGGAACCGCTACAAACTCAACGTCAACATTGTGCTGCTCCAGCATCTGATCCTTGATGTACTTATTAAATTTGTTGGTCTCATGAGAAGTTTCACTGCCCTGAGATCCATCATCCCAGACCTCAACCGTAATGTGCTGCGTCTCTGCAAACTTCCCGTCTGTCAGTTCCGAGGTGCTCTCCGCAGCTTCTGCAACAGCTTCCCCGGTTTCATCAGCGGCACTTGAAGCCCCCTCCGACGTCTGTCCGGCCTGGCTGCCTCCGCATGCCATCAACGGAACGCTCACCGTTACTGCCAATAATAATGCCATCAGTTTCTTTTTCATTGTCCCCTCCTTAAATATAGGATTGTTATTGAGAAATGCCGTTCAGCATTTACTTCCGCAGAATTATTCCTTTACAGCTCCCACCATCACGCCGTGGATAAAATACTTCTGAAGCCATGGATAAATCAGAAGAATCGGAATGGTGGAAAACATTACGATCGCTGCCTTCAGGGAATCCGAAAGTCCGGGTGCCGAGAATCCCTGCTGTGTGGCAATCTCCACACGGTTAATGTTGTTCAGAATGTTGTAAAGAAGCAGCTGCAGCGGATAATACTTATCATCGTTCATGTACATCAGCGCATCCGAATATCCATTCCATCGTTCTACCGCGTAGAACAGCGTGAGCGTTGCCAGAACCGGTTTGGATACGGGAAGATAAATTTTCCACAAAATAGTCGCATAGCTGGCTCCATCAATCTGCGCCGACTCGCATAAGCTCACCGGAATTCCGTACAGGAAATTCCGCATAATGATCATGTTGAAAACGCTCAGACATGTCGGAAGGAGCAATACCAGCGGATGATTCAGCAGTCCAATCTTCTGGAACAGAAGATAATTCGGAATCGTTCCTGCATTAAAGAACATCGTGATGGTAATGAGGACATTGATCGCTCCCCGCCCTTTCAGTTCCTTAAAGATCAGCGGATACGCACAAAGCGTTGTCATTGTCAGGGCCAGAAGCGTAAACGCCACTGTCAGAAGCATCGTCCACCCAAAAGCCCGGATATAGGAAGAGTCTCCAAGCACGTAGCCATACGCCTCCAGATTGGTCCCAACCGGCCACAGATACACCTCATGGCGAACCAAGGCCTGTGAAGAGCTTAGCGATCGTGCCAGCAAATTCACCATCGGCAGCAGACACGTAATCGAAATCAGTATCGCCACTGCCGTAATCGCTACATCCTGTGCTTTTTGCTTCCTGGATTTAATCAACCCCTGCTGTTTTTCTATTTTCATTTCGATTTTCCCTCCCGCTTTACCAAAGTCCTCTCTCTCCAAGTTTCCTGGAGATCGCATTTGCACTGAGGAGGAAGAATACTCCAACTACAGACTGAAACAGACCAACTGCCGTTGTCAGTGAGAACTGAAGGCCGCGAATGCCTCGTTCATAAACAAAAATGGAGAGTACGGTGGACCAATCCTTGACCAGATTGTTCTGCAGTGCGAAAGGACGGTCAAAATAGCTTCCCATGATATTTCCAATGGACATAATCAGCAGAATTACGATGGTTGATTTGATTCCCGGCAAAGTAATATGCCAGATCTTCTGCCATCTGTTTGCCCCATCCACAGATGCTGCCTCATACAAATCCGGGCTGATTCCTGCAATTGCAGCCAGATACACAATGGAGTTCCAGCCAAAGCTCTGCCAGACACCAAGTCCAACGTAGGTTCCCACCCAATGTGCAGAGTCATTCAGGAACGGAACCGAAGCACCTCCCAGTCTCTGAATGGCCATGTTGATCAGTCCCGTAGACGGCGCAAACAGCTGAAGTGCCAGACCGTAAATGATAACCCACGAAAGAAAGTGGGGCATATATACAATGGTCTGTACCGTTTTCTTGACCCTCTTAAACGGAATCTCATTCAGGATCAGTGCGAATATAATCGGGATCGGAAATCCGACCAGCAGATCGAGCACATTCAGAACCACGGTATTTCGCAGGGCCCGCTGAAAATCTCCGTTGGAAAATGCCTGAATAAAATATTGAAATCCTGCTTTGTCCGCCCATGGCATCTCCCACAGGCTCTGTACAATGCTGTACTTTTTAAATGCAATCAGCACATACGCCATGGGAACATACTTGAAAATGAGCAGGTACAGAAGCGGTAAGGCCAGCATCAGATAGAGCTGCCAGTAGCGCTTCAGATATGTTCTCTGCGTACTCTCTTTCTTTTGAATTGTTCGAATCGCTTTCACTTTTCTTCCCCTCCCCTTGGAACTGCGTTTCCGATACTGCGATCATAGGAGGTCTTATCTTCCGCCGGCAAGTTGAAGAGTTTTCAACCTGACAGTTTGAGTATAACCCTTTCTTTTTCACACAGTTCTCCCTCCATTATGCTTGCCCTTTCGGCATATTGACCACGTATCGAATGATACCCCCCCCCCGATATTTGTCCGATATGTCTATCTTGCTATATATTCTACATTTATTGCTTTCAGCCATTTTTGGTCAAATATACTATTCGCATAATTATATTCATTATTCGGTAGCACGTTTGTATACATTTCGCAGTATATCCTCATATATTCCTTTTTTCTCAAAGAGGTTTACATATTTCTCTTTCGCTTTATAATAGTTAAAATTGTATTTTCGTTTTTCGCACAGCAATAATTGGGTATTATCTGTCATGATTGAACATTTAAACAAAACACACGAACTGGTTCATTTCCGAAACAACACGCACATTCTCATTCACAATAACAATCAATCCGAAGCGTATCCGCCTCACTGGCACAATGAAGTAGAAATCGTTCTGGTGCGTTCCGGGAAGCTGCAGATACGCTGCGGAGGAATTGATTATTCCATGCAGGCAGGCGACATCCTGATCATCAATCCCGCTTCCATTCATGAAATACACAGAGAAGCCAGGGGATCCCGCATCTATTTGCAAGCAAATTTATCCGGTTTCCCGTTTCTTCAGGAGCTGCGTACGGCTTTTTCCGTATTAGCCCCCGCTGCTTTGATCACCCCACAGACATTTCCGGACAGTTACCCGATGTTTCTGGACTCTTATCGCCGCATTCATAATCTGTATTTCGGGGATGATGTTTATGATATGGATTTTGAGGCCATGGAGTCGAAACAGCTCATTGCCATTGATCAAAATGTCGCAGCAGCTTCTCTTCCATTTTTGCAGGAAACGCAGATATACTCTCATCTGCTGAACTTCATTGCTTCCGCTGCGATAAATGTACGGGAGTCTTCTCAGAAGGATATGGCAAAGAACAGCTCCGCCTCCGGAAGTCTGGCTCGTAATAACCAAGCCATTCAGGATGCCTGCAATATTGTCCTTACAGAATTCTCAGAGCCTTTGAGCCTTGGCTCTGTTGCTGAAAGAGTCGGCTTCAGCAAATTTCACTTTGAAAGAGTGTTCAAGGAGAATATGTGCATGACCTTCTACCAATATGTCACCAAGGTCCGCATCTCTCACTCGAAAACTCTCCTGGCAGATCCTTCTCTGTCCATTACCGACATTGCGGTCTCATGCGGCTTCTCCAGCAGCTCTTCCTTTTCCCGGACCTTCCGTCAGGAAACCGGGAAAACGCCCTCCGATTTTCGAAATATGCGGCAATTCCCCATGTAGGCTTGCCGTGCCGCAGCAGGAAAAAGCACAACAAAAGAAGGTTCTGACCACAGGCGTTTTCAAGGGCCAGAACCTTCTTTTTTTATTCGCATGGATGAAATAAGCAGGGAAAGAATCATCCCTGAGAGAGATTTTTTATCTGCAGAGATGAAATCAGCGAGGAAGAATCATCCCTGAGAGAGATTTTTATCTGCAGAGATGAAATCAGCGAGGAAGAATCATCCCTGCGAGAGAATTCTTATCTGCAGAGATGAAATAAGTGAGGGAAGAATCATCCCTGCGAGAGAATTCTTATCTGCAGAGATGAAATCAGCGAGGGAGAATCATCCCTGCGAGAGAATTCTTATCTGCAGAGATGAAATCAGCGAGGGAAAATCATCCCTGCGAGAGAATTCTTATCTGCAGAGATGAAATAAGCGAGGAAGAATCATCCCTGCGAGAGAATTTTTATCTGCAGGGATGAAATCAACGGGGGAGAATCATCCCTGCGAGAGAATTTTATTCGCAGGGATGAAATCAGCATCGCCGAGGGCCCCGCGTTCTCGGAATTACCCTTGGGTGAGATTTGGAATCCCACAACTCTTGGGATTGACCCTTTTTAATATACTTCGAATCATGTTCTCAGCCGCTTTTTCAGAAATTCCACATTTCTGCGCAAGCGCCAGAAAATCATTCCGATGTATATTTCTCTTCTTTCCATGAACGGTAAGTGCCATCTGATCAGGTATCATCTCAATCCTTCGGACTGAAATAAAAATTGCCCTTCAATTCACTTGTCCGAACGCAGTTAATGAACGCCCTGTCATCCAGATCCCGGATTGCTTTGATCACCTTTCTCGTATCCGGAGTATCAACCACCGAATACACGAGCGGCTCGGCATGGTGTCCATAGCTGCCCTCGCCTTCCATGATCGTCGCCCCGTGATGACTGATCCGATAGATCGTCTCACAGACCTCCCTCGGCTTATCCGTCACAATGAACAGCGTCATCTGTTGAAATCCACGATAAAGCAAATGCAGCATCTGTGTCGACACATACTGGAAGATAATCGAATACAGCGCCTTGTCCCAGCCAAACATCAATCCGGCCGCTCCCAGAATGACAACATTCAGCCCCAGTATGATGTTAAAGGAATCAATGCCTCTTTTCTGCGACAGATAGATCGAAATAAAATCCGTTCCTCCGCTTGTCGCATCCACCGAAAGGCACAGACTGATCGCCATTCCATTCAGAATTCCTCCGAAGATGGATGTCAGAAGTGTGTCTGATGTCAGTACAAACCCCGGAATCAGATCCGTCAGAAATGAACTGACCACAATCATCAGGAGCGAATACAGCGTGAATTTCTTTCCGATATACCGAAAACCAATATAAACCGGGATTGCATTCAGGCTCACGTTGATCAAGGTGTACGGGACCTCCCAATGAAGAAACGTCTCTGCCATGCGCTGAAACAGGATCGTCAATCCTGTCGCGCCGCCCGGATACAAGCCGCCGGCCCGGACAAAGGTCTTAATATTGACAGCCATCAGGCAGGCCGCCAGAAGCACCGTCACAAGACGCCGAAGTTCCTTTTGTTTTTGCATGTTTTTCCTTTCCAACAGCTCACTGTATGCCATGTCGTTTTAACTGAATTGCCATGTACGGCTTCCCGGGCAGCTCCACGCGGAACTTTCCTTTAACGATGCCTGCATCCGTCACCGTCATGTTCCAGGTATCCAGAATCCTCAGCTCGAATTCCGTTGTATCATCGAAATAATACTCCCGGAACGACGGACGCATGAAGCTGTAGTAGATCAGATAGTAATCCTTGACCGGTCGGAAAGACATTCCGGTGTCCTCCGGAACCGCTGCAACCTCATCCCAGCCGCATTTCTCATAAGGCCGCAATCCAAGTCCCGGCGTCTGGCAGAGAATCTCGTGCAGAAATCCAAGTCGTTTCCAGCTCTCTCCGTGGAGTATTCCGCCATGAGACCACCACAGAATCCGATCCGGACTCAGATAGGTTTCGCCATGTCCTGCGTAACCGCCGCGGCAGGCCGCCTCCCAGAACCTTCTTACCATCTCCTCTGCGCTGATGTTGCCCCATCCATGCTGGATATTTCCCTCATAGGCAATCTCATCCAGCACAACCGGTTTCCGGTAACGCTCTCTCCACTCATTCGTGCACTCCGCTGTTTTATATAAATCCTGTCTCTGAATGCTGCAGTGCGTGATCCACGGTCTGGTATGGTCATAAAAGGGTCTGCAGTTGTGAATGGAACGAAGATGCTGATACGGATCCATCCTGCAGACAAGATTCGCATATCTCTCCCAGTCCGTAATGCTCTTCTGACTCATGATGTCGTATTCATTTGCGAATGCCCACCACACGTTGTGATACGCCGCAAACCGGGCCACCACATATTTCCAGTAAAGATCATCCTGCTCCGGCGTCATCTGCGAAAAGCCCCAGCGATCATAGGGGTGCATGACAATGAGATCTGCTTCAATGCCCATTTTCCCCAGCTTCTCAATGCAGTGTTCAATATGCCGGAAGTGATCCGGCCGAAACCGATAGAAGTCAAAATGATTGCCTTCCGTCTTTCCCGTATATTCATTAAAATTCTCTGTTGTCAGGACAGAGGAGTCCATCGGCGTTCCCTCATAGGGATACGAACGCGGCTCTCCAAGGTTATAATCATAGTGCTTTGGGAAAATACAGAACCGAATCTTGTTGAACGGGCTCTTTGCAAGGCTGTCCAGCGTCTTCTCAATCAGCTCGTCACTCTGCAGTTCCCAGACATAACAAGTCGTCCCGATGGAATAGTACGGCGTTCCATCCGCATAGGCAAAATGAAACGTGTTTGCGACATGCACCGGTCCATGATTTCCCTCTTCCGGAGTCGTTACCTCAAAGGATCCGGATCTGTTCTCCCGAACAGCTCCCACATCCTCCAATGCCGTTCCTTCCACTGTAAATTCATAAGTTCCTTCGAAGGAGGGCATGAAACGCACCATGTAACGTCCGTCTCCGTCATAGAAACCGTTCACTCGCTTCTGTTCACTGTCATTGGAGAAAATCGCCGATATCTCATAATCCGTAAACGGATTTCCCTCCGTCCTTCCTGTCACAACAATTTCCTGTACGCCCCAGCGCGGCACGCGTTTTTCATATTGCATCTGCATAGATGGTTTCTCCCTGTTTTTAACCTTCCCGGTGCTTCTTCATTCCGTCAAAAGGTTCATCGTTCGCTCTTTTTCCCTCCTGTCAAAGCGTTACACTTATTATCCAACAATTTCCGCAATTAATCACTTTCTTTGTGCAGAAAGGCGGCAGCAGCCGCACGCAGCTTGAAGAGAATACGCGCGTCAAATATAATGACAATAAGGAGGTAATCAAATGAGAAGACAGAAAAAACTCAAAAGACTGACAATCCTCCACTCCAACGATATGCACGGCGATTTTCTGGCGGAAAAGATCGATGAAAAGCTGGTGGGCGGCGTGTCTCTGCTTTCCGGCTACGTGAATAAGGTTCGGCGTGAGGAGAAAAATGTCATCTATGCCATCGCAGGAGATATGTTCCGGGGAAGTGTCATCGACTCGGAATACAAAGGCACCTCCACCATCGGCATCATGAATCTGGTTGGCCCGGATGTTGCCACCATCGGCAATCACGAGGTTGATTACGGCCTGGCTCACCTGCTGTTTCTGGAAAAATGCGCGGATTTTCCTATCATCAACGCCAATCTTCATATCAAATCCAACGGGAAGCGAATGTTTCAGCCTTACTGGATCGCACGGATCGACGGCATGAAGATTCTTTTTATCGGTATCATTACGGAAGAGGTGCTGGCCGCCACGAAGACGGATGAGCTGATTGGCTCCTTTGTAGACATCCGCGAAGCAGCCCGCGAGGTCGGGAATATCTGCAATGCTACAATGCCATTGACATTGACTTTACCGTGCTGCTCACGCACATTGGCTTTGAGGAGGACAAGAAGCTCGCCGCCATTCTGGATCCGGACTGGGGCGTGGATGTCATCATCGGCGGACACAGCCACACGGTCCCCGAGGAGCCCGCCAAAGTCAACGGCATCTACATCGTTCAGGCAGGCACCGGAACCGATCAGATTGGCCGCTTCGACATCATGGTGGACACCAACCGCAATGCCATTGACTCGTTCACATGGGAAATCATCCCCATCGATGACTCACATTGTCCCCGGGATGAGGAGGTGGAAAATTTCATTCAACGCTACAAAACCGCCACCTCGAAGAAATACGACCGCATCATTACACGTTTTTCCTACGAGCTCACCCACCCCAAGCGCAATCAGGAGACAGCTCTGGGCGATCTCATTGCCGATATTCTGCGTGACAGCTTCGGCATTGATCTGATGCTGATGGGCTCCGGTGCCATCCGAAGCTATACGCTCGGTCCCGTGGTACACTATGCCGACCTCGTAGAATGTCTTCCCTATGATGACGCCGTATATATGCTCAAGGTCACCGGCACGCAGCTGGAACGAATGCTGCGCCACATTCTCCGGGAAGAGGCCTTTCAGGGCGAGCATACCGAGTTTTACCAGTTTTTGAAGATTACGGGCTGTTTTGCAGCACCTGTCCGGCCTCAGGGAAGCATCGTTCC